>Ga0247832_1006355_pt1 | contig 13022 bp, 7 predicted proteins | sample LaCruzMarch2015__10_FD_192407 | JGI IMG/M metagenome (GOLD analysis project Ga0247832, IMG submission 192407) | Freshwater microbial communities from meromictic Lake La Cruz, Castile-La Mancha, Spain - LaCruzMarch2015_4m | ecosystem: Environmental > Aquatic > Freshwater > Lake | place: Spain... | reverse complement strand
CGTCGTCGCATCGCGATCGTCATCGCGTTCGTTTACGACGACATTCGTCATGGTCGATGCATCATTACGATCGAGCCGCCGCTGCCGCTGGTCGTCGGACCAAAGACGCGATAGCGCCCTCGTCCTGCGCGATGGCATCGACTCGTCGTCGTCGTCGCGTATTATTCGCCATGCGGCATCGGGTCGGCCGGACGACGAGCGACTGCTATTGCGGACGAGGGAAATGATCCGTCGAGACCGACGTCGTGGCGATGGGGGCGGCGGGGATCGGGATGATGCGGCCATGACGAATGTCTTTGGGGGAGAGACGCCATAAAAGTGCTATCGTTCGGACGCCATGGTGGATGGAATTATGAATGTATGGCCACGTGAAGACGTTCGAACGCGACGAAGAAATCGGGGAGGCGAAGAAAATATGGCGCGACACTTGAACTTCTTGTCCTCTCTATCTCTTTATTCTTAGCACGCCGCCGTGTAGTATAATGACGAAGCAGGATCAGACTCGCCTCCGCATCGAGCGGATGGAGGCGGAAAGACGCGATCGTCGTCTACGGGCGAAGGAGGCGCGGATCGATCGCGCCGAGGAAGGACGACGGAATATCGCGGTGGGGACGAATCCGTGCGACGTCGACTTTGTCGGACTCGTCGATCGATGGCGGTCGGATCATGCCGCAATGGCACGCTCGCACGATTATCATAATGCCAACGACGACTACGGCAGTAGTATCATCGACGACACGACGAGCGGTGGAGGAGGAGCTAGTAGTAGTAAGATCTGCGTCTGTGTTCGCAAACGGGGGTTGAATGCGAAGGAAATATCGAAAATGGAACGCGATTCGGTGACGATATACCATCCCACGGCGACCGTACACAGCGCGAGGCTGCGCGTGGACGGGATATCCAAGTATTGCGATCATACTACCTTCGTCTTCGATCGTGCATTCGACGAACTGTCGTCGACCGAGGCGGTGTACCTTCGCGTTGCCAGGCCGTTGGTCGATTATGTCGTCCGTGGTCGAGGAGGCATCGACCTCCCCCGCGGGACCGTCTTTGCCTACGGCCAAACGGGATCGGGCAAAACGTACACGATGGATGGTATTCAAAGGATGGTTGCCGAGGATATCTTCTCATTGATGAGTAGTGACGACGATGTTGATGATACGACGACATGTTCGATTGCCATGTTCGAAATCTACGGTGGACGGATACAAGATCTGCTCCACGAACGCAAAATACTCAAGGTCCTCGAGGATGGCAAGGGCGAGGTCGTGGTATCGGGTTTGCAAGAGTTTGCGGTTCGGTGCGAACGAGATTTTCTATCGATGATCGAGAAGGGACGCTCCAATCGCACAACGCACGCTACCGAGGCCAATGACGTTTCGTCTCGATCTCATGCGATTAGTCAAATCCTATTCCGGGATAGAATTAGCGGTAGATTGAAGGGCAAATTGTCCCTCGTTGATCTTGCCGGGAGCGAGCGTGGCACTGATACAAAGTCACACGATAAGCAGCGCCGGACTGAGAGTTCGGATATCAACACATCGCTCCTTGCATTGAAAGAGTGCATCCGTGCCATAGATGGCGAGAGTAAGCACGTTCCATATAGACAAAGCAAATTGACACTCATATTGAAGGATTGCTTCGTTAGTAGATCGGCAAGGACGGCGATGATCGCCACGCTTGCTCCGGGGAGTAATTCGTCTGATCACACGTTAAATACTCTCAGGTATGCCGATAGGATTAAGGAGAAGAAGGTGGGTGATTCGTTTGCTTTTGCGTCGGATGATAAATCGCCACCGAGACCGTTGATGCAGCCACGGCCAATGAAGAAAGCATCGACCACCATCACAAGTGATCTCGATGAGTACGACGAGCTGGAGGAGATTATGAATGACCATCCATCATCTGCCCAGGAAGTTGACGAAGTGGAGGAACAAGTATCCGGAATAGATCGATCGACTGTCCTATTCGAGGAGGAGGAGAATCTACTAAATTTGCATATGCAATCTATACACGAAAATGCGGAACTATTGACCGAGGAGGGTGCCTTGCTGCAGTCAGTCTCCCAGGGAGGAGGAGGAGAGGACTGCAACTTTGATTTGTACGCATCACGACTAGGCGATATACTGGATAGAAAGACAGAAGTGCTCGTCGAATTGCGGGACAGACTTGGATTGTATCGCAATTTGCTCAGGAAAGATGAGGAATTATCCGGATTGCAGTAATACTTGGCGTTTATTAGGCATGGACTGAGAAAGCCGATCAAAACGTTTTCTTCTGTACGATTATATTATTCCTAATAATAACATACTACTATAATGGTTTAAGCATGTTGAAAGTCACACCAAGAATCATCAAATTCGGTCGACTGTGAAGGGTTTGACAAGGATTTCCCAGCGCCAGCAAGTGAATACATCTCAAGCATATCCTTCATATCGATGATAGTTTTCTTCTCGTATTCTGTACAGTGCTGATCTATACTTTCTTTTGCCAATAGACTGGCTTCATCGTTAACAAATCTTAGCGAAAGTCTCCCGTTCTCAATTAAGTCTTCTTTTGAAGCCGGCAGATGCTCCTCGTGGCAAACAATGTGTAGTAACACTCCCTCTGTAGCAGATGCGATAATAGTGCGGAGCGGAACCACCTTCAGAACAATACACTGATTCGGATTGTCTCGCTTTGCCTTCGTAATATACATTTCCAGCGTATCGACCACTAATACTAATTGCTCTGTTACCACAATCTTTTTCCCATTAACATCCATGAATCTTTCCTTCGTGTTTCGACCTTTACGTGGAAGTAAACAATGATACACTTTCCTTCCTTGTATATCTATATCGGTGCCCACTTCCGGTAAGGTAGTCATTCGGAAGCCACCAATCGACAACAAAATATCGTCTGCTTCATCTTTTGTATTAAATGACAAGAACTGTCGTCTATTATACAATCGGCTGCCTTTACTGGATGTGAATCTCTGATAAAACTCGTGGATTGAACCAAGGAGAGATCGCAAATGTATACTCGCTTGGATTGAAAACAAAGCGGCTTCATTATCTTGGTTGAAGAGGACAAGATCCCCGCTATCACTGTCGCTGTGGCTACCATCACGCACGATGTCACCAGCCAATACAGAAGAATTGTCAATGTAATTGGAAGGGTAATAACTTTGCAGAGAGCATACTAGCATATTTGTTGCTATAGGGCTGGCATTTATATCGGCACTGCTAAAATAGCGCCGTCGGACCAAGCCCGAAACAAAGTCACGGATGGCGCTGGCATCTTGTAAGTGATTCAATGCTTGCGAAGAGAAATAGATCAAAGAACTTGCCAAAGCTTGAATGAAAACTGACGACTTGAAGCAATGGTCGAAAGGGACGACTTCCATGCATTGACCAGCTTCGGTCCACGTATGAAATACTAATCTCTCGAGTAGCATAAACCCCAATGTAGATAGGCATTCAACAGAACTCATCAAAGACTTTAAGTTTGAATCAACCATATTCCAATCATTTGAGAGATATGTTGCAATAGCGGTCTCAAATGGAGAATCGCCTTCGTTGTTTTCAGTAGGCGAAGGCAGGACACCGAATACTTCGAGTGCCAAATCATCAATTGCGTCGTTTTCAAGAATGGCTGACAATAACATCGATCCTAAAATCGTCTCGTCAGAAGAGTAATTGACATGTCCCGCTAACATATCTAACAACGCGGCCCTATGACGATTGGGTATCAACCGATTGTTACTGTGGCCTGACGAGTCCTCTATCGGTTGTTGACACTCGCGAACTTCATCTCCTCCAGCACCAGCATCGGCTTCTTCTCCCCCTTTGCAAGACGTAATTTTCTCGCCAATCAGAGCGTTAATGGCCAACGTCACCGAGAAGAAGCTATCGTCTTTAAAAATATCAGCATCTCTCGCAGCACACCATCGATGAGGATACCTTGGATATAATACCGCAGCTCCCACAAGACGCACCAATGGCTTATACTCAACCATTCCAAACAATCTATGAACGAACAAATATCAGGTGAGAAAAAGAGAAGTAATATTGAGACGTTAACGGCTATACACATCAGTGTACTTACTGAGTCAAAAAGACGAAAGAAACGCGTATTTCAGCTCTAGCCTTGTAGGTTTCCGGTGAGACAATCATCCTAGTGTTGTTATCATTAGATGATGAAGTACGATTGTGTTTCTTCCTCCCCACGACTTCTAATGAACGATTCAAGCGCAGCAACACTGTACCGACGATACAATCTCTCAATAGCCACTCAACCAAACGTGCTGACCAAACATCAATCCCACATGAGAAGAGATCATCAAGGAAACCTAACCAATATTGGAGTTCACGGAATTGAATGTCGGCAATATCACCATGACGTGCACGAGCCTCTGTCTTTGCCTCATCGTGTACATCACGTTTGTCCTTGATTGATAGGGATGCCATTACTAGTCGGACTGAGCGATGATACCATGAGTTGAGACTGTTACAAATATGTGGAAATAGGAGTTCCTGTTCGATCGTTAAAGGATGTGATGTCATCGATGGGAATGGAGCCATGGAGGGTGCCATAGATTTCGTCATTGGCAACGAAGACGACGAAATATCACGTCTCTCATCCTCGACGACGCCCCCCTGAATGATTACCGACCGCACCTCCGAGTCTGTAAGTCTTGCAAGGTTTAATATAACATTCATCGCAGTTGTACGAAGAAGACATCCCTCCCCATCACGTAACTTCATGCTTTGTGGAAGACAGAATACATGAACTGCTGCGTATAGCAACGGTATGTACGTCTCTGTGGCAGCATCCTCTCCATCATCATCATCATCATCGAGTGCATCATTGCCATGGCGCTTACGTTGTCTTGATCGTTGACGTCGGCGGCGTCGACAAAGGAATAATGGAAGACAACTCTCACCCTCATCATCTCGAAGTCTCATTACAAGACCACGTAATATAGTCACATAGGGTGGCAATATGGCCTCCAATGCCTCATCTTTCCACCGCTCTCCTCGATTCATGGGTAACATCCCCATTATTAGTTCATTCATATAATTGTTCGATAATAGATATGTCAGTGACAATGGATGAGTGGTATTAAACAGTATCAGTCCAATAGTTTGTAATATCTGAGACTTGACATATGTTGTCCACGTAATTCCCGAGAATGGAGACAATGATAATGATGATGATGATGTTGATAATGACGAGCCTAATTCATCAGCAGTCGATGGGTCAGATGTAAGTGGAGGTGGACGACAAAGTAATGAATCAACAAGCATGGGTAATATATTCTTTTCGCAAAAGTATGCAAATGTGGCATCGGCATCCTCCAATAAATCATCATCATCATCGTCGTCGTGATTGTCCTCTCGTCGTCCTCCTCCTCCCCTCTGTCGTTCCTTCCACCGTAAACCACGTAATCGTTCCACGGCACTCATCGATAAACCAATTCGATGCAAATAATTACACACGCGTACTTCCGATTGTCGCGCCACGTCCAACCCGCGTAACATGGCCTCTGCCTGACGCGGATGCCTGTGTGCCAATATTTCGGAACCGAGATCATCCAAATGACTTTCGTGCGTCGTGCTGGGGGCGTAGGCGGACCGTAGACGCCATACCGTCGTGGGCGATAGATGATACATGGATTCAAATGTCGTCATACTAATATTGTTACCATTATTGTTGTTAGTGTAGTTGCTGTCAAGTCCACCACCACCAATGAAGAATGGGTGCTGTTGTTGTTGTTGTTGTTGTTGCTGTTGCCAGTGTGGATGAATATTAGTTCCCGATGGACAAGTTACCTCTTTCCCAAATGTCATTGGTGTTGTTAGTACTAGTAATGATGATGATGATGATGATGTATCTAAACTTTTAGATCTATTCGTGATAATGGATGGAGGTTTGGATAACTGTTGTGTAGTAGTATCATCATACGATGACTTGGAACGATGATGATGATGATGACTCGTGGTGGTGTTGACATTAAGTGGTACTTCTGAAAAATCGTGCATTCCATCCTCATCCTCATCATTGTCGTCATCATCGATGGAAAATTTCTTATCCAAGTGGACATCATGAACATTAACTTCATCTCCACTGCCTGTATCACCATCATAATTATTCAAAGAAAGCTGACGTGGACTATTTAGTTCAACACCATCTAACATGGCAACATCAACATCTATACTACCCACTCTCATTATAGTATTGGATGATGTTGGTGATGTAGTGGTCGTAGTAGTAGCAGTAGTAGTATTAGTGGTAGTAACTACTACAGCTCCACCAGTATGATACCGTCGTATACCATCATCACATGACCAATTATCCCCTCCACCACCGCCATTACTGCTATTATGTTTCTGCTTATTACTACTACTACTACTACTACTACTGCCAATGGCATTTCTTTGTTTTGGTGCCAATAAAAGTAGTGATGCCAACTTGTTCAATCCACCAACCTCCCCTCGCGATGGTCCACGACTTAGAGTCGTCGTGCTCCTTCCTCTCGCTGCCGCCGAAGGCCGATAAGAGTAATCGTAACCTTCATCGTCCGTGCCCGTAATTTCCACCACCCCCGTCTTCCACTTGTACCCGGCATTACTACTGCCGTCGGTGGTAGTATTAGTGGCTTCGTGCCGCTGTATAATAGGTGCCACGTCGGTCAATAGATTGGAATACAATTCGCGCAAATTCGATACCGTGAGAAGTTCCGTGTTCGAAGTAGTAGTAGTGCTACGTTCGTTCTTATTGTACTGCAATGACGACGACGACGATTGGGGAGGATAATGTCGTGGATATATATTCGTCGGGTGGACCCACGTGAATGTTTGATTCGGATTTAGTGGTCTATGCATGTTGTCGTGTTAGTGCTGGCTGCTGCTGTGGTGCCGAGCGCATTCATCGCTCGTGCTCGTCGTCGTACTTGGGAGGGATGTTCTATTGAATATTATGAGGAGAGATTAGTTGTGGAATGGAGGCCGCCGTGGGTGAGAGGCCCCCTGGAAAGAGGCGCTCATTCTTCTCCGCGAAGTCGCCCTCGTTTTCCTCGGGCGGGACGGACAACCAAACCCCGCCAAAATTATTGAGCCCCACAAAACTTTCACTTTTCAGTCAAAGGATGAAAATCAAACGGGAGGACGATGAAACAGTAGTCGTCGCGGTCGCGTCGGAAGAGGAGGCATCTCCCCTTGCTGCTTCCGATCCTCCTCCTCCGCCACCAACAATAAGCGTTAATGGTAACAATAAACTAACACCCAATCAAGCACTGGAATGTAAATACCCGCCCGGATGTCACGTTCACTTTTCAATTACCACGAATGTTGTAGTATTATCACGACCACATCTTTCAACAACATACTACGAGGCACGGGTCGGAATTGTTATATCAATATACTTTGATTTCAAATCTAGAGATGTGGTATATGAAGTGCTGATTGAAAAAACTACTAATAACAACAAACAGGAAGAACGATTATTCTTACTGGAGGAACAACTTACATTTGCTACGAATTGTCAAGTTATGGTAAAGGGAATAGATGCAACGGAATTGGGAGTCGAGGGACTTGTGGGGATTATTACTTGTCATCGATTATTAACACCCGACAGCAGCAACAAGTCGTACACTATACAGTTTGCACTAGATGGAGGTGGTCGTGTAATTGGGATGAACAATGTAGACCCGAAGGATGTTGTATATGTTCCTCCTTCCAAATCATGTAACGATGATGATGATGATGATGATGATGATGGAAAAGGAGGGATTGTTGAGACCAGTAACGGAAAGTCCCTAGCAACGGCAGAAGGAAGGAAGATGGATGAAACGAATAATAATGTTCATAACAATCTTGACGATCAGTCTTCTAATGAGCAGCAGCCATTGTTAACTCCTTTGGTCAGTTGTGACTCTGCCTCTTCCTCGTTAACATCGGTGCAATTGCAGCAAGAGGAGGTTGAATTACTTAATATTAGATCCGGCACATCTACTACTACTAGAGTTGACGAATCACTTGCTGTTGGGACATGCTCATTTGAAGACACTCAGAATGGCACGTTTCAAGTTCAGACAAAGAAGCAGTTATCATGGGAACCTCCTCCTAATCGTATACCTGCTTCTGAAGATAAACAAGACTGTATGTTACATGTGGTCGAAAATGAGAGGACGAAAGAGGAATTTGACGTACCTTACAACATTGTGAGGTACATCGTCGGACGAGGCGGCGAGATCATCGATGATATACAACAATGTACGGGCTGTACTATCAGCATTGACAGAGAGGAAATTCCAGCTGTCGGGGGGATGCGAACTGTCACTCTCGCGGCGCATAACTTGGCTGCAATAATAGAATGTATTGTGATTATTGAAAGGATTGTAAGCGAACAAATGAAAAGGCTCGGTAATTTCGAAGAAGTAGAAAGCAATTGTGAGCTGACTGTCCCAATGTGGGCGATCAAGAAGTGCACCAAAGACGACGAATTGTTCAGTGAGTAGTGGATTATTCATGTTCGGGTGTAAATTTTCTTACAGATTTGTTAACTTTGTTTGTGCTTCATTTTCAATATTGATCAAATCAGTTCATATTGTTGGAATTCGGGGCAAGGGACCGAAGGGGTATACAAGCAAAGCTATTGAGCAGATGACAAATACCCGTATAAATTTCCGGGGTAGGGGTGGTGATCCTAGGATTATAAAAATTACTTCTCGTTCAACTTTGAAGCATTTCGCTGATCAATTCGTGATGCACGCGAAAACATTGATAATGAAATCCCTCCTTGTGTTTCTTGCAGATCCTAGATCAGAGAGAAGACTGGTTTACGAAATGGGATTAGCAGCTACGGGCACGTTGAAGATCCACAAAGTAGATGATACAGTGCAGGAAATCTGCCACCAAACAGAAAAGTTGGTGTGGATGAAACTTTTCGAGCTGCCACACAATGAAATGTATTCAAATCGGAACGTTTCAACCGTTGGTTCATTCCTTCTCAGTGATAAGTTACAGCGAGAACTCACCAGCAAAACCAGCTGCTGCATTGAAGTGTATGGACTAAACAATGAACCCAGTATGTTGTGCACTCCATATGTATTTATGTATGGGAATGATGCGGGCGAAGTTAATGATGTCGCAGCGAAAGTTGCCTGCTTGATCAAGCAGCATCCGCAGAAATGCCAAGGGCTTCTATGTCAGAATGACACTGTAAGCGTGGAGAATTCGAGAGTTGTCAAGAAGATATTTATCCCTACTGACCAATATTCCGGCTATAATTTCAGGGATTTGATTATTGGACCTGAAGGATCGATGCATCAGAAACTTGTGGCATCGAGTGGAGGGAGGATGAATATACAAATTAAGATTCGTGGTGGCAACAGGGAACACCAAGAACCTCTGCATGTTATTCTGGACGGAATAAAAGCAAGCGTTGACAAAGCGGAGAAGCTGATTATGGAATTGCTAGATGGTTGTCAGGAGGTCAACGCGGTACAGCTAGAGTCGTTAGCAAATCGCAAAAGAAAGACATTGTTGGATACAGATAGTCTATCGGAACATGGCGATGAGCATCCAAGAAAGAGTTGTAAGGTCATGGGTAAGAACATAACATTAACAATTCCATCATGGGTGATGAAAACTGGTAATGATTTCATTGGTAAGTACGAATTCTTAATCATGACCATTACATGACATCGCATCTAATCGTTGATGGTTGGCTTTTTCGCATTAGGTCACCTTTCTGGGGATATAGACATGATCCGTGCAGAGACGGCTTGCTCAGTGAAAATCAGACATGATGATTATGGAACGCTTCGGGTTATAATTCGCAGCGAGGACGGAAATCGAGGTTTAAGAAGAGCGAGAGGGATGGTTGAACACACAATTATTGAATTATTGAATGATGAGAATTCAAACGGTAGGCTTCTGTATGATTTGGCAACAACTGCAAGTGGAAGCATCAACTTTGATCATATTCGTACGTCAGATGGGTTTGTGCTCCAAGAAATGCCCAAACGAGTCTGGATGAAACTTTTAGAGTTACCTTACGCTGAATCTAATGGAGGCCGTAAACAATATCATGGAAAATTCCTTCTACACCGTCAACTTCAGGATGAAATGATACATGGTACTGATTGTGTGAAACGCATATATGCTTTTAGAGACGAACCAAATTGGTGTGAGCCTTATATTCTTATAAGTGGTCAACGGAAAGAGGATGTTGTCATTGTTGCCGAGAGAGTGGATGACAAATTGCGTACACATGCTGCTGACAAGCACTATCTAACCTACCCTTAAAGTAGCGCTGCCCATCATGTAAACCCTTACGATAGGTCATTCTTTGAGATTATTTTGATGTGTTGAGATTATTTTGGTATGTGGATTCCTACTTGATACTGTCATCAATTCGACGTGGTATCTCATTGGACTATCACCCACCACACCCATTGTTATTACCGTCGATCATGTGAGACTCGACGATGAACAACATGTCAATAACGCGAGTCTCGTCAGCTCAAAGCTGATGCAACTAGACCAGTATGTATCGCACTTGATGGAACGGTATAGTTTGAATCCGCATGTGCATATCCTCGCCAGTGTCCGGCATATACATATCGGGGGCAGTGTTAAGAAAGGCGTGGAGTTCATTGATCGTGTTTACCCCAACACAAAGTACATCTACCAGCTACAACATGACTTCCCTTTCATTGCGGACGTGAATCATGTGGCGTTAACAGAGGTTATTGATAGACACGAAGAGGTGAATTGGATTCGATTCCCAAATCGTGATCCACTGGATTGTCATCCTGGATGTGGTAATGAGTTGTCGATATGGTTCAATTCGACACTGCCAACTAGTACTACTAGTGATGTGACGGCAACAAAAGATGCAACATCCTCAGAGGTGACGCAAACGAAACAGCTGCAGCTCTACCCAACTTATCATTACACTGACAATAATCACTTGGCACAATTTACATGGTACAAACACGCTATACTTGAACTCATGAGTGACGATTACAATAGACCACCCGAGTGGTTGTTCATGGATCTTGGCCTCCAAGCGTGTACAAAGAATGAAACCTTGGGATTGTACATATATCCTGAGGTGACGTTGGATCATATGGATGGACGGACTGGTTTCTATGATGTCAATGGAACATGGCATGTGGTCTATCACTATTAGAGATAGGAAATATTTCGTCCATCATGGATTCAAGAAAGATTATTTTGTGTGAAGAAGTTTAGCATATGAAGTGATCCACCAAACACATCAATTTCAACTTCTGGCATAAGTAATAAAAATAAGATAAGGTTTATGTACCATAGTGGACTGGAATGAAGTGTATTTGTTATTGCAACTAGCATTATTACAAACTAGATTTTTAATCCTACCATAAAACAAATAAATCCCGTCTTCACACATTCAGTCATATACGTAATCAATTATCCTAAATCCTTCCTCCATAGAATAATCTCCTGCTGTTTGAAGTATCGTCTATCCTCTCAGATTTAAAAAGTTCGTGCTTCTAGATATGTAGTATCTTCTTACCCAGCTGACAGCTGACAGCTAAACAGTACGTACATAGGTACCTTCCTACCAAAATGATCGTTGGTCGGTGGTTGGTGACGGAAATCGTCTCTCTAGCAAATCAATGTCGTTGACGAAGGCGGCAACCCCGCGGTCGGCGTCCGCTGCCACTACTACTGCCAGCGCTTCAAGCAGCGGAAGCAATGATGCTAACAATGCACCAGATGAAGAGGGCATCCTCGTTGCCATACGAATGCGTCCACTGAACTCTCGCGAAAAATCGTCCTCTGGAGGAAATAACGAAAATGACAATCGCGTTTGGAGGGTGTTACAAAAGTATAATTCCATTGCACAATGCACATCAACTGGTAAACCATTATCAGAACGGATACAGAACCGTACATTCTTTTCATTCGATAAGACCTTTGGTGAAGCCTCCACGACACGACAGGTCTACGAGCAAACGTCAAAGGGCATTGTTACGAGTGTCGCGAGTGGATTGAATGGTACAATCTTTGCGTACGGTCAAACCTCATCGGGTAAGACATTTACTATGCAGGGATCGGGGACATTACAGGATGGTGTTGCCACATCAGTAACATCACCGTCCTCACTTGATAATGGAGGAATCGTACACATGGCTGCGTGCGATATATTCGATCATATTGAGAAAGAGCCGGAGCGTGTATTCCTGGTCCGTGTGTCATTCATTGAGATTTACAACGAAGAGGTACGGGATTTGTTGGTTTCAGGTGATAGCATTGGCAATGCCACACTTAAGATTCGCGAAGATAAAGATCGTGGTGTCTTCGTCAACTCGAACGAGACAATCGTTACGAGCATGGACAGTTTGTTGAGTGTGCTGTTCGCGGGCGAGAAGAATCGAAGCTTTGCGGCCACGGCGATGAATGAACGGAGTTCTCGATCGCATACGATATTCAGAATCACAGTTGAGAGTCGTCTTAAGGATACGAAGAAAGAAGATGATGATGGCGACGAAAGTGATGAGGATGGAGATTTGGTGCGTGGAGGGAACGATACAGGAAATAGTGGGGCCGTGAGAGTATCTACGCTTAATCTTGTTGACTTGGCAGGGTCAGAAAGCGTTCGACACACTGGATCCACCGGTGATCGACAGAAGGAAGGTGGTATTATCAATCAAAGTCTCCTCACGCTGTCACGTGTGATTAGCAGTCTCGGTCAAAATGCAACACATGTTAACTTTCGTGATTCGAAATTGACACGTATCCTACAACCGGCATTGTCGGGGAATGCAAGGATGGCCATCATTTGTTGTGCCACCCCATCAGAGCTGTACTTGGAGGAAACACGATCGACTCTTCAATTCGCATCTCGCGCCAAGCTCGTGAAAACACGGGCCCAAGTCAATGAAGTCATGGATGACCGATCACTGATCAAAAAATTACAACGAGAATTGAAGGAGGCACGGAACGGTGGTCCGGGGAAGGATACCATTGAGCAGATGAAGGCGCTCG
>Ga0247832_1006352_pt1 | contig 13030 bp, 13 predicted proteins | sample LaCruzMarch2015__10_FD_192407 | JGI IMG/M metagenome (GOLD analysis project Ga0247832, IMG submission 192407) | Freshwater microbial communities from meromictic Lake La Cruz, Castile-La Mancha, Spain - LaCruzMarch2015_4m | ecosystem: Environmental > Aquatic > Freshwater > Lake | place: Spain... | reverse complement strand
TAACAAAGAAAATACCGCTCATAATAGGCTTGAGAAATTCCCCTTACTATCGGCTTTAATGGGTTTTTGTTTTATTTATTTGAGTTTTGGAAGTGCATTTTTCCACGCTTCGCTTACTTATCTGGGTCAAAGAGTTGACATGAACGGTACTTACAGCATTTCTATCGCTTTATTGGGTATAGGTATATATCACCTTTTGTATAAAATCGAATTTTCAGCAACAGCAAAAAAACTTTGGATTGGGGGATTAATAGTAATTATTATAGCCTTTCTGCCAATTTCACTCATGATTTCAAGTAATAAATTATTGCCCGCCATGATTTTTCTGTTATTGCTAAGCATTGTCATTCACTATATTCAATTCCGTAAACACAAATCATTTATTTTGGCGATTTTAGGTTTTGTTTTAATGTTTGTGGCAGTCAATATTCGTACCTTAGATGTGCAAAAAATTAACTGCGACCCACACTCATTTTATCAAGGGCATTCAATTTGGCACTTGCTTACAGCGATGAGTAGTTTTTGTAGCTACGCTTTTTTTAGATTTTCTAAAATTCAAATTTATAAAAAAAATTAATTACCTGATATTCAGTGTATTAGTCTTTATCAAAGACCTTCTTTTACCTTGCATCATTTTTTATACTAAATGTAGTTTTACAATTATTTGATGTCAAGAAAAGCACATAGATAAAACAGAATCTTAGTCAAAAGAAGTACTCAAAGTCAATAAAATATTTGTCAAAATGATAAAAAATATATTCCTAATTGTATGTTTCAGTTGTTTTTTTTCGGTTTTTGCTCAAGAGCAATTTCGTCCCGAAGAATTTGTCAATACTATCATTGGTACTGATTCTAAAAGAAGTTATTCTAATGGCAATACCTACCCAGCCATTGCAACGCCTTGGGGAATGAACTTTTGGTCGCCACAAACTGGCAAAATAGCTGATGGCTGGCTCTACCAATATACTGCCGATAAAATTAATGGTTTCAAACAAACGCACCAACCTTCACCTTGGATAGGAGACTATGGGCAGTTTTCGATAATGCCACTTACTGGGAAATTGAATTTTAAAGAAGAGAAAAGAAGCAGTTGGTTTTCTCATAAAAACGAAGTTACAAAACCATATTTTTATAGTGTATATCTTTCAGACCATGATGTATTAACCGAAATTACACCTACTGAAAGAGCATCCATATTTCGCTTTACTTTTCCAAAATCTGACAGTTCGTTTATACTTGTCGATGCTTTCGATAGAGGTTCGTATGTCAAAATTTTGCCCGAACAAAACAAAATTATTGGTTATACAACCAGAAATCGAGGGGGCGTTCCTGCGAATTTTAAAAACTATTTTGTATTAGAATGTGATAAAAAATTTACGCTCACATGGACTGTCAATGATAGTGTTTTAGTTAAATCACAAAACGAGATAACGAGTAGCCACGCCCAAGCAATTATTGGTTTTTCTACGAAAAAAGGTGAAAAGGTGCATCTAAAAATAGCTTCATCGTTTATTTCACCCGAACAAGCAGAATTAAACCTAAAACGAGAAGTCGGCGAGCAAACTTTTGACCAAATTCATGCAAAAGCTAAGTTGGCTTGGCACAATGAACTCATTAAAGTAAAGGTTGAAGGCGGCACCGACGAACAACTCAAAACATTTTATTCGTGCCTTTACAGAATGCTTTTGTTTCCTCGAAAATTTTACGAATTCGATGCTCAAAATCAGATGGTGCATTACAGCCCATATAATGGCAAAGTCGAAAAAGGGTATATGTTTACCGATACTGGTTTTTGGGACACTTTTCGGTCTTTGTTTCCATTTCTTACGCTCATGTACCCCGAAATGGATGGGCATATTTTAGATGGTTTAGCCAATACTTACAAAGAAAGTGGTTGGCTACCCGAATGGGCAAGCCCTGGGCATAAAGGTAGCATGATAGGTAGTAACTCAGCCTCAGTCATCACAGATGCGTATTTGAAAGGCGTTAGAGGATACGACATTAATGTTTTGTATGAAGCTCTTATGAAAAATACTGAGAATCAAGGTCCAATCAAAACATTGGGTAGAAACGGTGTGAAGGAGTATAATCAGCTGGGTTATGTACCTCTCGAAGGTTATGTAGGAAGTACGGCTCGCACATTGGAGTATGCACACGCTGACTTTAACTTAAATCAATTGGCGATTGCTTTAAATAAACCTAAAGAAGAAATTGAAAAATTTGCCGTACGCTCTCAAAACTACCGAAATATGTTCGACCCAGCCTATAATCTGATGCGAGGGAGGAATAAAGATGGGTCATTTCCTACAACTTTCAATCCTTTCAGTTGGGGTTATGAATTTGTTGAGGGTAATAGTTGGCATTACAGCTGGAGTGTTTTGCACGATTTTAAAGGTTTATCCGACCTCATGGGTGGCTATAAAAAAATGGAAATGATGCTTGATAGCGTTTATAATTTGCCGCCAATTGTTGAGTCGAGTTTTTATAAAGGGGCAATTCATGAAATGACCGAAATGCAAGTGATGAATATGGGTCAATACGCCCATGGAAATCAACCGATACAGCACATGACGTATATTTATAATTTTTGTGGAGTGCCGTGGAAATCACAAATACACGTCCGGGAAGCAATGGATAAGTTATATCGCCCAACACCAGATGGCTATTGCGGCGATGAAGATAATGGCCAAACCAGTGCCTGGTATGTATTTAGTGCTTTGGGGTTTTATTCGGTTTGTCCGGGTACTCAGCAATATGTCATTGGTTCTCCACTTTTCAAAAAAGTTACTTTGAGCTTAGAAAATAGAAAGAAATTCGTCATTGAAGCACCTAAAAATACGTCAAAAACTATCTATATTCAGTCTGCTACTTTAAATGGTGTGAATTACGACAAGAATTTTTTAAACCATTTTGATATTTTGAAAGGCGGAAAAATAACATTTAATATGTCCGAAAAACCAAATTTCAAACGTGGAATTTTGCAAACATCAAGACCTTACTCTTTTTCTAAATAAAACAATCAATATTAAAAAAATGAAAAAAAGCTTACTCTTCTCAACCCTTATTTGTTTAACTTTCAGTATAAAAAGTTTTGCACAAAAACCCAATATAATTTATATACTTGCCGATGATTTAGGCATTGGCGATGTGTCTGCCTATAATCCAGAAGGAAAAATTCAGACAACAAACATTGATAAATTAGCTCAAAATGGTGTAAAGTTTACAGATGCTCATACCACCTCGGCCGTCTGTACTCCTACTCGCTATGGAATCATGACTGGACGATATAACTGGCGAACTACACTCAAAAAAGGTGTTTTACATGGTTATGATACGCCATTAATTGATCCAAAACGAGAAACTGTGGCTTCTTTCTTACAAAAACAAGGCTATAAAACAGGAGTTGTCGGCAAATGGCATTTGGGTTGGACTTGGGGAAATATTGAGGCTGGAGAAAAAAAGGTTGATTTTACAAAAGAGATAAAAAATAGCCCAAACACAAACGGTTTCGATTATTCATTTTGTATTCCTGCCTCGCTCGATATGCCACCCTACGCTTATGTAGAAAACGGTTTTTGCACGGCCATACCAAAAGATACTTGCATCGGCCGAAAAGGTATTGAATTATTTCGTGCGGGCATTATTGCACCTGATTTTCAGCCTGAGGAAGTTTTAGGCAAATTCACCGAAAAAGCACTCAATTTTATTAATCAAAATTCTAAAAAAGAGAAGCCGTTTTTCTTATATTTCCCATTAGCCGCACCACACACGCCCATTTTACCTATCGGAAAATTTGTAGGCAAAAGTAATGTCTCACCCTACGCTGATTTTGTTTTGATGGTCGATGATGTAGTAAAGCAAGTTGTTGAAACACTAAAAAAGAATGGCGTTTATGAAAATACTATCATTGTTTTTGCATCCGACAATGGTTTTGCCAACCCCGCCGACCTTCAAGCACAACTTAGCAAGGGGCATAATCCTTCTATGATATACAGAGGCCTAAAAACTGATATTTTTGAAGGAGGACATCATGTACCATTTATTGTTTCTTGGAAAAAAAACATTCAATCGCCGAAAGTAAGTAAACAATTAGTTTGTACCACCGACTTTTTCCAAACGATTGCAGAGCTTAATAATAAAAAACTTAATGATAATATAGCGGAAGATAGTTTTAGTTTTTTAAGTGAAATTACTGGTAAAAAAACAACTTTTGAGGCTCGTAAATCGGGAATCCATCATTCATCCGATGGTTTTTTTGCGATACGAAAAGATAATTGGAAATTGATTATGTGTTCGCATTCTGGTGGAAATGGAAAGCCTAAGGAAATAAGCCAAGAAGCTAAAACCCTCCCCCCTATTCAATTATACGATTTATCAACTGATATTGGTGAAACTCAAAATGTTTATGCCCAACATCCAGAAATTGTAAAAGAATTAACGGCTTTACTCACGAAACAAATTCAAGACGGGAGAAGCACAAAGGGTAAAAACCAAACCAATGAAGGCCCAGCTTATTGGAGTCAATTGACTTGGCTCGGTAAGTAATAGCCTTACTTTTCAATATCGTGGTATTATTGTTTACTACGATATTGAAAAGCTTAAAATTCATCAAAATCCAATTCTACCTCTCGATTTTCGGCGTTCGCCTTTTTCGATATATTCTCGCATATCGGCCAATTCTTTCTCAAATCCACCTGATAAAATCGGAAATCTGCACCAGCCCCGTGGGTCAAGGTTATAACTATCTAAGTGAAAACCCGGTGCATAACGCTCACGTTTCCACTGACTTCTGCTCCACATTCTAAAGAACTTTTCCACCCAGTTTGCTAAAGTTGCTTGGTCGAAACGGTCAGCGTATTGAGCCTCCATGAAAAGTAAACATTCTAAAGGTGGTTTTTTGTCTCTGATGGCTAACCCTTCGATTGAGTTTAGCACTTCATAAGGCATTAGATCTTTTTCGTCGGTTTGCTTTGTTTCGAGCGGACGAAGTTCAGCTGTCGGTTGTAGGCTATTTACTTTATTTAATCCTTCGATTTTTATATGCTTTCCTTTAACTTCACAACCTACGGTTTCGAGCCAAACTAACCATTTTTTCAACCAAAACTTATCAATTCCTGCAATCGGATTGATACTTCCTGCCGTATCACCATCCATTGTGCAATAACCAACGGCTACTTCTGAGCGGTTAGACGTTGCTAAAAGTAGGTGATTATGTAAATTTGTTAGCAACCAAACGCTTGGAACCCGCACTCGGGCTTGAATATTTTGTAGTGATAAATCGTCAGTTTCCCAAGTTAAATCTCGGCCTATTTGCTTTTCTATCAAGTCTTTATAAGTTTCTACGAGTCCGTTGATGTTGATATTGTAGAAGGTTGCACCGATGCTTTTTGCCAAACTTTCGGCTGATTCATACGTATCGGTCGAACTATTTTCTGTGCCTTGATAAATGCTATGAATCATCTTTTCGGCAATTTCCTCAACCGTTGTGCAATCTTGTATTTTCTTGATGAAAGAAAGTTTATTCTTAAAAGCATCTAAACCAATACTTTCATCGGCCAAACGAATCATCAAGCCACAAAGTGCCACACACGCACAAGAATCTGCTCCGCCGGAAAGTGAAACTGTAAATCCTTGCGAACGAGATTTACGGAGGTAATCAAACAATGCCAAACTTACTGCACGTGCAAACTCTTCTTCTTTTAGAAATCCTCCACGCTCAAACTTTTCGAGTTCGGCAGTTTGTGGGGCAATTGGCTTGATTTCTGGAAAATCAAACAATGCTGGAACTTTCCAATTTCCTTGTGTAATCGGTGATTTTACTTGTGAATGATTGACTTTTGGCATTTCGACATCAATAACGGCCGATGTAACGTAAAAATCTTTATAGCCAAAACGTGGTGAAGAAACCAATAAATTTCCATCGGAAGCAATCATGGCATCGCCATCGAAAATCAAGCGACCAGATTCATTCCCAAGTAAGTTTGTGTAGATATAGCTACACGCAAACGAACGACTGCCATCAATAACGAAGCGTTCACGCGTTACAAATTTTGAAAACGAAAACGGGCTTGCACTTGGATTGAGAATTATATCTACACCTCTATCGAACATCGTACGACCTGGGCGATTGGCCACCCAAGCATCTTCGCAAATCTCGAAACCAATGCGAACACCACTTAATTCAAAAACTAAATCACCAATTGGATATTTGAATTCATCAATTTCGATTTCGTCACGCACACCCGCTTGCCAACGATGAAACCAACGGTCTTCATAAAAAACTCCATAATTTGGCAAATGTTGTTTGCAGACAAATCCTAATATTTTTTTGTTGGCAATCAGGCACGCTGTATTATAAACTTTATTATTGAAGCGAATCGGCAAACCAACCGAAACAATCATACCTGATGTGTGCTGAACGATTTCGAGAAGGCTTTCTTTAGCTTGTTCGACCAAATCCCATGAGTAAAAGGCATCTTCGCAGCCATAACCCGTAATGCACAACTCGGGCAGACATAACAAGCTAATGTCTTGCCTATCAGCTTCTTTGATACAATCAATAATATTTTTTTGGTTCTGCTCCCAAGCCAAAGGTGTTTGGTTGAGAGTTCCTGCTGCTACTTTTATGAGTTTCATTATTTGTTAGTTTCCGTGGCACGCTGTGCGTGTCACGGATAAGGTTAAATTGCTGTTTCTTATATTCCTAATTTCTTTACTTTTGCTTATATTATTAATAACACGCATAGCATGCCACGACCTGTTACCAATACGGCTGCTTATCTTGATAACCAAATATTTGCTAATTTATCTTTATTTAGAACTTCATAAGATTTCTCGTAAAATGTTTCTTCATTAATATTCAAAATTCCTTTAGTTAATTTCTGATTACATAAAGTTCCATTTCTAAGACCAATATAATCTTTGAAAGATGAAAACTCCCAATCTTCCATTTTATTTACAAGTGATGCAACATAAGGATTTTGATGAATATAATTAAAACAGGTTTGAGTTATTTCAAAATCAATTTCAATAGCGGCTAATTCTTTGGCATTAGTATTTTGAGTAAATAATGACCCTGTTCGTCCTTCTTGTTTGTTAATTGATTGTGTATAGCTACTCAATATCAGCCTAATAGCTTCTGAAATGACATTTCTTTCGTCCTTACCAACTAAGGATTTCTTTACCGAATTTTCATTGGTCAAAATCATCAAATGAAAATGATTAGGCATCAGGCAGTAAGCAAGAATTTCACAATGTGGTTTTATTTTATATCTGATTCTTCTTAAGAAATGCAAATAATTCTCTCTACTAAAAAAAATCTTTTGCCGATTATTGCCTCTATTATAGATGTGGTATATTCTATTAATTTCAAAATTCATCTTTTACAATTTATTAGTCATCCGTGGCACGCTGTGTGTCATGGATGAAATTATATTTTCTGTACTTACTTCTCTGTATTCACTAACCGTTTCACGCATAGCGTGCCACGGAAAATTGACGACGCTATTAACAAAGATAACAAAAACTACCTATGCTAAGTTTTGTTTCTGAAAAGTGAAAACCCAAATTTAACATCAAAAGGTTGAGACATAAGCACTTTATTGATATTTTTGTTTTTTATTAAAATCCTGAAGGATTAGAACAGTTATCATAGGCGACGAGCCGCACGCCACCAAAAGCCTCGAAATTCTGCTATTAGAAGACTGCCCACAGGTTCAAGTTATTGCTTCATTCAATCATCCAGCCGAAGCTCTTCTTTTTCTTCGTAATCAAATAGACTTTGTTTTTTTGGGATATTGATATGCCATTTATGAATGGTTTTGAGTTGCTCAATCGACTCGCTCCTATCAATTTTGATATTATTTTCGTAACTGCCTACGACCAATATGCCGCCAATGAAATTCAGTATAAACAAAATATACTGCACAAGTCCTTCGGCACGTCTATCACGAATCAACGCATCGAACTCTTCAATAAAAGCTACACCAACAAAATCAAAGTTGAAATAAGCGATTTAGCCAGCGAATCGGGTACGCAAGTACTTATTCAAATCAATATTTAGTAATCAGACACTGGTTTTTGTACTCGCATAATCTTTATTCGAGCAACCTTGCTATTTCTTCACAAAACTGCTTATCAATATTTATTTACTTAAAAACACTACATATTTATTGTTTATCAATAAATAAATTTTACATTTGTTCCATCAATCTCATTTTAATGTAAATTTTTATGAAAACGCAAACCAAAACAATTTTAGAAATTATCAAATATCTGGCTCTCATCGGAGCTATCGGTTTTTCAATCGAATGCGGCAGTCAGCTTATTTCTTTAATCATTAGTTTTTCAAATCCTGAATTTGCTAAAAAGATGTATCTCGCCAAGCAAGGTATTGAAGATTTACGCAACTTTAGTCTAACTTATTTCTATTTTACAAAGTCTATGCTTATCACCTTCGCTGCATTGAAGGCTTTTATTTGGTATTATTTATTCGATTTTCTGCACAAACTAAAATTAAAAAACCCTTTTACTGACGAGGTTGCGACCAAAATTCAAAACATTATTTATCAATTATTGAGTCTTTGGATAATTGCCGAAATTGGAAATGGTTATTTCAATTATGTTTCTAAGCGAACAGATATTGATTTGGTCAATCATTTCAATCATGAAGAATATTTTTTCATGGCAGGTATTGTCTATATTATTGCCCAAATTTTCAAGCGTGGCGTTGAATTACAAGAAGAAAACGAATTAACTGTTTAAAAAACTACCAATATGCCCATCGTAGTAAACCTTGATGTAATGCTTGCCCGACGAAAGATGCAGCTCTCAGAATTGGCCGAAAAGGTAGATATTACACTTCCAAACCTTTCTATTTTAAAAACCGGAAAGGCCAAAGCAGTTCGGTTTTCTACCTTAGAAGCCATCTGCGAAGCACTAAATTGCCAACCTGGTGATATACTGGAGTTTGTTCCAGAGAATATGAAATAATTATCGACCTTTTTTCCTATAAAATACCCTCAAACTGCTGCATCCAAAGGCGATTATAAACCCCGTCTCGATATAATAAACTTTGATGATTACCTTCTTGCACTAATTTTCCATTTTCAAGCACCAATATTTTATCGGCACTTTTGATGGTACTCAATCGGTGGGCAATAATGATAATAGTTTTTCCCTGATTTCTTAGAAAATCAATCGCATTTTGAATATTTTTCTCAGAAATAACATCAAGTGCCGAAGTTGCTTCATCTAAAATCAATATCTCTGGATTTCGGTACAACGCTCGTGCAATGGCAATTCGCTGGCGTTGTCCGCCCGAAAGATTTGTGCCGTGTTCGCCTAAGCGAGTATAAAAACCATTGGGTAATTTTTCAATAAATGCTGAATTTCCGAGCAAATTTGAAATTTCAATGATGCGTTGCATATTCGGGTTAAAATCTCCGAGTGAAATATTTTCCAATAAACTTCCCGAAAGCAAATCAATTTGCTGTGGTACAACACTCACAATTCTACGTAAACTTTCGCTCGAAATGTGTTTAATATCATAATTACCAATAAAGATACTGCCACTCGTAAGCGAATACAGATTTTGAAGTAAATACATCAAAGTCGATTTACCCGAACCACTCTCACCAATAATTGCCGTTATTTCACCTTTCTGAATCGTAAGTGTCAGATTTTCAAATACTTGTACCCGTGTTCCGTAACGAAAATTGACGTTTTCAAACCTAATATTACCTAACATTTCTGGCGTAAGTATCATTTTATTTCCTTCGGTTTCTCGTTCTAAATCAATGATTTCAAATAGACGGTCAGCGGCGATTAGTGCCTCTTGAATCGTTTTATTTGTACCAATCAAACTCTGAATCGGCCCCGTGAAATAGCCAACTAATGAATAAAATGATAGTAATTCGCCAGGCGTTAGTTCTTGTTCGATAACAAAATAAGTACCTACCCATAAAAGTACAATGGTAAGCAAACGAGTAATAAATTCGCTCATTGAACCAATGTATAAACCAGAAATACTTGATCGATAGATAGTTCGGAGCAAAGCCACAAAACGATTTTCGGTTTTTAGATTGGTCATATCTTCAATACCAAAACGCTTGATGGTGGCAATAGAGTTGAGCGATTCAACTAACTGAGACTCCAACTCTGCCGAACTCTCCATCATAGCTCGCTGCTGTTTCTTATTAATCCTGTTGACGATGAAATAAATAACAACATAAAATGGGATGATTGCGAGCATTAGTAAGGCTAACTTCCAATAATAAGTAAACATCAAACCGAAAGAAAATACCACAATAAAAATATTGACTGCCAAACTTATGAGTACATCATTGATAAATACCCTAATCTTTACTGCATCATTGACTCTCGAAATAATTTCACCTACTCGCATGGTATCAAAAAACTGCTGCGGTAGTTTCAATAAATGCTTGTAATAACCCAAAATCAATCTTGCATCGATACTCTGACCAGTCTTTAGAGCAAAAACTGACTTGACTGCCCCCAAAACAACTTGCAATAATAACAAAAGAATCATGCCCAAACTCAGTAAATTGAGCAGGTTTTTATTACCTTCTACGATTACATTATCGGTTATTTTCTGAATATAAATTGAAGTAGAAAGCCCCAAAATTGTATAAACTGCCGCACCAACGAGGGCTTGCAACATTACGCTTGTATGCGGGCGAAGCAAATGCCAAAAACGCTGAACGGTAGAAATTTTCTGATTACCAACTTCCAACTGCTCAGTTGGCAATAAAAGTATCAAAACTCCACTCCATTCTTTCAGAAAATCGCTTAGTTTTAGTTTTTCGATTTTGCCGATGCCAGGGTCCATTAACGTAATGTGCTTATCAGTAACCCCATAAATGACCACATAATGCAGCAAACCTTCTTTTTTAGCCACATGAGCAATAGCAGGTTTGGGAATTTTCGAAAGACTTTCGACCACACCTTTTACGCCTTTGGCTTGAAAGCCTAAGCGTTCGGCGGCTTCTATCATGCCCAAAACATTCGTGCCTTTTTTGTCGGTATTGGCATATTGCCTGATGCGAGCAATCGGAATTTGTAGCTTATAATGTGCCGCAACCGATGCCAAGCAAGCCGCTCCGCAGTCGGTTACATCGTGTTGTTTGATGTTGGTTTTAGGCAATTTGATAAAAATTTGTGTACAAGCGAAAATAGGCTATTTTCTTGCCAAACGCAGAAAAAGTGAAGGGTAAAATATGAGTAAAAAGGGTATTTGAGAAAATTTGTTAATACCGTTTTAAAAACGGCTGACACAATGACCAATTTAAAAATTAGCCTAACTTTACTGAACATTTCGCCTATCGGAGAGAAGTCCCCCATCAACACTCACCAACTCAGTGTAAATTATCTCATCGCAAAACAGCAGATTAAATATCAAATCCTATGGTATTTAGCCATATTAAAGAACAAGCATTTCCCATACTATGTAGCAGGACGCCGTACCAAAAACCATATTTAAGGCGAATGTAACTTAATATGAATCCAGCAAAAATCTGAATTTTTAATATAAATGGAATATATAAAATGTGATCACTATTAATTTGATAGTTTGTAAGATGTAAAAGTGCAAAAATAGTGCAAAACAAGTATAATTTCCATTTAAAGTTATTTTTTCCTAAAAACTTTAGAGGATACCTGAATACTGTTTCTTCAACCAATGGAGATATTATAATTCCTATGATAACCATTTCTACCATACTTAATTTGATATCATTTTTTGACATAGGGAATGTAAACAAAATTAATTTTTCCATTATTTCTGTTAGATAACGAAGTAAAAGTGTTATTACAAAGTCTAAAATAAAAAAATAATAACAAACCTCTCGTAAGTTCTGATTCCTCGTTTGAAAATTAGGTATTTGGTTATCAGGATTTTTTACAAAATAAATAAATTGAAGAAAAAAAAATTTATAATTCAATAGTATATTTTTCATAATTGTTGCTTATATTTAATTTAAACGATCCGTTCGATAAATAAAAAATAAGACAGTTAAATAACCCCAAAAGTAACCTGTAATTGGAATCCAGTAATAAGGTCTACCTTCTAAGAATATATTTTTTGAATATCCTACCATAAATAGTCCAATAGGAAAAAAATATAAATAGAATTTTATACTTTTCTCTTTTAAAAAGAATGAAAGCGATAAAAGTAATAACATAGGTTTGAAAAAATTGACAATTAAATCTGTATTTTCAACACTTAGATATTTCCTTCCCCAATAATTGATAATACTTGTTATAACAAATAAAAATAGCAAAATGTAAAACTTCATATTTGGCATTTAATTATATAAATTACATTTTTAGTTTTATACCTTTTGAACAATGTTGCCATTTATTAGATATGGCTAAAATTAAGTATTTTATAACATTTTGTAGTAATTAGAAACATAAGATAATTTATTTAACAATATTTTTATATCAGTTAGAACTTTCAGTTAAACAGTTAAAAGGTGAAAAATAATATTATTCACAATTATTTCTCACCTTAAAATATATTTATCTTATACCACCGTAATTTGAAGATGACATTGCATCATGATATGCAGCTGATCCAACGATAATTTTCCATACATTGTAAATTGTACCTGCAGCTATTCCAAAACCATACCAAAAGGTTTTTGTAACTTCATCTTGACCACCGTCTATTTCTCTTTGTTCATGATTAGGTAGTTCTACAAGATTCAAGTTTTCTAAATCTATATTTTTCATAAATTATTTAAATTTTAAATGACAATTTTTATTTTTTTTGTGTAGACTCAAAACCTGCTTTGATTGCATTTACACATCCAGAAGGATTCATAAAACTATCCCAACATATAGCAGTTACGACCGCTATTCCTAAAAACAACCAAGGATTTCCCCCATCAATTTCAATTTGCTCATCAAAACTTAGTTCTGATGCACCATAATTTTCCAATTCTAACGTTTGCATAATTTTTCAAATTTAAGGATTAAAATTTATTATTACTCCTAATTTTCTGCAGCA
>Ga0247832_1006351_pt1 | contig 13031 bp, 16 predicted proteins | sample LaCruzMarch2015__10_FD_192407 | JGI IMG/M metagenome (GOLD analysis project Ga0247832, IMG submission 192407) | Freshwater microbial communities from meromictic Lake La Cruz, Castile-La Mancha, Spain - LaCruzMarch2015_4m | ecosystem: Environmental > Aquatic > Freshwater > Lake | place: Spain... | reverse complement strand
GAGGACGACGACGAGGAGGACGACGACGAGGAGGACGATGACGAGGACGACGACATGAGGATGACGACGACCGATGACGACGAGGAGGACGATGACGAGGACGACGACGAGGATGACGACGAGGATGACGACGAGGAGGACGATGACGAGGACGACGACATGAGGGCAACAGCAACTGGATGAGAGGACGATGACGAGGACGACGACGACCGATGACGACGAGGACGACGATGACAAGGACGACGATGACGAGGATGACAATGACGAGGATGACGACGACCGATGACGACGACGAGGATGACGAGGACGATGACATGGACGACACCCACGAGGACGATGACAAAAATGGCATCGACGGCAATCATCGACGGCAATGGCATCGACGGCAAATGGCACCGACGTGCAAATGGCATCGACGGCAAATGGCATGGGCAGCAAATGGCATGGGCAGCAAATGGCATTGATGGCAAATGGCATCGATGGCAAATGGCATCGACGGATGGCACTGACGTGCAAATGGCATCGACGGCAAATGCCACGACGGCAAATGGCATCGACGGAAAATGGCATTGACTGCAAATGGCATGGGCGGCAAACAATGACGACAACAGACATGACGACTAGGCGTTGACACTTTTGGGTAGACTGTTAAACTACTAAACTATCATGTTGTATTGATATGCTTCACTCGCAACCCTACTGCTCCACTCACATCTCCACTCACATCTCTGCTCAACTCACATCCATGCTCCACTCACATCCCTGCTCCACTCACATCTGCTCCACTCACATCCCTGCTTCATCCACTCACTTCCCTGCTCCACTCACATCACAATTACTGTATTTGCATCAGCAGTAGCATCATCCGTAGCATCAGCATCATCAGTAGCAGCATAGTAGCAACAACAATTACGTAAAACATCAGCATCAGACAATCAATTGAGTGAAGCTTGGTGTCGTGATATTGGGCTTATTATCAATTGTTTGAAGCTTTGAGTCGCGTATGTGTAGTTTCACATACAATTATTTCACTCAGATAAGTTTCACTGATTGCTAGTAATCACTCAGTGGTCATGGCATCACTTACTCAAGTGCCATGGTCTAAAGGCAGATATGATTCGTACACCCTTCACAGTGATGGATCACTAATGGGGACAATTCATCCTCCTGGTTTTGCTTGGCTTGTTACAGAAGACAACAATTCAACCGATATGATATTTCTTTCTTCCAGAAATCAATTATGCAAAGGTTGTTGGTTCATAGCTGCTCTTCTTCCTACTAAATTCAATACCATGAAAACTGGAATAGAATTTAGTTGTCGTCTTGTACTGGTTATGGGAGCTAAAGTCACATCAAAAACGTTATTGCAAAGAAAAATCTCAATCTACTACTACAAAATGAGACCTAATTTGAGTGTTGGAGCAACAACTGATCTCTTCAACTCATCTCCATCTATAACAACTGTTATATCAACTCTATTTGAGCCATGTCTCACCGTACACCGTAGGATGTGAATCAACAACACATCTTCGTTATCTCAATCAAATTGCTGGGCCTACTTTACCTAGTTGGAAGTTACTTCCATCAATAGCAGAAGTTGATGGATTAAAATTTCACCAGGTTCGTAGTGGACCTGACTCATGGTACGATAGACCACACATTGACAAGGAAATTGACGGCAATGTAGTCTTGACCAAGCCGTTGTTTCCATCATGGATACCTGATGCACAGCTTTACATCTCATCAACCAATACTCCTTATGCTAAGAAGATTATGCAACATCGATCAAGCAAAGTATTGGTTACTTATACAGAACGTATGCCCAGTTTTGGTACATTAATGTGGATGCCACTTCCAGACCTTCCCGACACACCAAGTCATGATGCTGAATTTGCTTTAATCACCATGGACCAGAAAATAGAAATTGACAGTATATTTACTGAAGCTGACAGTCTAATGGATCCTTATGAGTTCCGAGACTTACTACTTGATATGACTATTAATAATGGGTTACCCTCTTTCATTAAGTTGACAAAACTAACTTGTGGATCATCGTACCTGGGAGAGAAGTGCATGATGTTCATAGTGTCAATTGTATCCAGAACTGACATGGCAACTTTAATACTAAACAATTCCACATCTTCAATGTCAGGTATACAGAGTAAGCAGTTTCAGTTACTGGATAATAACACGTCTGATTGTGATATTGCTGCTGGTACAGTTGTATTTAGAGGGTATAAATTTAGAACTGAATGTAATTTTGGCAAAGATGATGTAGCATTAGTCATGGCAGCATATCACACATCATTCAAGAGATTTTGTACGCACAACCAAGGATCATTTCATATGCTGCAGGAGAGACAGAGTAATATATCTAGTAGAAGCATGGGTGTTGCTAGTGACAGACGCCATCATCATTATTTCAACGACAACAACATGAATGCTACTCTAGTACCTCTGACTACTCCTATGATTAATATGTTAAATACAGTTACAACACAAGTTCAGGACACAACTGGTCAGGTAGTGATTGGGTTAGTAAAGGAGGCAATGAAGAGAGCGTATAATTGGCAACATATTCAATCTAATCAAGTGTGTGGATATGGGATTATGACATGTCCTCGAATTAATAAAAGAAAGGGAGTATTGGACACTGTGTTTTATTGTTCGTTGCTTCCATTGTTTATTTCTTACAAGAAGGTGAATGACATGGAATAATGAACATGTAGAAACATAGTGATGAAATTTTGATGGAGAAAAAGTAATATTTCAAAGGAGAAAATAAAATGAAACAGAGTTATTTTGTTTTTCTTATAAAAATTTAGTTTTGGATCAACCTAATTTAGTTTTAGATCAACTAAATTTTGTTTTGGTTATTAAAAAGATATTTCTATTCATTTGTTAGAATAAAACAGTAAATTTTCTTACTCTCCGATGAAAATATTGAACGTGATTAACAGTGAGTAATATGTGAGGATGCAATTTTGTTAATTTTTTGTAATTTTCTTTGTACAAGAAAATATTTATATTTTTCAAAATTTAACCACACAGGAATAAGTATTTGACAGTTGAAGGAAGAAATTATTTTAAAATGAATTTTAAACATAGTGAATTTTTCGCACAAACGAAATTTTTGAATATCACATAACAGTCGAGTATTGACCTCACAACCAACATCAACAAACAAATCAACCGACATGTACAATACCATGTCCATGTACAGTGTTCAGTCTTCCGATCAACAGATGTGATGCAAGTTTGCCTAGTCCAAGCCCCAGGGATGAGCAACAACGACGAGTGACAACACCTATACAATACAAAACAACGACATGAGCAAGCACACGAGCAAGAGCAAGGGTGGTCCAAGCACCAGCCACTCCAAGGAGTATGATGAAGAAGATGAAGATGATGAAGATGAAGGCGACATTACCAACAACAGCCAGCGGAACCGAGTACGTCAGTTGGAGGCACAATGTGCTCAATTAACAAGTGAGAATAATAGGCTGATGTCCGAACTTAAGAAAGCACAGACAAAGTCCGGACGGTTGACAAAGGTAGGCATGATGACACATAATGATTGGACAGGCCAGGATGCGGAATTGTCTGAAAGGATATCATCGTTTTGTGGGTCATACTTATTTCGACGATACAAGTTCCTCAATGAAGGATGGGAGACGTATGACAAAGAAGATGCGGATAGCTTGTCTTCGTTCCTAAAAAAGAAGATAACAGCAAATATCAGTGATGATCTATACGAGGAACAGTGGGATAGAATATATGTCCCGACTATCTGTTTAAATTTCAAAAGTTTGAGGTGCAACCTAAACAATGCCATCAGAGGACAGTATAAAGGTGAGTTGCGGGTTAGCGAGTGTTAATGCATTCTATTTATTCTAACCTTTTAACCTTTTTTTTGTCTCAAACTAAACTACACAGGCGACAACGCCAGGGATGAGTTTGACCCAGACAGGTACAAGGATGGTATGAAACAGCTAATTGATCCTGACATTAGATTAGACTTCTACTTCTTCATTGCACATTACGTTCGGAAAGTGTTTTCAGATAGCAAGATTTTGAAACATCTAAAATCCATGCCAGGTGTGTCATTCCTGGATATGATAAGCACGAGTGATATTGCTTATGTGCTTACCATAGTGAAAAATGGAAAGAGAGGGTGGGATGAGAAAATGAAAGGGAATGATCCAAACGAAGAGTCTGGTACGTATATTCATGTTGCCAATGTTGTCTTCTAGTAGTGTACGTCTCAATTTACAACTCTTGCCCTTTGTTGCAAGGTGACATGAATAAAAAGGCATCGGCTTTATTCACAAGTTGTAAGGGCAAAAAGAAAATGATAGGGAAGGTTCAGTGGAATGAGGAAGGCCTTAAATATTATAAACATGCGGAGAGGAAATATAGAGAGCTGTATAAGTCACAATTGATGGATATTATTTACCGGGGGTGGGAACAGTGGTTGTTACTTGTTAGTGATCGTAGGAACAAGGCGTTTCTATCAGTTGATGGGTCCAGCAGCAAGACATTCCATTCCATTATGGGGACTTGGATTAGGAATGACAAGGAAGACGATTGTTCCAAGGGGGGGGGATTGACATATGACAGTGACGATGAGGAAAATGGTGATGATGAGAAAGGATATTATTCAGATACGGGGACAGGGACCAACATCTCCAGGTGGGCTAAACAACCACCACACCCTAGTCCAAATCAGAGTAGTCCGGACAAATCCGTGGATACTGGTGACAAAGCGAAGATGGAGGAAAGCAGTCCTACTAGTCATAATAGTACGGCCGAGAAAGAAGAGAGTGACATGGGGTTGGATGATGTGACTGCAGCTGGTAAAAGAAAGAAGTCAGATACTGGTAAGAGGAGGAAGAGGAAGGATACAACATTGACGAATAGTCCTGCCTCCCGCACAAGGGCGAGAGGAAAGTTAAAAGGATCAAAGTTATTTGAATGATTAATGAAATATATTCTAAACTCTAAATTATTTTGTTTTAGATCAAATAAATTTATGCAACAGAAATAAACTTTTGTAACAAGTAATATTTGTTTTAGATAAACTTAGTTTATCTAAACAAAATAAATTTTATAAAACAAAATTAATATTTTTTTAGATAAACTTAGTTTATCTAAACAAAATAAATTTTATAAAACAAAATTATTTTATTTATATTATTTTAAATTAAAATAAGAAAATAATTTAATTTAGACGTGAAGCCTCCAAGTAAAAAAAATTCATTTTATTAGATACAAAATTTGTTGTTCAGAGGACCATCACCATCATGTCACAAAAAATGCTCATAGTCAGCTCGATGACAAACTCGATATCATCATGCGGGCTTTTCAGGATCAATTCGATGCTATGAATAATCGATTCGATGCTATTAATAATCGATTTGACGACGCCAAGCTCGATACCAATACTCAATTCGACAAATTCATCGCCAAGCTTGACAACTACAAAGCCAAGGAATACACAAATACAGCAACTGACAATATTGTGGGCGATAATCGACTACTTGATGACCACGGATAATTTCTTGTTCTACTTTCATGGAGACTGTTTTATTGACGAAGATTTCTTCTTTCAGCCTACCATTTTCTTTTTATTTTGTACCATTGGGGAATTATATTTGGGGTCAGTGATTATATTCTCTGCACAGCGATAGCAATCTATGGCTAGCTTTTGTTCCTTGTACGTCTGTCCCTTCATCCTGTTTATACAGTTGAGATTGTTACACAATATCAACTGTGGGGGGTGTTAGTATGTAGGTCCATACGTACCCTAAGCTAGACACTCTTTCTTCCTTGTGACTTCCATCATCTCTGGTAGGTCTCGTGGACGTCGTCCTCCTATGCTGGGAGTCACATCCTCTCAATTTATTGTTTCCAATAATTCAATTTGGCGGGACTTCTAGCAGCGCGGCCAAACCATAATTTTGCAATGATCAACAATATGTAAAGAATTATGCAGTCTAGTTACTTAAATTATATTTTCATTACACACATACAAGCTAGTTGTTTCTTTTCCTCTTTCTATCAGACTTGACACAATTATGATAGGAGTGCAACAAGGGCATATTCCACCAACGCGTTGTGGAATATACTATATTCAAATAATATCTATGTGGATACAAATAGTGAACGTGTATTGTTGGTTACAACGCCATACATTGTTATCCCATCCAAGGAAAGTGAATTACAATTGGGTTCTAAATTTGACTATTGTATCATCTTATGTCTCAAGGATCTTCTTCACTTTGCCTAAGCACGGAAGAACTTTATCAGATGCCATATTTTTCTCCAGCATTAGTCGTGCTGACTGCTTTGCCTGATCAAGATCCTTCGTTTGCTCCCAGACGACAGTGTCAACAAGTTTATCAAAAAGTGACAGGTCTTTCTGGGGTGCATGTCCAAGCTGACCAAGTCTCATCAAGGGTTTGTAGTCCTCAAATGTTGGTAAGGCATAGCAGCTGAACACATCCTGTGTCGAAATATGATGAGTAATAATTCTGAAGACAGCGTATCATGCTCTAGTGTTCGGTATTAATTGACAAGACTTACCTTCCTTCCCCAAATTAAGTCAAGCGCGGAAGCAACACCAATCAATTCATACCCATAGCTCTCCATGAGAGATTTCAATGCAGACGCGGAAGCACCCCAAATGCACTCCTCAAATTTAAATGTATAACTTGCGTTAGTTAGTTCCTTCCTAAGTTTCGGGTCGATTTGAGACAAGGTCATATCCTTGGGCCAGTTCCTATTGTACTCAGTAGTCACAACGCGGGGGCGGAAATGGGTCAAAATGTTATCCATAACAAAATAGTCATGTGAATCCATGTCGCCAGACAGAAAGTCGAGCTCTCTGGGAACACTGTACTGCTTGAGTATGCTAGCAGCGTTTGTCGAGTACAGGTAATGCGCATGTAGGTTGATATCCAAGTTTTCATTGTCCCCATCAAGTAAGAGCCCGGTCCAACCATGTACACGCCAGAGCTTACAAGTGTTTGGACCCGAACCAGAACACTGCGTCTTCTTGTTGAATCCATATTCGACATAATACTTGTTGGTAGTCCCGATATGATCAAAAATCTTGTCAAGCTGGCAAGATTGTGTGCCCTGAGAATATTCCTCACGCTTACAGGGGTTGTGCAATTCATCCCAAAGAAAGCTAGTAGCACTACCGTTACACTTCGCGCTATCATCAACCGTCGTCCTTAGAGATCCCAAAAAGCCGCCGCGATCGTACATTGTGGCCCCATACATGACTCCAAACTGGAAGCCGAGGAATGTCAGAAACATAACGGATAGGAGTAGGAGAGGAGGCTGTTTGCTGCATGAGTTGGGGACACGATCTCGAACGGATCGTTGGATAAAACCCATTGCAAGGAGATATTAGAGGTGTATCGTATCGTTTTTCAAAGGGACTGGGATCTTGGTGAGGTTGGTATGGTATCGTACCATCTCTGGGTGGGTGGTAGAATATATGCCATCGTCGGAAGGAGCGCGTTGTGACGGTTGGTGTGTGTAATTTCAAATACGGCGGGACTTTTGCGTCGACCACACAAAGCCTCCCACGATGAGGAAATCGACGATGATGATAGTTTTGGCGTCTTGCATGCCACCGAGCTATGGTCGTCTCACTCGCCGCATACGATCATTTGCCGCGGCATTTTTAATGCCCCATCATCATCATCATCATCGTAGTTCAACAAGGGTGACAGCGGCGAAGAACGCTAATTCTTGGACAACCTCGTCGATGATGATACACCAACAATGTTCGATCGGCATGATGTCTTCCACTCGCTTTATTTTTACCTCTCACGCGTCTTCTTCATCGAGTAGTCTGTATACTACAACTCCAGAAAGTAATAATGAACTCCTCGTTTCTTCTTCAGATACTGACAGCAAGCACGTTGTCAACGAGGAATGGAATGTTGACAACAGCCATAATAATATGATCGATCCCTACTCCGACCAGGCCTTTATTGACCTTACGAACTTTTACACACATCACAACATAGATAATTGCGATGGGGCAATTGATGTTCGGTTGGCATATAACAAATTACTACGTCTAACTGAATCAGTAGTGATATGGAATGAACGTCTAAACCTAATTTCGCGTATAGATTGTACTCCCACTGTGGTGTATCATAGACATGTATTATCCAGTGTTGCTTTACTGCCATTAATATTGAATGCAATTAATACATATCAGAATCCCAACACCAACATTGACGAATCATCAAATGATAATAATAATGATATTAGTAATGCTGACAATACTCCTACATTTAACATTATTGATGTTGGGACGGGCGGTGGGTTCCCCGGCTTACCACTGGCACTACTATTACCTTCTGTTCAATTCACATTAGTCGACTCTATAAAAAAGAAATTAGTAGCCGTGTCTGATATGGCAAGTGAATTAGATGTTACTAATGTACGTGTCCATCATGGACGTGTCGAAGAAATGTACATCAATGAAATTACTGGACAAACGACGGAACATGCTGGAAAGTATAATATTGTGCTTGGACGGAGTGTTACGGCATTACCACGATTTTGTGGTTGGGTAACCAATCTTATAAAACGAGAAACGAGGCACCAAGAAGGAGGCGGTGGTGGCGGTGGAAGGGTTATATACATTATAGGTGGAGAGCTTGACGAGATTGTATCATCACGAATAGTACAGGATGTACCCATTGATGAATTATTATGTCGTTCAAAAGTCATGTCAGATAAACGTGCATTAATTTTTCATGCACAAGATGTGTATGAAATTGCACGAAATAGTGGAGAGGAAGTCATAAGAAATGACGTCGTCGTTGTCCGTAATAACAGTAGTAGCCGTAGTCCTCCTCCCGCAAGGAGGAAGAGTGTAGAGCAGAGCAGTAACACCACGGGAGGAGGCGCTACTGGGAAGAGTAAACCATTAGCCAAGGGTGCATGGAGTAAGAAACAAAATGATGTTAAGAAGCAACGTGGATATGATGACTTTAAACGATACGAATCATAGATAGATATTAACTTAATACAAAGAAATAATCAGCTTTCCCAATTATCACTTTGCTGACACTGATAAAGCTGACATTGCCAACTAGTTTGACATGAGCCCCCACAGTATACGAAAATTTAAATACTCAACTCTTCTTTGTCATCTCTTTTCCTCTTTGTGTCAGTCTTGACACAATGATGATTGGAGTAAAGCATTGGCATATTCCACCATCGCATTGTTGAATACACTATATTCAAATATTTGTACTGATATTGATCATCAACCCGTCCATGGGGGAATGCCAGCACCTCTGGGATGAGGTCCACGGGAACATTTGCAAGATATGTGAGTAGAGAATCCTTGTCTTGCAAGGCAAGTACAATTTTCTGTGTCCTGTCCAATCCAAGCAATGTCCGAATATTACCTTCCAAGATTTCACTGAGACTAGGAATGTATTTACAACCATCCCTATCACCCTCCCAACCTGAAATTATATCCATTTGTTTCAGCATGTGATTAGATTCTGATATGGCATTCAAACTGAAGGCATCAAAGACACAATTGAGTAGCGCCTTCACACCAATGGATGTAAGATTATTGTTATGAAGAGATAATGTCTTCAGATTTGTGTTTCTCTTCAGTGCTTGTGAGATCAATATGGCATCATCATCATTCAAGCGATTGTAATCAAGGTTAATTCTATGTATTGGGGGATCACCCTCCAGATACTCAGCAATTTTGACCACCCCCACTGAGTCGATATTGTTGTCGCGGAGGTTGATCCATTTAACGTCGGACTGTAGTATGACCAAAAGTATTTCCGGATTACTCCCAAGGTCACAATGATACAACCAAAGCCAATTGATACAAATGTGCGACTTTAGTGACCTAGAAAGGCAAAGAGCCGATTCCATGTTATCGATCCGATTGTGGTGAAGGAAAAGTTTTTGCAAGTTGGAACTAACGTCCACTAACTTTGACAGAGATATGATACCCTCTTCACAAAGGTTGGTGTTGTCAAATTTGATACCATCACATGAACTTGTGGCTCTTCCACTAGAAAGTATGGCAACTAATACAGCCAGGCGCTCCTTCTTCATTTCCATATTCTCAATATTAATGCGTTGAATGTCTGTGACTATTTCCTGCTCATTTCTCCGATAAATTTCTTCTTCAAGTTGATCCCAATACTCATCTAAGATTGGTGCATGCCAAACAATAGGTTCTTCGTCATCCACAAGAACTTGACGCCATGAATTGTTATGCAACAACTGTAAATTGAAACTTTTGTTTTTTTAACACCGAGTCGACGCAATCTTGCAGCTGCCTCTTCACATTCTCTAATCCAATTCGATTCCTCTCAACCCAATTATCCGGCTTATTATACGACGCCTGCGTGGACCAAACCAGTGGGATTACACCTCGATCAAAACTAAGTACGTCGTCGAATTCAGCGTCATAGTCGCCGTTGTGAAAAGTACGGATAAATTTCTTGATAGATGAAATAATATCCTCAATCTCCTCCTCCTCATCATCATCTTCATCGTCGTCTTCACTCTCCTCCTCCTCCTCCTCCTCCTCGTAGTCTATCTCGTCCTCCTCGCCATCGTCCACCTCCTCATCATCGTCAGCACCATCCATCCTTTCAATCTTGAATCGGCCACTTTTTTTAGGGTGTCTACCGTACCTACATAGATACGTGTGGCCGTGATCTACTGTATCTCTAGGAAGGTGTTCTATGAAGTTTACATCGCCATCATCATCGTCGTCGGCATCATCATCAACATCGCCGCCTCCTCGTGGTGGTTGTTCCAATGATAATCGTGAAGAAATCTCAACAGTATTCAAACTTTTCGATCCGACAGTATCAGGATATCTTGATTTATCAACGTTTGAAGTCTTGGCACACTCACTTGGATTACGAGTAACATGTGTAGAAATATGTGGAATGGTGGAACACTTTCGTGAGGAGGATAAACGACGACAACGACGAACCAAACGACGACGTGGCGAAGACGATGAGGTTGATACAACATCGTATATTGATGATGATGCTACTGACGACAATGGTGACGAGGGGGGTTTGATGATAGACCTCGAAATGACAATTCGTATCCTATTGCAGTTAGGGTATGCACATCGAAAAAATGAGGATGAGATATTAATGTACTACCAATTATTTGACAATAATGACAAGGGTTTTATTACCTTACATGATTTGCGACGTATTCGTGATGAGGTCAATATGGCCGAGGAGGAAATGCAAATTATGACTTCATACTTTGAAGGTAGTGACGTCGGAGAAGACGCACTGAGTGCTATGATTGATCAGTTCGATGACGATCATGATGGGGTTATTGATTATCATGAATTCAGGAACACATTGAGGTCATTCATTTCTTCAAGTCGCTAGAGAGCTCAGAATGAACACATCTTTGCTGCTAGAAAAGAAATAATTACTTAAGCAATAAGTTATTGGTCAGCATTCAATTTGCAGGTCTATAATATAAAGAAATCTTCTCCTAATCGCCGCTGATCGCCACCGAATTGGTCCATCCCTGCTCCCTGACCGTCTATGGATCCCAATTGACCAGACGAAGCGGTTGGCCGTGAAATGGTCATGTAGTCACGTCGAGACGGAGAGCCTCACGCAAAGTACCAATATTTTGACAGCGTGTTGGTCATAGATCTAGAAGCACACGCGTCACTGCTGCGGCTGAACTATTTTCGCCATATGCCGAGGAAATGTTGTTACTGTTTGTAGAGGATTCTGTGCCATGATTATTGTGATCATGACACGCAGTTGAAGATGATACCATCATCTCCTGTGCGTCGGAATAATACTCTTCGTCCTCCTCATCCGATCAGAGCTGCAACAGCCACCGTCATCACCATCTGAAGCAGAGCTGTAACAAGAACTGTCATCACTACCATCGGAGCATGATTACAGATAATATAATACTACGAGTCGGGTAACAACTGACACAAGATTTTCTACCGACTCCTAGCTACTTCCTAGCGACTTTGGAAATCTACTGCCTACGCGGAAAATATTTCAATTGGGCTCGATAAATATCATGGGATTCAATCGAGCCCAACTAAAACAGCTTCTGCGAGGGCAGTAGATTTCCAAAGTCGATAGGAAGTAGCTAGGAAGTCGGTAGAAAATCTTGTGTCAGTTGTTACCCCTCGCAGTAAATGTTGTCTTGTGGTATCTATTCCATTTCATTGTCGAGGAGGAAATTATTATTAAACCAAGCACTCCATGTCGTGCAAGATCTATAGCTTTGATGATGAGAATGGGCATTCCAAGTTGATTCGATCATCGCTTTCGACACTTTCGTCAAATTCTGCTCGACAGGCTCAGGAAGAGAATCTTCGACAAATCATGTGGGAATGTCGGGTCCTGCTAGATGCACTGACATTGTCAAAGAAAGGCTCAAGTGTTTGGAGTACACTCAATTTAAAGCTCGAAGATGCCCATGATGAATTGGCAGGTATGCTTGAAGATTATGTCATGTCCCATTCTATGGATTTTTCTATTGACGTCGAGATATGCGATTTTGATTCCATGGATCAAACTCTATTACTCGAAGATGTTCAGAAATATAGCACTGAATGGTTTTTGATGAAAACAGCCATGAAGAACCTTTCTGTCAAGGTCAGTAGAAATAGTTGTAGTGTTAGAAGTAGTTGTAGTAACAGCAGTAGAGGCACAGGCTTGCAAATTCAAACACCAGATCACAATAAAAGTAGCAACAAGTCAGGACTGAGACGGAGGTATGCTGGTGTCTCACTCAAGACGATGGAGAGAAATTTGCGTAACAAGCGGAAAATTACTTGAGCACGAGTACAATTTTGGAATCATAATTCATACGCACTTTATTCTTTTGGAGGTACTCCTAAAGCCCGGCAGCCTTTAATGTTCTGTCTCTCTGTCTGTCACGCTCTCACGTGCATACAAGTGGAACTAAGCCCGCCGTTTGTTTGTTAGGGTTTTATGTGGTTT
>Ga0247832_1006347_pt1 | contig 13041 bp, 16 predicted proteins | sample LaCruzMarch2015__10_FD_192407 | JGI IMG/M metagenome (GOLD analysis project Ga0247832, IMG submission 192407) | Freshwater microbial communities from meromictic Lake La Cruz, Castile-La Mancha, Spain - LaCruzMarch2015_4m | ecosystem: Environmental > Aquatic > Freshwater > Lake | place: Spain... | reverse complement strand
TTAACGGCTTTTTACTATTTTTAACCCGCTTGATTAAGCCCATAGAAACTTGAAGTTTTCGTCGACCTCAAATTTCGACTTTTGGACTTTCTCAAGCTTTTTTATTTTTTGTTGGACAGCAGTGAAAACTGAATTTAAAATTGAAAAAAATCGTTTTGGTCGAAGCTATCGGGTGCAACACCTATAAAGTTAAGAAAAAAATGCCAGGCCGGAATGGGCGATCCAGACTTTTGTACAAAAGTTGTCATGGTGAATTTTCAAAAACTAACACTGCAAAAGTGACTTATTTAGTCACATCTGATTGTCGGCTCCTTGACGTTTGGTTATATTTTGCTTCGTGAAAGCTGCATTTCATACTTAATGTTTTAATCGAATATTGCACAAGGATTAAACCTTCGATTCATTTTCTCGTCTATGTCAAAAAAAAACACCATGTTCAAAGTCATAAAACACATTGCTCTTATTCTTGTGAGCATTTCTTTACTTGTCTTCTCCTGCAAGAAAGACAAAGAAACAGACACCTTGGCTGCCGATACACAAGTGACCCAGGATCAAAATCAAGCTGATACAGAAGTAGAAGATGTGGCCTCCATGCAAGACGACATCATGAACCAGTTTGGCAACCAACTGATGCGGGTGGCGACTACCGACACCGTTGCGATGTACGATTCTTGCGCCACAGTTACGATTACGCGTAGAGGCAGCAATGCTACCGGAAATATTTTAGTAGACTTTGGTACAACAGGTTGCCTGGGTCGTGATGGTAGAATGAGAAAAGGCAAAATTCGCTTCACTTACACAGATAGAATGAGAATTGCAGGATCGGTTGTAACCACCTCTTTCGAAAACTATTCTGTGAAACCCCGTCTGGCCAACGACTATGTTTCTGTAGACAACAGCAGCACCCAAGTGACTACAAACGTGGGTAACGAAATCACGTCTGCAAGCCCTATTGGCCAGTTTAGAAGAGAAATAAACATGAAAATTAACTTTGCAGATGGTGCCACTTTCACATGGGATGGAACCAAAAACGTAGAATGGAATCTAGGTGTATTGGGCAATCGCTGGGACAATATTTACACATTGAAATCAGGCAGTGGACTTTCGGGAAATGGCCGAAACGGCACACCCTACACGATGGTTGTAGACCAGGATGTGGTGCGAAAAGCTGAATGTGCTTTATTGGGAATTTACAAACCCGTTTCCGGTCAAATTACCATCCAACACAGCAACAAAACCAAAACCATTAACTATGGCAATGGCACCTGCGATCGCACGGTAACGGTGACCGTGAATGGCGCAACCAGGACTTTTAGGTGGTAATGTCTTCACATTGGTTTCAGTAGCATTCAAGTAAAATCCCGGCTATCATATGGCTGGGATTTTTGTTTCCAAAAATTGACTTTTACTCGTATTTAAATAACTGACAAGCAAGGTTTTAAAATTATTATATATTATCAGTATAAACTTTTATATATTTGCAGTATAAACTTTAGCCCATGTTGCTGCAATCAGAGTTAACCGAAATACTTGCCGACCAATCTGCAGTCTGGCAATTGCCTACAGGTTTTACCAAGCGTGAATGGCTCAAAAGTTTCAATCCAACCGGAAATCATATAGAAATCATTTCCGGGGTACGCCGATCCGGAAAAAGCACCTTGCTGAAGTGGCTTTGTCAGCAAATGGGTCAGACTCAAAAAACTGTTGCCCTTACTTTTGAAGATACCAGACTCTATACATTTGAAATTAGCGACTTTGCAAGGCTCGACAAAGCCATAGGAGCAGAGATTGATGTTTATTTTTTCGACGAGATTCAAAATGTGCCCAACTGGGAACTGAATGTGAGGCAATTGCACGACAGAGGTAAAAAAGTTTTTTTATCAGGGTCTAATGCAACGCTTTTAAGCAAGGAATTGGGAACAAGGCTAACAGGGCGTCATATTTTGCATACGCTTTATCCCTTGTCGTTTACAGAATACATTGAGCTCAATGCCATACACGCTGGGCAAAAAAATGTTTCGGATTACCTCATTGAAGGAGGGTTTCCAGAGTTCCTATTGAGCAACAATGTAGAGGTATTGCAAAACTTGTTGAAAGACATCGTGATGAGAGATGTAGCCATAAGGTATGGAATCAAAAGCCTTGATTTACTCATGAAGCTTACCGTTTACCTCATGTCGAACACTGGCAAAGAAATCACCTTTAATGGATTGAAAAAGAGCTTTCAGGTTGCCTCAGCCAACACCATTTCTGATTATATACATTGGTTATCAGACACATACATTATTCAGTTGCTTCCGAAATTCAGTTGGTCGCCGAAGAAAGTATTGGTCAACCCAAGAAAAGTGTACAGCATAGATACCGGACTTTCAAAAACAAATTCCCTGTCTTTTTCACAAGATTATGGTCGGCTGTTCGAAAACATGGTGTTTCTCCAACTGCGTAGAATCGGATCTGACTTATACTACTTTAGGGAAAAGCAAGAATGTGATTTTGTGGCCATAGAAAATGGGAAATGCACCTTGGCGATGCAAGCTTGTTCGATATTGACACCGGAAAACCTGGGCAGAGAAGTGAGCGGCCTATTAGAAGCGCTGAACTATTTTAATATTCCATCGGGCTACATTGTTACACTAGACCAGGCAGATGTTTTGAAGCAGGGTGGAAAAACAATTGAAGTGATAAAGGCTAGTGATTGGTTGCGTGGTGGCCTACGCTGAAACTTTTAAGAGCCGCTTTTTACCCCAACTGCCTGATATCCGGGATGAGTAAGCGTTTTCGTCCATCGAATTTGAGCTTGCCTTCGGCTTCCAGTTGGTTGATGATGGTAGTAACTGTCTGACGTGATGCGCCGGTGAAATCTGCAATATCCTGATGTGTCATAAACATATTGATGACCACACTTTCGCCCACTTTCCGACCTTCGTGCTGGGCATGTAATCTAAAAAAGTTGATGATGCGGGTTCGGGCATCTTTAAAAACCAGGTCGGCGTAACGGGTGGAAATGGTTTTCAACTTGTCGCCCACCATTTTCGAAAACTTGATAGCTACATCGGGTCGTTTGCTTAAAATTTCCCGAAAAGGTTCGATCAAAAAAGAACAGATAGACACCTCGGCAGAAATAACCTGTGCAAATTCGTGGTTGGTGTTTTCGCTGGGTTGCAAGGTGAGTTCGCCAAAAATATCGCCCTCTTTCAAAATCTCAGAAACCACCTCTGAGCCCGATTGGTCGAAGTAGGCAATCTTGATCCGGCCATTTTTGAGCAGGTAAAACCGGTCGATACTTTGATCTGAAAAATAAATGATTTCACCTTTTTTGGCTTGCTTATACGACGAAATCCAACACAATTGGTTGAGCTCTGCCTCATCCAGATTTTCAAACAAACTTTGTTGGCTTAGAAACCAGTATTGCGAATGTGTGGGGTGCATGAATGAGAATAAATGCCTTAACGCTTAAGAAGAGCTATAAGTAAGCTGCTAAACTACGATTTTATGTAAATGTTGGATAAACACCATGTATTTTTCTTATTGCTTCAATGAGTCGGCCAACACAAAATCCTTTTTTTTCATTTGCTTCAAAATGGTTTCCGGATTCATGTAACGCTCTTGCTTTTGAGACTTGCTCTTTTCTTGAAAAAATTGTGTGCTGCCCAATTTTTGCCGCACTTCTACACTCCACGCCAAAAGCTCAAAGCCCAAACCATGCTCAATGCACAGGCTATCCGTCTGGAATTCAAATGTATCTCCATAGCTACCGGAGAATGTATACCGAAAGCCGTGTTTCAGAAAACCCCAAAACCTAAATCGTTTCATGTCGGCCACATGCGCCAATTCATGCCCAATTACCCCAATTTGAGCCTTAGGCGATAAGTTTTCCAACAAAATCGGGGTGAGCATAGGAATAGATTTCCGGGAAATTGTAATGAGGTAAGTGCGCTTGAGATGGGGCTTCAACAAACTAAACCAGGACGGTCTGGTGGCCAAAGGAACAATGCGTATACGTTCCCTGAATTCAATGCGAACATGTTGAAGTTCGGGATAATGCGAAAGCGCTGCTTCAATCGGAATCTGCCATTTTTCGGGATAGATTTTATTGCCCGATTGAATCATATTTCCAGACTTGCAGCCCATGAAGAGCAACATGAAAAAAATAGGGCTAAAACGCTTCAGCCAACACCACATAGAAGTTTGAATATTTACCGGTGTGGGCATAGTCGAGTCTCATATTCACCCTTTCATTTTTATTCACTTTACATCTTAAGCCCAGCCCGATCTGGGAATGCAGTTCATCGAAAAGCGAAGAATAACCCGCTGCAAAATTGCCTATACCACCAAAGCCAACCAAACCAAACCTTCCCGCAATATGTTGCCTCCATTCGGTTTGAACCATCCATATCATGTTGTTTCGAAGTTGGCCGAAATAGTAGCCACGCATGAGCGATGCTCCACCTAATGATGGCATCAGCCGAAAAGGAATTTCGCCCTTTGAAATCCTGTGAACTGCCTGAATGGCTAAAACAGAGGATAGCTTCTTTATCGGAATGAACTTTCGGTAGTCGTTTGATATGAAATAAAAAGGCTTTCCCGACTGAAAGAAGCCCTGAACAGCCGATATTTCCAGGTAGGTTCCCTGTTTAGTGTTTAAGGCGAAGTCCCTGGAATCATAAACCAATGCCGGGCCATACCTGCCAGCCCAAAAACCCATGCCCCCATTTGCCTGAAGCAACTTTTCAGGCATGGCATGATTTATAACTTCTGGTCTCGACAAGTGATTGAGCGATGTTGAAATGCCAACAAACAAGTGCTTGCCCACTTTTTTCAGTAGTTGTTGTTGAAAGTTAACTTGGTTGGCACGGTACAGAACCGGTAAACAGATTGAGTCTGATCTGCCTATTCCAAAAAACAATTCAGGAAAGCGATTGAAATCGGCGTTTCCTTGCCAAAGCCATGCGTTGCCTGCACCAAAAATCTGCCATGAGTTTTCAAAAAGTATCTGCCTGTTTTGCGTGAACGAAATATAGTGTTGGAGATTTCCGGTTTTCCTGGGACTATCGGGCGATGCAATGATTGCAAAAAATACACCTCCAGCTGCAATTCTGGTTTCGGGCAAATAATAAGCAGAGGGCAAAAACCTGTATTTGATTGACTTGCGCTTTGAAACTGTGTCGGGTTGAAGTTTTACCTCAGCAGCAATCAAACCACTATAATTTGGCAATAAAATGGCAAGCCCAAGAAGTACAATTGTGCAGTATTTCACTTTTCAAATGAGCAGCAAAACGAAATGCTGAAATGAAAGCCAGGCGACATTTCAATGGAATAGACAAAACAAGAACCCCTGAAAACCTTTCGTCATCAGGGGTTTGTTGCTTGAAAGTGCAGCAAAAGTTTTATGCCTGAACCAATTCAGGAGCGGCAGGAAAGTCGACCGGAAAACCTTTGAGATTGTGGAGGTAGTTTGCAATGATTTTGTCCCCAATCACTATCACCACATCAATCAAGTTAGCCTCTTTATAACCAGCCTTGAAAAATTCATCCTTAACTTCATCGCCTGTATTTCCCCGGTTAACGACAACAGAAGCAGTAAATTCAGCCAAGGCATTAAGCTTAACATCGAACTGAGCGGCACCGCTTCTGATTTCAAGGATTTAGTACCAATAGCCGTGTGAGCAGCCTGGCAATATTTGCAATCGTTGATTTCACTGGTTACCAGGTTTATCACCTCACGTTCTTTGGCCTTTAGTGTCGACTTTAGATTTTGAAGTACAAGGTAATCGGCGAGTGCCGTTTCATTTTTGGCGAAGTAAGCATACAAATTTGGCACAAAGCCTAAACCCTTTTGCAGGTTGTCGAAAATGGACTGATTGTTCTCAGAGACCTGGTCTCTTGTAGGAACCGTGAAGTTTGACATCGTTTTATTCGTTTAATTTTCTGTGTCGAAATAGACGATGCAAGGGTGCGGGGTTTGAACAGCGCCTATGTAGGCAGAACTTCCCGCTGTGTTGGCAATATTTCCTTATTTAGACGATACGCCGTCGGACTGGTTTTTTCATTCGTTTTAAAAAAGCGGCTAAAGGTTTGCACATCTTCAAATCCCAGATCGTTTGCAATTTCCTTTACAGATTTATCGGTATAGCGAAGCAAGCGGCGGGCTTCCAGCATTCTGCGCTCCTGGATAAATTGTAAAAGTGTACTTTGGGTAAATTTGCCAAAAAGATTTGCCAATGTTTTCGGAGATTTATTCAGCAAATCGGCATATTCGGCCACTGTGTGCCTGGTTTTGAAATGCTGCTCTACCAAAAAATTGTATTCTCTTACAATGTCCACATGGCTGTCGTTGAGTTTTGGCTTAGTTTATCCTGTTGCTTCAATGACCTGGTACACAAAATCAAAAACCGCTTCAGCATCATTTGAAGCATTTCGAGTTGCAACTCATCTTTATTGGCCAATTCAAGCTTAAACATGCGAAACACTGTTTCAAACACGTCGAGACTTGAATCTTCCATAAGGAACCTTGGCAAATGTGCTGCACCAAAAAACAAAATGCCTTTGCAACTTACTTCGCTGTCGTGCTCCAAAATACAGTAAAAGTCTCTGTTGAACCGAATGAGCCTGATGGCAGATAGTGTCAAAACCTCAACATGGTGAAATTCGGTGAGGCATAACATCTCATTTTTCTGAAAAGAGATGGATTTGCCGTCAATCCTCAGCACGTTGCCATCGGCAGTAAACCATAAAATGCTCAGCGCACCTGATTGCGTTTTGCACATAGTATTCAGGTTTGGGGGAGTTATGGTGCTGATGAATAAAAACTCTTTGTTGTTTCCTGAATATTGCAAAGCCTGTACATACAATTTTTTTAAACCCTGAAAATCAACCTCCGATACTGGAAATGAAGCTTGGAAACCTGATGTATCTCACGACGTTTTCACCAAAGCCACAACACCGGTTACTATCAGAATAAAACCAAAAACCTGAGAAAATGGAAAATGCCGAAACCGTGATCTTGATAAAAAATCGAACACCAAAATCCAGACCAGCAACATGGCAAAGGCACCAAAGCCAGCTCCCAAAATCAAGGCCAGCTTTTGATTTAGCATTTCAAAATTCCACCCAAAAAAGTGACTAAAAGCCATTACCATGCCCAACCAATACAAAGGCAACTGCACATTGACCATAGCCAATAGCAATCCCTTGGCTTTCATGCCACTTGAAGGTTTTTCCTTTTTGATAGTTTTCTTTTTGAACACCAGGGCTATGCCTACCCCAAGCAAAACGAATGGCAAAAAATCCACGGCATACTTTTGAAATAGCGGGTTTCTTTCCATCCATTCACTTAAAAAAACAGAGCAGGAAGCATATAAAAACTCAGGTATCACCATAATAATGGCCAAAGAAACTGCCTTTGTTTTCCCATAATCCTGGGCACTTTGTGCAATGAAGGTATTGACCAAACCTGGCTGAACAGATCCCCATGCCGAAACTATAAACGCAGCAAAAAAAATGGTAGGCAGTTCCACAAACAAAAAATTTATGGCAACAAAGAAACCGTTTCGCACTGCAAAACCTCGCCGGAATCCTGTCGGTATGCCACTACAATGGCTTTGCTATACCTTGCCTGCAATTCATTGGAAATAGAAGCTGAAAAACTGCGGGTGACAAAATCTTTGGCTGCATTTTGAGGACCATTGCTCAATTGAGCACCTTCTGCTGGCACCAAGTCACTTCTCAGCACAAACCGATGTGCATAATCTGGAGAATCTTCGGGAGTTTTTGTATAATCACGCTGCCAGTTCACAACGCTGTCTTCCACCAAATAAGCCGCAACCCGAAGAGGAAAATCCAGGTTTTCAAAAGCAGTAAATGTGGCATTGATGGTCAACTGCCGATTCGATTCAATAAAAGTTTTCTCAAGGCTGATTCCAACCAATGCACTGTCGTTCAGGTAGCTTGCCACTGCCGACGACCAAGCTGAAGGCGTGAGAATAAGCGAGCCATTGTAGGTATTTCGGTTGATTAAACCCTTTGGCGTTCCGGTTGAACTTACCCCAAAAGCATCGTCAAGGCTATTTCCGGCAGCAGTTCTGAAATCATAATCAAAAGGTTGGCCTGCTGGTCTGGCCCTTGCAAAAAATCCGGCGTGCACTGCCAAAGCAACTACCTGATTGGGATATAATCCCGAAAGTTGATTTACCGCTACGCCCCCAGAACCAGGACATGCTCCACAGGTATGACCGGTGTAGTATTCCAACAGTACTTTTCGGGTTCTGCGCTGCCCGGCGTTATCGTTGTTTTGGGCTTGTTCAATGTCTTCCAAAGGAATGTTGTCGCAAGCAGAAAGTGTGAAAAAGAGCAATAAGATGGAAAAATGAAAGGGTTTCATAAGTTTAAAAACTGCTTGATAACGAAAGCGTTAGGCCACTTGTTGCAGGCACCAAACGGCAAATGCCACCTACGCAAATCACTCCGGCTCGCTGCCGGCCAAATGTGGTTGAAAATCGGGTTGCTCCTTTTTTAACACCCACAGTACCTGACATGTAGTGAAGATCCAGGCCCTTTTCCGGATTGCCATAATTGTAATCGTCGCTTAAAGCCGCAAAAAACCATTTTTCGGTAAACTCAAGTGCTAGCGAGGCCCAACTTCCCCGCTCCTGTTCAGTTCCCATCCATTCTGCATTTATCGAAATGCTTCTCCGGCTAGCCAGCTTTTGCAAAACATTGACCACTACCGAATGTGAATAAATAGTCCCTTTGAAATCCGACAAACGCAAGACATTGTTGTTCAACTCAGTATAAATATACGCTGCAGTAATTTTGGTTTTCTCATTCAACTTTCGGTTGATGTCGACACTTACGTTTTCAAAGTAGCGTTGGTCGCCAAATTTCATAAAGTCCGATGTATAGCCAAGTCGGTTGTTGGTTGGGGTTTTGTCAATGTTGTTCACCCTCGACCAATTTGCCGTAACCTTGCTGCCAAACTTTCCTCCAAGTGCAGATACTTCGGGTATGTTGTAAGATATCTCTGCCTGCAAAGCCATTTCGCCGAGTGGCTGGGTCACATAAGGGTAAAGCGAAACAAGCCTGTAAGTATGTTGTGGCGTAAGCGGTGGTAAATAGTTGATAAGCACATCGTTGATCGAAGCATTTCGGTCGCTTCTGAAATCCATATTGTCAATTCGTTTGGCACCAACCGAAATCCCTAATCCGTTTCCGGCATAAGAGCCAGTAAATAGCAAAGCGTTTCCAGCTTTGTAAATGTTGCTGTTCACAAATGAAGGATCGTTATTCTTGGCAGCGTATTCAGCATAAAAGGTAAGTTTATCAATGGACCAATTGCTGCGCAAACCCCAGGTTGCCACATTTTCAGGCAGTTTCAGCAATGGGTCGTTGTCGGCCTGATACTTGCTCACAAAACTTCCGCCAATTTGCCACATCAGTTTTTTGTTGGTCATACATGGCAACACATCGTTCAAGCTTACTTCTGCATCGGCTCCACGAACTGTACCTTCACCCTTTGAGAAATACAACCTTTGTGTGCCCACCAATCCTTTGATTTTTACACCTTTCAAACCATTGTACACTACCCGAAATCCGTCAATGGCATTGTCGTAACCCAGATTCCAATCCTGGTAAGTTCTCAATGTGATGCCACTACCAAATTGCTCATAAAAGTGCCCTGCGGTTACTTCCAGGCCTTTCCAATCGTAGGTTACAAAGCGATTTGCTATTCCAGAGCCATTGTATCGCCGGTCGAAACCAGCCAATGCTGGGAAATAAGCCTCATACCTCAAGCCAGCTCTCAGGTTTCCCATGGAGTAAGAGAGATTCAAATAGCTGTTCGAACCCATTTTCTCCGGTATTTGCTGAACCTGACTTTCTAAAGCCTTGTCATCCTGATAGTATTGAAAATCAGATTGAAAGTCACCGTGAATTTCGGCTTTGTTCAGGAGTTGCTCTAAATCTTCCTGCGCCAAAAGGATTGGAGCGTAAAGCAAAAAAGCACAAACGGTAAATCGAAATTTCGAAGGCAAGGCTTATTTCAGGGCTTGAATTTTTTCCCACAATTCCTCTTCATCTCCGGGGGCATAAGATGTGTGTTGATACACGATTTTCGATTCTTTATTCAGTAGAAAAGTATGCGGCACGTTCACCACATTCATCAATCTCTTCAATTCCGCATTGGCATCGGAAAGCACTTCAAACTTCCAACCCCTACCGGCCACAAAGGCAGGCAATTTTGCTGTATTTCGGGCATCATCTACCGAAACTGCTACTAATTTAACCGATTGATTTTTTTGCCAGGTTGGCAGTGCTTCGTTCAGGTTGTCGAGTTCGTGCAAGCAAGGTTTGCACCAGGTTGCCCAAAAACTAAGGATTACAACGCCTGAATCTGCTGACAAAATATGACTGCTGTTCAGGGTTTCGCCTGTCAAAGTTTTCAAAGAAGCCAATGGTAGTTTTCTGCCCTGAGCAAAAGCCAATTGGCCAATCAAAAGAAGCAAGGCAAAACAAAACCCGGTTTTACTCATAATCAGTCACCATGATTCTGGCAATCATGGTTTTGTTGGCCAATTGAATGAGCACAATGTAATTTCCCCGTGGCAGCTTTTCGCTTAATTGAATTTCTGAACCATTGCTCAACAACACGTTCTTCCGGGTTTCAATTCTTCTCCCGCTCAACTCTTGCACAAACACCGTTCCCTGAACCGGATTTTCAAATCCATTCAAAGTAACAGTACGGTTGCAACAATTGGCAGATAAGCCTGGACTCGATGCTGGAGAGCTAAAAACAGTAGTAATGGTATTCGAAATTTCTGTGGCCCTGTTCATGGCTTGGGTATGGCTGGTGCCTCTGTAAGCAATGCTTTTGTCTCTTGGGTCAATCACCGTGTAAGTTGGATATCCGTTTCCCGCCCATGAGCGGTTGGCATCCACAAATGAAAAGACATTGTCCCAATTATAGCTATTCACCCAACCGTTCACTTGCGTGCATGTAGGCGTATTGGTGGAGAATTTAAAGCCCATGGCTCCCCAGATTTTGATGTTTGGATTGTTGCTGGCATAAGTTCCAATTGAAGGAGCATGCGCCATGCAAATAGAACAATCGAAAGCGTCCGCCGCTACCAACACCACTTTGTTTGCATCAAGCGCATCGTAAAGTGTTTCGGTTTGGCTGTTGCAATTGGTTCGGGTTTGGTCAGGCAATTGCTGTCCGTAAGTGCTGGTTACAGCAAGAAAAAAAATGCTCAAAAGAATGTTTTTCATAACAAGGTTGCTGTTAAAATTCGATGCAAGATGAGAGAATTGATTGAGTGATACTGTCAGGCATTTGACAAATCAATTCTTTTATTCTCACCTACTTTGTAAAAACTATTTTTAATTCCTGTTTGCATGAAACTGTCAACCAGTTTTTTCTTTCTCATTATATCCTTTCAGGTTGTAGCTCAAAACTTTACACTCACGTCAACAGCCACAGTTAGCGGACAAAATACTGATTTCGAATTGGTGGTAAAAGGCAGAATTGTAAACCTAAGTTCTGATTCAGTTTTCCGGTGGGTGCGAACTTCAAAAACTTTGGCAAGTGGTTGGGAAAGTTCCGTTTGCGATACAAATGCGTGTTATTTTCCTGAAATAGATAGTGCAGTAGTAATCATTCAGCCAGGAAGATCATCTAAGTTGGACATTTATTTTTATCCCCAAGGCGTGGCAGGAAGTGGAGATGTGGAAGTAAAATTATTTTTAGTAGCCAACAGAAACGTGTTTTTAACAGGGCAGTATTCTGCTATAGCTGAAGTAAACGCCATAGGCTCATTCTCGCCCAAAATCCCCGAGATAAAGATTTACCCAAATCCAGCCAGTGATTTTATAGTGGTAGAATCAAAAAATCAGATTTCCACTTTAGAATGGTTCGATAGCCAAGGCCGAATGGTACAAATTTCTCTGGTGGAAGGTTCTGTAAGCCATGTTTCAACAGGGGGGTTAAAACCTGGTTTCTACAACATCTTATTAAAAAATAAAGGCAGATGGGTTGGAAGGTCAACCATTATTCTGAAGTAAAGCCTGATACCTTTATTTACATTCTATTTTTAAGAATCAGTTTGAAGACAACATATTTCTTTCTTGTAAATGATTCGATTTCCTAGTGAAATGCAGAATATTGCATTTTACTATTGATGCATGGAGATTCACCGGTTTGCACTTGAAGGACTTGTAGAATTCAAACCCAGAATTTTTGAGGACAACAGGGGCCACTTTTTTGAGAGTTACAACAAAGACCTGTTTCACAAACTCGGGTTCGATTGGGTATTTGTGCAAGACAACCAATCGTTTTCGCACAAGAATGTTTTAAGGGGCTTACACTTCCAACGAGAACCTTTTGCTCAAGGAAAATTGGTGAAGGTTGTGTCAGGCAAAGCCCTTGACGTAGTGGTTGATGTGAGGAAAACATCCCCCACTTTCGGGCAAAATGTCACTGTGATTTTAGATGCTGCCACCAACAACATGCTTTACATTCCTGAAGGTTTTGCCCATGGGTTCTATGCCTTGGAAGACTGCATTTTTCAATATAAATGTACCAAAGTCTACCACAAAGAATCGGAAACTGGCATTCGTTGGAACGACCCAACTCTGAATATTGACTGGGGGTGCAGCTCGCCTATTATTTCAGAAAAAGATCAGGAGCTGGCTTTGTTTACTAATTTGAAATTTTAATCTTGAGTTGATTTCGACTGAATTGGTTTAGGTAAAAACCTAAAGGCATATATTGATCCAAATTTTTGACGGTAAACTGTATCAATAGTTAAATGGCTATAGTTCGCATTTATATAATTTGATACTCTTTCGTTTGGCGCCATATCCACCAACAAAACAGGATTTTTGTCACTAAAGGCACTCAATTTGCACACATCATTTATTTCAAATCACTACTGTCCAACAAAAATTAGCATACGCCCGGCCATCATTGATAGGGTTAAATAGAGGGCATTTTTCTTGTGGTTTTCGTTTTCAGATTCAAATTGTATTAAACAAGGAAAGCTGTGCTGT
>Ga0247832_1006342_pt1 | contig 13048 bp, 9 predicted proteins | sample LaCruzMarch2015__10_FD_192407 | JGI IMG/M metagenome (GOLD analysis project Ga0247832, IMG submission 192407) | Freshwater microbial communities from meromictic Lake La Cruz, Castile-La Mancha, Spain - LaCruzMarch2015_4m | ecosystem: Environmental > Aquatic > Freshwater > Lake | place: Spain... | reverse complement strand
GGGAAACACCTCCACCTCCATCCTTCCAACACCCTCGTCTCCGCTCCATCGCCTCCTCATCATCCATCAGCAATTTCAATTCGCCATCCTTCTCAAATCCGCGCATCGTCGCAGAATAATTTAATAAAAGTGCTCCAGTTTTTATTTTCACTTTGCGTTTCATCATGATAGAAGATGTCAACGCCGCCGGTGAAGCAGAGGCGGCTACCTTGCATCCGGTTCCTATGGAGGGGGAGGAAGATGCCGCCGCTGAGATAGAGGTGGCGCCAGATCCGACTTTAGAGGAGGAGGGGGCGAACGTCACCCTAGATCCCCCCTTGCCTCCTGAGGCGACCTTCACCTTGGATCCCCCTTCGCCCCCTGATCCTGCGGTAGAGGCGGGGGAGGAGGAGTCATCAATGATTCCCCCCTTGCATCTAAATCCGACTGTAGGGGAGAAGAGGGAGGAGGGAGAGAATAATGAGGAGGCGAGCCCCATTGATCCCCCGATGGAAGAAGCCGATGAAATGACCTTACATTCACATCCCGAACCACCGCAAGCCACCCCTTCCATCTTGGTGTCGCCGACCACACGTATCCCCAAGAAGTCTCATTTACCACCGATTGAAAATTCGGCCTCGTCCAATTCGCGATCCGACTCATTTGATAACGGTGGAGGCATTTCTGCACCGACCTCCCTCTCTGCTGATGGCTACTACGATTCTCACAATGACTCGCTTGGTCTGCCAGATGGTATTCAGCTCCCAGCCACGGTATCCAAGGAGATGATTGACGGTAGGCTCCGTCGTGCCTTCCTTGAGCTCACCCCCATCCAAATGAGGGAGGTCCTTGCAGAATATGACGAAGCTGTGAGGGACAAGGGGAACGAAATTCGCAACAGGACCGCCTATCTTTTTGGTGTTGTCAAGCGCTACAAGACAATGACTGGTGATGGGATGAACCCCTTGGTCAATAAGCAGGCTGCACTTTCTGACACAGTTCTTGTAAGTAAATATTTGACCTCATCTCAACCCCGCATTCACTCGATTCGTCACCCTTCCTTCCTCCGATTCTTCCCTTTGTTTGTTGTTCACGTTACCTTCTGCTTCACCCAAACAAAAAAATGACTTTTCCTTCCCCAGATGCGTCTTGACGAACTCGTTGCGAGTGGTTTCTGTACGACAGAGGATCTTGATATTAAGATAAAGGATAGGATGCGCATGCTTCCCGAGAAAGATGCACTGGATGCCATTGACGAAATAAGTGGCTGTTCAAGGAAAACTATACGAAATTTTGCGAGTTACTTTATGGGGATCATGAACAGATACATGAAAGGTGAGCGCCGTGATCCCCAAACGCGAGGCAGTAATCGTGTCCGCGACAAAAATAATAGACATCAAGATTTACAAGGAACGAACGATCCTCGCTTTGCTCATTATGGTCAGCCTGGCCGAGACGGTGGTCGTGGGGATGGTGGTCGAGACAGGCGCAGGGATGATGATGGAAGGGACCGCCGTAGCAGACGCCGCAGATCAAGGAGCCGCAGCCGAAGCTACGACAGCAGGAGTAGAAGCCGCAGTCCAGATTACAGACGTCGTCGTCGTAGTCGTAGTCGTTCAAATTCTCGTGAACGCCAGCATTCCTCCCATGATCCTCGTTCACGTACGAACACTAGTAACTTGCCCTCTGCGAAACCATACGGTAATCAGTCCCTGATGATGAACAATGGCCTCCCGCCCCCTCCTCCTCCCCCGCGCCAGCCCCAACCCGTGATGCAGCATCCAATGTCGCAGCAGATCCTTCCTGGACAGCCGCAAATGATGATACCCGGCTACCAGGGTCAGATGCAAACCCCGCAGCAGCAGGTAGTGTTCCAGGGTCAGATCCAGCCTGGTCAGCAATTCATGCAACCTCTTGCTCAGCCTGGCCAGCAGGGGGCTATGAGCGTTCAGCAAATGCAGCAATATCAACAACTCCAGCAGCAGCAACTTCTTCAGCAGTATATACGCCAGGCACCTGGTGGTGCAAATAATATGCAGCAAATGATTCCTGGGATGATTCCTGGATCGCAAGTCGCTCTAGCAACGAATGGTATGCTTCTTGGGCAACCAACACAGCAATCGGTCAATACACAGAACAACTTCGCCTTGCAGAATGCCATGCAGCAGCAACAGAGCGGCCAGAGTCAGCCGTCTCCACTCGATATATTTGCTCTCGCCGATAAAGCTTCACAGGCCCTTGGTCGCTATACGCAAGCGAACGCTCCAGCAGCAATGATGATGAATCCTAATTTTCCTCCCATGCCAGCACCTGCTCCCGCTCTCGCTCAGGTCCAAATGTATCAGCAACAATCGCAGCACCAAGTTCAACACCACCAGCACGCCCAAGGCAATGAACAGGAGTTACCAATGATGGTTCAGTACTCACTACAGAATCTCCGTGTTTCTGGACACATTGATTCGACAGCATTGGACGCACCTCTCGTTGGAATGCTTAAACGCTTACCAGAGAATGTAGCACTCAAATCCTTGGAAACCTATTCTGCATGCGATGTTGGCAAGATGAGGAATAAAGGGGCCTATTTGTCGGGTATTCTCAAGAAGGAGCTTGCGGCCAGGGGGCTGTAAGCATTTACGCTCAATTCCAATCATTTCCTTCCATTCTTTTTTCCTGTTTACCTGCTTGATTTCTTCGGATCAGAATTAAAGATATAACACAAAATACAAGATGCAATGTCTCTTGACGGTTTTTTTCATGGCATTTCTAGTTTATATACTCATTCAGAACCTCTACGAAAGACGGTCTGCTCTACTCTTAGCCCGAGCCTTCATTGCCGACGATGGAGCAACTGCCGCATTGAAGCTACCGACCGTATCTCTCACAGCTTTCTCGGACCCACGTTTCCATCGATTCGTCGTGGCACTTCCCACTAACATTACCACAGAGTCAGATCCTGAAGGTATGGTCGCCTTCACAAGTGCGGTACGTGGAATCTCCGCATTCGTCGACTGTGACAGGTTGCTAAACACAATTTCTAAATAGCGATAGGGGCCATCTACTTCATTCTTCTTCACTTTTATATCCGTGGGTGAACCGTAGAAGGAGAACCGTCCAGTCGATGAGAATAAACTGTCGGTAAAGAATGCATTCGGAAAGTCGGATATTTCTCTCTTTCCTCCAGCAGGTGCCACGGCAAGGAAGGCACCATCCCCCGTGCTTGAATCACGACACTCGACGTCAAACAGCCCACCCTTGGCCAATGGCCATGGTGATGAAAATGTTGCAAGGACTGGCATCGGATCGGCAGCTTTCCCTAATAGTATCTCGGCAAGGACATTACCGCTTCGTTCGTCACGACTAACATCGCTCCCCTCCCTTAATATCACACCAGTTACTGGTTTCGCCTTACCAGCTTGTCCACTCACGCCCATTGGCATGGATACCTGGCCTGTCTTTAGGAAGTCTTCGGTGTCGACGGCATTGGAGAATTGAGGAATTACTGCAACAACTGATCCACCCACGAGTTTCGCAAGGAAATTCCGTCTGTCGTCACTATGATGGCTAAGTAGGACCGTAGATGAAGATGATGTCAAATAGCGAGGTGGTGATGAAGGACTGAAGGCGTGCGACGTCGTAAGCATCACCAGGGAAAGAACGATTGCGTAGAGAGTGAGAGCCATCGTCATGTGCTATACATATCGTACGTAGATATCGCACGCTCAGAATTTCTGACTCGCCCGCAAAAGCGCACCACGTATCGTACCTGCATTCATTTCCGTGTGTGATGTCGCTTGCGTGGGGGATCATGGTGAAGGGACGGTCGCTAAGTCGGGAAACGAATCGCATCAACATTAATAATGCTATGGCACTCGGGTGTGTAGGGAAGTCGTTTATATCATCGCGTTGCCGCCGTCATGCCACGACAATGACTACGGATTCATCCATTACTCCATTAGTGGGATCAGTCCTCACATTCCTATCACCGAGTCCTGCATACTCTCGATCGGCTATCGAATTCCTTGACAGATTATTTCAACTTCCAATCACACCGCATTCGCCGTCAACAACTAGTCGAAAAGATCGCTTGGACGAACTGCACTTTGGATCATCACCATCCTCAACTTGTTGGGATTCGGTAGCCTGTGCGTGTCCAACAAGTGGGACAATGCTACACTTCTTGTCATTCTCGTCGGCATTAGACAACAAGGAGAATGAATCAAGTATTGACAATAAGTATGTAATTCCAAATTCTCCACTCCACTTGATTGCCGTGCATGGATCGACTGCATCTCGCATCAATTATCATGATGCTTTGATCGAATGTCGACGGCGATTAGCGAATGCTTTTCATGATAGTCAAGGCTTTTCTCACGAAGCTCGTTTACGAGGACTATGTACAAACATTACACGCAGGATGACTGGTAAACGACCGAACATTAATATGATCTTAGGAAGTAAAATCTCCTATGGTAATCTGACATTGAATCTCACGCCAATATTTTCTCCCAATGAAGAAGAGGAATCGACGAGTGAATATGATAATCAAGAGCAAAACAATCATTGCAGTGGAAAATTACGAGAGCTCGTGTTGCCCTACTTTACCGAAACTTCGTCAATTCAAACGAAAATGTCAATGTCATCATTATTGTCACGACCACGTCCTGGTATATATCAGTCGAATCATGGACTAATATTCCGTCCGCTCCCTGCCGCACGAGAGGACCTTAATCTATCCTCACCATCTTTGGTATTTCAATGCAAATCACTTGATGAAATGCGAGAGTTAGTCGAGGACAAGTTAGGTGGTGAGACTTATAAAATAGGTTGGCGCGGACATGGTCAGTTGGGATCGCTCATAGTGAGTCATCCATCTTTGATGGGGTTGGAAATTAGAATCTGTGAATCCACTAGTGAAGAATGGGTGCCGTCTATTCACTTTGATGAATCACAACAATCGCTACTTGCTGGTAGTCTCCCGGAATTGCAGAGTACGCATGTTGTTTCCCAAGGCGATAAGATGACAACGTCAGGTGATTCCAAAATTGGCAAAGGAGACTGTTGGGTTGAGGTACGATCGAATGTCAAACGTCCTAGTGGGTTCTTTAAGAAATCACCAGAGAGTAATCGTATTGCAAAGATACCTGATCTACCATATGAGTAGGTATGAGTGATCAACTGTGTAAATATATCTGTTTTTTAGTAGCACCAATTTCTTATTATTTAACACTCTTCTAAATTCTATACACACATTCACTTTCTTTTAGCATTTTACTTATCGAAGTGATGTTTTCAATCCACGAACGACCTTATCAATAATGTTCTCTTCTGTCGTTTGATGATCACCAAACGATGCATAAATTCGCTGGAGACATTGCTTATCGTTCGGAAGCAACGAGGGTCTAGTCCGCTTGAATGCCTCCAAGATATGTCGCTTCCCTAATATCGCGGGCGGCATGTCGGGAACACCTCCATTGTTCAGCGGACTTTCGTTCTTCGTGTCTTCGTGCTTATCAGATGCAACTTTTCTCAGATTTTCTAACAGGACATCCTCACGTCCCTTATACAGAGTTAACAACTCATCAGGAGTCTTGGGAGAATTGGTTTTCTGACAAAGACTGGACAATTTCCACCCTCTCGTAGAAGAGCAACTTCTTCATCAATATTCCTACTTCCGAGCAGAGAAGCGAACAAGCTATTCCATTCCGAGAGAGATTCAGGATGTCCAACATAAACATGTTTCTCTAATCTGCCCGGGCGCAACAGTGCCTTGTCAATTTTGTCTGGACGTGACGTAGCCGCAACCACATAAATATGATTTGCCTTCTTGCTCCGTTCCGCGCCGTCTAGTAATGTGAGGAGTTGGTTCACCACCCTGTCTGTGACGCCCGTGTGATCAGATCCACGCTGTGGAGCTAGACTGTCGAACTCATCAAAGAATATCATGGACGGTGCCGCGGCAACGGCGCGAGCAAAGAGCTGTCGGACTTTGGCCTCGGATGCACCGATGTATCTATCGAGTAACTCTGGTCCACGACATGTGATCAACGTCAACTTAGCTTGTTTCGCAAGTAATGGAACAATGAAGCTCTTGCCATTTCCGGGAGGTCCGTAGAGTAGTAAACCGGTCGGCAATGCCATCGGCGCGTTCGCGTAGACTGATTTAAACGTCATAGGATGGATAACAATGTCATAAAGGGATTTTCTTGCTCCATGAAGTCCACCAATAGATGACCAATCAGTTGAAGGTGAGTTCCGATCAACATCTACCAATTGTTGACTGAGGGAAGAATAATTGTCGAGTATAGACGCAATGTCGACTTCGAGCATTTCATTTCGTGTGTCTACACTGTCACTTGGTTCACGGAAGCAACGCACATAATCCTTATGAACAATCCGAGTCGCAACAATCTTCAAATCCTTGGGTCTAAATCCATCCGTATCCTTGCCCAGGCGAATTATTGCATGTGGAATCACATCATTGGAGCGCCCATGAATGATGTAGTGTAAAAACTCAGCCCGCTGCAAAGAATCGAATGAAGGAACTTCTAGAATGGAATGAAATACACCAGACTCTTGGTATCGAGTCGATAAAGAGTCCCTGTCACGACATGTGCATAACAAGACGACACCAGTCGATCCACGAGAGCAATGTTTCGATAGTGTCAGCAAATGGTCAACAATGATCTTGACTTGAATCAACAATGCAGGATTAAGCTGATGGTGATGAATACTACCATCACCCTCTGCGTCAGAATGCTCAACATTTGGAATTAAAGCATCTAAATCGTCAAGCACTAGAGTTGAAGGCTGCTTGTACAATGCCTCTAGAAAGCAATCTTGAATTCCTTCAAGTATCTGTTGAATATTCTTTGCGGTCGCTTGTAATTTCTTACAATCAAGATAGGCTGTTGCAATTAGGTCCGATACACATAGTTTCGACGTTGAATTGATTAATAGATGAGTTTTTCCAGATCCTTCTTCGCCTGTTATCATGATCGCATGAGTTCTGATTGATAGTGATGCATCTGTAATTGTGGGTTCAGAGATAATTTGTCTAGCGTATTGGTTGACTTCTTGTATTGCTGAAGCAAAGCCCACGGTTAATTCATCTGCAATCGGTAGCACAAATGAATTGTTAATTACTGCATAATTATCTGCATCATCCTTTTCAAGTATAACATTAGAGGCTGAGAGTTCCTTCAGGTCTCTCACGGTAATGATTGGAACTGGACAAGAGTTAGCATTCAGCGGACCTTCATTCTTCGTGCCTTCCTGCTTGTTGGTTAGAAGCTTTCTTAGATTTTCTAATAGGATATCCTCGCGTCCCTTATACAGAGCTAACAAATCTTCAGGAGTCTTGGGAGAATTGGTTCTCTGACATAGACTGGTCACTTCAGCACGAATTGTATCATTTTTATCTTTTAATGGGCCATTAGTATTGTGTTGACCCACCCATGAAACTCGACGTGTAATGGGTTCGCCAGAGCGAATACCGAGCATAAACAAATCTGTGGAACCGTCTAGCCAATCCAGGCCAATACTTCGCAAGAATTCGGCAGGAACGAGTGACCCAGAGCTGAAAACTGGATTAAGCGACACATCGGCGTCACCCGGACTTAAATTTTTGACAGATGATGGTGCGGTGCTAAATCCATCAGGACTGTTCCACGGATTTAGCGCAGAATGGTCACCGTGTAATACTGATATTGGCACCTTACTTAGTTCGATACTACTAGAATTACCGCGCATCTCACTGATGCATTTCACAACATTCGACTCAGACCAAATCTGGACCGAGACCCAATCTGACAATGGTGTAATGCCAAGCTGATAACGAAGAAGACAGTTTATTCCTATATGACCAACATGCGTACAGTTAGATGCATGTACTATAGCCAAAACTACATCACATGCAGCTTCATCACATTTGGTTTCAAGCTTGTATTTTGCGTATGGTCCTTTCACTCTTCTAATTGTCACGACCATTGGTGAGAGGTCGACATCGCACTGAGCCATGCACTGCTTGTAGCCAGGAAGTTGCAATAGAGTTGAGGGATGAACTGACACAAACCCAATCGATGGATTCGGCAAAGACAGTCTTTCTTCATCTGTCGATGATGTATGAACGATGTCTGATGAGTTCATTTGTACACGAAGGGGAGAGCTCGGACAAAATACAGGGTTTACATTTGTCGAATGTTCTTTGTCCTCTAGTAGCTCATTTTTTCTCTCTCTAGGTTTGGGAATGATTATTACTTCTGTCTCGGCCATTAATTGCACACAAGGATGGCACGCCGTTATGACGGTAACTCCGGGAATATCATCTTCGCAATCGATTGAGGAGTCCGATGATGAATCAAACTCCGAATCACTTGTATATAATGCATCGCATTCGTCTGATACTTTCTTGTTTGTGTCTCGACTTGACGATGTATCAGTACTAATACTAACTACCTTAATCCATGCCGCAGACTCCAGTGTACCGAGTCGTCCACTAAATCTCAATGGCAATATCTGGCCCACTGATACAATCGTTACTTGATTTAACAATCCCCCATCTTCCAACACGGTAGCTTCCATTTCGATCATTTCCCAATCAGAAACCGTGAGAGGCTCAAAGGTAACTCGTTGTGCACATGGAACATTGAAGAGAGGGCGAACATGTGCCATGATGAGCTCACTAGTAGAGTTAAATGTCGAGCGGAGAGAAGGATGCAGATCCAAAGGCATTTCAATGATTTGCTCAAACTTCTTCTTAAAGAAGTCAGATCCATCAGTTATCGGCGCTCCACCATTATACGACGAATAAATGACGGTACAACCATCACTATTAACACCGCCCTCATCAATTAACTTTGCCATCCCACCTTTGGGCAAAATAACAATCTCAAGCGGGAGGAAATCGACATCACGTCCTGCTTTTTCTTGTGATTTTCCATCATCACTAAAAGATGATGCCAGTTTCCATGCCGTTCGGGGCGCAAGCCGAACGAACAGATTCCCTCGATCCGTCTCAGATGGCCGAGGGGCTGCGATGAGCGTTAGACCCCGACGACTGGGCATGGCATATTGTGAGGGGGTGAGCAATAGTCCCAATGCGGGGAGGCATCTTTCCAAGTTCCTGCTTGTGGAAACGACTCGGCGGGAACCGGGGACAGCTCGTTGAATTGCATGGCTTGCTCGTGAGGATCTGAATGGCACACGCGGAATATGTCGTGCCTACGATGCTGATAAGGAACGGTGGGAGGTGACGACATACGGAATAACGCCGAAGAAAATAGGGGTCCGCCCATCTAATCTCAAACGCGATTCATCCCAGCGGACCGAGGCAATGAAAGCATTGTCTACGTGCCTTCACGAACGCTACCCGAAGAAGGGATTTAAGTTCCACCCATCTCTTAGCTTCGAGGTGGATGAGGGAGGTGGCGTATGTATTCGTACTACTGCTAGCATAAACGTGGGCGAGGTACTCATCGTCGTACCAAGCGATGTTGGCGTATCGACCAAATTCCCGGCGGGGATCAAATTGCCGAATGGCACATCGATGCGACAAGTTCTTGATGATGTGGCTAAGCGGTGGGAAACTCGCAATATGAATGATCCTTGGGCAATATCATGTGCTGATTTGCAACTGGCCGTTCTGCTTACGCACATTGTATGCTGCCCCGATGACCAACTCCTCAAACTTGTGGCTGTAGCATTGCCATCGATGGAAGATGCCCGCCATGGGCTTCCTCTACTATTGACATCTGAGCGATTATCGAGGATGCAGGGCACAAAGGTGTCTCGTCTTATCGAACGTACAAAAGATATGATTGATGCAAGTTTCAAGCTTGTTGAGCCTGTATTGACACCAATTTCAGACTTCTTTTGTCAGGATGGCGAATCGCTGAGGGATTCATTCTTCTATGGTTTTTCGCTTTCATATTCACGCGCTCATGATTCGGAGGATCGGACAATGGTGGCTCTGGCTTCCTTCATCCACTGATCGATGCAATCAACGGTCTCCCAGGTCCTCATGCCGCAATCAATGTCGCAGTGCATCTAGGAAAGTGGCCGTTCCTGCAAGGGGGCATATTTCGTAATGATTACAATCTTTCATGCTCCGCAGTGTCTGCTTCTCGCAATCTCCGTGCGGGAGATGAAATCATAATCGACAACGGTGAACTTACAACGACAGCGTTCGTTCTGAAATATGGTGTCGTCCCACGTCAGCTACTACCACCCTACAACAATCTTACGAATTCCATCGAAGTAATTGTACCATCGAACCTTGAACCGAAAAAGTCTGACATACTCAGGCTCCGGGACTGAAAGACATCTTTGGATTCGACGGCTTTGAAACTGGTTTTGGCTGTGAATTAACAATGCGTGACCTGAACGAAGTTAGACGTGGTGGTGAACCTGACGTCGTCAAGATGCTTCGTCAGTTGTGTATCTTGCTAATTGCTTCAGACTACGACATCAAGGACGACATCAAGGCATTTTGCGATTGCAATGGGTCTCGCTTTCGGTTCAACTTCAATACGGCAACACTTGGCCAGAAACTTAAAGAGTGCTTCGACCATTGCCTAAATTTTCTCACTCCAATCGAGGACGAGGACGTCGTACGCGTCATTGAGCGACAGGGACTTCAAGCATGGCGCGATGTTATGTTGGAAAGGTATCCACCTCATTATTAAGGAAGGAGGGGAGATGGTATAACCGTCCGATAAAAGTGGTCATTGGACATTCTTTACTTAATTGAAACAATATGTTCTGCTATATGTATGGAGACAATGTTGGATCCGAAGTATGTTATATATATTTATTTGTCTTTGTTGTCATAATCCAAGAAGTTCGATGACATCGGAAATTGACCTATATTATAGGCTGCCATCGAAGAACGTGCGAATCAAATAATTTACTTATAGAACATTGAACATGGATGTCGTGCATTAGAAGCAGTGGGTAAATATGGCAAGAAAAAAAACAGTAGGGGGTATCTAACAAATTGATATGAAAACGTTGTTGATGGTGGTAACAGATCTTGGACTACTACATAACTTTATTTCATCCCTCGCATACCATTTGCCTTCTCGTCGCCATCACCAACATTTTTCACCGACGTTGCTATGCGTACTTCGACATTCTTACCCCTCAGCCGAACTGCAAATTTAACAAGACTGCTTTTTGGTTTCATAAACCCCATAATCCCACCAAGGAGTGGAGGGTATGGACACCATTCTCCCCGAACCTGTCCACTTTGTATTTCAAACGCAGTTTGATGTACTGGACATACGATGCAATCGACACATCCATCACCGGTACCGTCGTCCTTCTTTCGACGCTTGTCATCAGTAGTTACTGGTTTGCGTTCGATGGTGGCCAAATCGAATGGACTGCCCAAATGTGGACATGAGTTGGCAAATGCATCTAATCGTTGTCCATCTCTTGATGCAAAAATGATAATGTCAAGTCCATTAATGGTGCATGGGATGATCTGACCTGGTCCAACTCTAGTTTTTGGACAGGCCACGACCCATTCTTCCTTCATGAATTGGAATAAATCAAGGTTGGATAGTCCAGACATTGCCTTGGCCAAACGCAGACGAATGGCATCAAGTGGAGTAGGTGCGTTTGAAGTTCGTTCATCGGTTATGCTATCATCCTCATTTCTAATTCCACTGAATGTTGTTGATATCTTCTCTCGCAATCGTCTGGCTAGCCCTCGTTTGTCTGATTGGTCGTCTGCGTTATTGTTATCATACGGCTTTCTATTCTTGCTCATAAGACATGGTATAAAACCTCGATTGCTGCGTGATATGCGACCATTGAATGTATTGGGAAAATCTATTCGTACTTTCATGTTCTCTATCCGGCATCCGTCTATGCGAGTTCCGATCGAATTCGATATATGCGATGGAATAAAGCTGCATGGTCTTCCGTTACACCCGACCAAAGTCACAACAAACCATGCGTATCGTTGCATGATGGACCCACAGATAACAGCGGGAAGCCAAAGCTGAAAATTCGCTTACTCCTCACACTTCTCTCATCTCGTCAAGGTGCGCACTGCCCGATGGGCGTCTCTAGCCATTATGGAGTCATATTACGATGATTCCTGTGGCAGTGATACAAGGCAGTGTGGAAGGTGTTTCCTAATGCAGCCTGGAGACAAATTTATGGACGAACAGTATGGTCCTGTGGGTAATTGCGTCGACATTTGCTTCGATTGCCTCGATGGAGCATTTTCCAAGTGTGTTGCTCCTACTCTTGGCATACATTCGGCGGTAGAAACTGATACGGATGCGACGATGGTACAAGAGGATTACGATCGACCTACTTGTCTTGGTGGCGGCGGTGCGTCTTTCACTTTTGTCAATAATAGCATTGATGAGAAAGAACTACACGCTCGTGGCGCATTGGCGTCATCAGTAGCCTATGCTTTGACGAATGACTACGGTAATAATAACGACGAGAACAACCTGAATTACTCTTCGCCTAGCAAACAGGCCGTCGGTAGTAAAAGGAAGGCATCGCCGAGGTTGCCATTGCCTCTTTCTCCGCGTAAGGCTAGTGGCCACAAGATGTCATATGTCATTGGTAAAGAATGCACGATTGCACGACTACGACTACAAAAGCAGGAAGAATGGACATTAAACTCAAAACAGAAAATTGATGGGCAATTATATCCTGATAAACTACCCGAAATATTTGCTGACGGTAAATATAAATGCCCCAGGGTGCGTAAGAATGTGGAGTGGAACAGCGAGTTCGGATATTTTGCCACACTCCAATGTCCATTTCAGTGTGATGAATGCGGTAAATCCTTCAAGTCACAACCCAAACTTACTCAACATCTGCTCGTGCATACTGACGAACGTCCATTTCAGTGTGATGAATGCGGTAAATCCTTCAAGTCACAACCCAACCTTACTCAACATCTGCTCGTGCATACTGACAAACATTCAGTGGATATTATGAAGACTACTACAGCACGAATATCAAATGTGCCTAATGCACGCTATGTACACTCGGATACGTTGGCTAATAATCTTGATGATGTTGAAGTCTTATTTTTGCTTGA
>Ga0247832_1006336_pt1 | contig 13061 bp, 13 predicted proteins | sample LaCruzMarch2015__10_FD_192407 | JGI IMG/M metagenome (GOLD analysis project Ga0247832, IMG submission 192407) | Freshwater microbial communities from meromictic Lake La Cruz, Castile-La Mancha, Spain - LaCruzMarch2015_4m | ecosystem: Environmental > Aquatic > Freshwater > Lake | place: Spain... | reverse complement strand
TTCCCGATTTTGGAGAATCGGGTTCGCTGGGCGGTGTTTTGTGACGGTGGTTTTGTGAACGAGAACATTTTTGATTTTCAGCCCAAAACCTACAATAACACCCAGAGCATGATGGTGAATGGGACACCCACGACTTACAACGCGATCAACGGAGGTTTCCAGATTGGAGCTGGTTTCGGTATCCGCATGGATATTGGGATTGGGCCGATGAAATTTGATATAGGATTTCCCGTCATGACAGGGGATCCGAACAACGGGGGAGGCTTGGGCGCATTTAAAATGTACTTTGACGGCGGGTACCAGTTTTAACTATCCTGTTAGCTTATGAAATTAACCCCATCTTCCATCGTGCAAGGGGCGATCGCCCTAGCTTTCATTTCCATCGTACCGGTTAGCCAAGCTCAGGATTTCTCGAAAGTGGCAGTGGTGGACTACAACACGATCTTAAAAGATTACTACAAGGCAAAGGATTCCCAAAAGCAGATGGAAGAGCTGGCGGCGGGGTACCAGAAAGAGCGGAATGAGCGGGAAGCGGGTTTGAAGAGCTTAGTGGAATCGATCAACGCGTTGCAAAAAGACATGCAAGATCCGGCCATTTCCGATGCGAAGAAAAAAGAGAAGGAAAACCAGTTGAAGTCGAAGGGGGAAGAGGGACAGGTCAAGCAGCGGGAGATGATGGCGTTCGGGCAGACCGCTTCGAAAATTCTTGAGGATAAGAGGCAGAGGTTGACGACGGAGTTGACCGAAGAGGTGAACAAGGCGCTGAGCCAAATTGCAAAAAACAAGTACAACATGGTTTTTGTGAAACCCCAGGTGCCTAGCCCAGGTGCGCTGATCTTCTCGGAGGGTATGGATGACATCACCTCGCAGGTTTTAGGGATTTTGAATAAAGACGCCCCGGCGGCGAAAAAGGACGATAAGAAGGACGACAAAAAGTAGTTGGCGTGGGGGACCATTTGTCGATGAGCTCGCCAAGGAGCTTGGGCGAACTGGCTGAGTTAGTCGGCGGGACATGTGAAGGCAATTCGAGTGTTCTCATTCATGGAGTCGCCGATTTAGAGGGGGCAGGGCCGAAGGAGATCTCGTTTTTTGCGCACCCTCGGTATGAGGCGGCGGCCCGCAAAACGGCGGCGGGAGCACTAGTGGTGGGAGTACAGGCGGCGGGAGATTTTGGGAAAAATCGAATTCGGGTGGCTGATCCTTCGGGGGCGTTTAGCAAAATTGCACTTCTTTTTGCCCCGCCGGCATCCCCGCCCATCGTTGGGTCGCACCCTTCGGCCATCGTTTCGCCTCAGGCAAAATTGGGAGACGGGGTGGGTTTGGGGCCTTACGTCGTGGTGGAGGAAGGGGCGGAGATCGGGAATGGAACGCAAATTGGGGCAGGGTCGTATATTGGGCGGCACGTGAAAATCGGGGCGGGGTGTGTTTTTCATCCGCGGGTGTACGTGGGGGAAAGATGCTGTGTGGGAAATCGAGTGGTGCTGCATGCGGGGGCGGTGGTGGGGGCGGATGGATTTGGCTATGAGATGAAAGAGGGGAAGCATGTAAAGATTCCGCAGCTGGGAATTGTCCAGATCGATGATGAGGCGGAGATTGGGGCGAACACCACGATTGATCGGGGGCGCTTTGCGCGGACCCATATTGGGGAAGGGGCGAAGATCGATAATCTGGTGATGATTGCCCACAATTGCGTGGTCGGCCCGCACAGTGTGATCGTGGCGCAGAGTGGACTTTCGGGGAGCACGACAACGGGGCATCACGTGGTGATTGCGGGGCATGTGGGAACGGTCGGGCACGTGCATTTGGGGGACGGAGTGATCATCACCGCCAAGTCGGGCGTGACGAAGGATGTGCCGGCGGGGCAAACGTGGAGAGGGGCACCCGCACGACCGATCAAGGAGCAGATGGCGATGGAGGCCCATATTCAGCAGCTGCCGCAGTTGGCCAAGCGTTTGAAGGCGTTAGAGGCAAAAAAGAAGCCGAGTGAGGCGCGGGCTGCGACCAAAGCGAAAAAAAAGTAGGCTAGGCGTAGACCCGCCAATCGAGGTCGAGAAAGATCGGGTTGCGCCATTCGCAATTTCCCAAGAAAGATTCCTCCACGCGGTCGGCCAAGATCTGCTCGTAGAGCCGTTGGAATCGCAGGAGATGGTCTTGGGTGCGTTTGACGGCGTAGGGAACCATCGTGCCGGTTTTCATAATGAAGGCCCAGTCACTGGATTGAGCGAGAAGAAGCTCTCGGGCGGCTTGGCGAAGGGCTCGATCCAGGAGGGGGTGGGGGTGGGCGTTGCAGAAACGGCCCGCTAATTCGATCATGCGAACGGTGGCGAGGTGGAGGTGGGGATAGATCCAGGAGTTGGAGCCCTCCAGCCAAACGGACCAGTGGCCCTCGTTGCCCCAAGAGGAGGCGCTGGGGGTGGCCAGTTGGTGGGTGTCGTGGCGGGTGAGGAATTCGGACGGGGTGATCATAGAGAAGGTTTTCTGGTCGTGCGCGGATTTACGAAAAAGATAATCGAGGAAGATGGGGCCCTCGTACCACCAGTGGCCGTACAGTTCGGCGTCGTAGGGGCAGAGTACGATGGGTTCGGTTCCCATGACGCCCCGGAGATGCTCGATCTGTTTTTCGCGATTGAACATGAAGTTGGCCGCGTGGTCGGCAGCACGTTGGCGAGCGAGGTGGGGACGGTACGGCTCTTTGTGCGGCGTGCGACCGGTGATGCGGTGGTACTTGAGGCCGGTGAATTTCCGCATGCCGTTGGGTTGGATGTAGGGGCGGATGTAGTCGTGATCGAGGTCGAAGCCGCAATCTCGATAAAAGTCGCGGTACTCTCCGTCCCCGGGGTAGCCCTCCTCTGCGCTCCACACCTGTTTACTGGATTCGATATCGCGCCCAAAGGCGGCGGGGCCGGCGGGGGTGAAGATGGGGGCGAAGACGCCGTAGGCGGGGCGGGGGTCGGCATAGAGAACTCCGTGGGCATCGACGATAAACCAGCGAATTTCGGCCTCTTGAAGGTAGTGTTCGACCCCTGGGTAGTAGGCGCATTCGGGCAACCAGATGCCGCGGGGGTCGCGACCAAAGCAGTTGTGATAATCCTTGCGGGCGACCTGGACTTGAGCGCGAACGGCCTGAGGGAATTCGCGCATGAGGGGCAGAAAGCCGTGGGTGGCGCCGCAGGTGATGATTTCCAGAACGCCGGCGTCTTGGAATTTGCGGAAGGCGAGGATGAGGTTCCGCTGGTACCGGTCGCAGAAGAGGTGGCGACAGTGGTGCAGACGATCGTGATAAAAGCGGGCGAGGGGTTGGAAGGCGGGGTCGTTTCGGGTGCGGTGCAGCTCCTTGTTCGCGAGTTCGATCTGTTTTTCGAGTCCGTGGATGTAGCGGTCTTGGAGAAGAGGATCGCGCAGCATGGCGCAGAGGGGTGGGGTCATGGACATGGTGAGGCGGAAGTAGATGCCGTCCCGGACGAGGCCCTCCATCATATCGAGGAGAGGAAGATAGGTTTCGGTGATGGCTTCGTAGAGCCAGTCCTCTTCGAGGAACTCAGCGTATTCGGGATGTCGGACGAAGGGGAGGTGGGCGTGGAGAACGGGAGCTACATAACCGAGGGACATGAGGCTAGGTGGAGCGGGGGGGATTGCCGGGGGAGGTGCCGTGGAGTTGGCTGGAGCCGAGTTTGGGGCAGGTATCGATTTGGCGGCGGAGAATTTCGGTCATCTCGAAAGATCCGAATCGGTGATATTTCCAAAGATCTCCGCCGAGGTAGGAGAAGATCTTGGCCGTGGAGACCGGGCCGACGGAGCGACGGAGGGCGTAGGGAAAGGGAAGGGGATGGCCGGTTCTTTGCAGGCGGGCAAGAATTTGGGCCAAGGCTTCTCCTGGGCGGAGGAATGCGCGGACGAGATCCCAGAGTTGACGGAAGGAGAAGTGGAAGGGGATGGTGACGAATTCGATGGTTTCGTTGGCGGAGGGGGAATCGGGAGGAGAGGTGATTTCGGTCGATAGGGCGAGTTGGTGAAAGGAGCCGTTGGGTCGGTAAAAGCCGAGTTCGGCTTGAAAGTGGGTGGCAGGGCGCTGGGTGGGGAGGAACCACTCTCGGGCACCGGGCGAGATATGAATTTGGTGCACCCGCTCTTTCCCTGGAATGAAAACTTGGAGATAGATTTTTCCGTCCGAGGCCTCCTTTTCTGCCTCACTCAGTTGGTCTCGGGTAAAGTCCCAGTAGGCGAAGAGGGTTTGGGGATCTCGGGCGGTGAGGAAGAGGCGGCGGGTGCCGTAACTTTCGGGAAGCTGGCCGAGGGATTCGAACTCTGGAACGTAGGGGGCGATCGGTTGGGGGAGGAGGGAGGGAAGAGTGAAGGGGTGGGAGGCAGGGCGGATGGGGAGAGGGGTTTTTCGGAGGCGGGGAAGAGCGGTTTTTTTTAGGGGTGGGCGAGAAGAAACTTTTTTGGATTGAAGCGAGGTCGGAGTGCGTTTTGGCTTGAGGACGGTTTTCGAGATCGCGGTTTTCTTTTTGTTTGGAGATGATTTTTTCATGAGGTCCAAAGGCAGCTAAAACAAGACTCGGATTTTCGCTCATCCTACGGCAAAATCCATTCTCTTCTACAGAAAAAATGAAAACTCAACTTGTGCCAGCATCGTAAGAGCGATGAATACCAAAAGGATCATTCCCTGTTTGGATGTGGACGGCGGTCGTGTGGTCAAAGGGGTGCAATTTGTTTCGATCCGGGATGCGGGGGATCCGGCGGAGTGTGCCCGAGCCTACAACGAGCAGGGGGCGGACGAGTTGGTTTTCTTGGACATTACGGCTTCGGCGGAGGCGCGGGGGACCTTGCTGGAGGCGGTCAGGAAAACGGCCGAGGAGGTTTTTCTGCCGCTGACGGTGGGAGGAGGGGTGAGGTCGGTCGAAAACGCGAGGGAACTTTTGCGAGCGGGAGCGGACAAGGTGAGTCTGAACACGGCGGCGGTGGAGCGGCCGGAGTTGATTGCGGAGGTGGCGGGGGCGTTTGGTTGCCAGTGTGTGGTTTTGGCGGTGGACGTGCGGGCGAAGGGTGGGGGGAAGTGGGAGGTGACGACCCACGGAGGGCGGCGGGCGACGGGCCGGGATGCGGGGGAGTGGATGGAAGAGGGAGTGCGGCGTGGGGCGGGGGAGATTTTACTGACCAGCATGGACCGGGACGGAATGAAGGAGGGGTACGATTTGGCGCTGACGCGGATGGCGAGCAGTCGAGTCTCGGTGCCAGTGATCGCGAGTGGGGGGGCGGGAACGAAGGAGCACTTTGCCGAGGTTTTGGGGGAAGCGGGAGGGGCGGAGGCTGCTCTCGCGGCCAGTTTATTTCACTTTGGGGAGTTGACGGTGCCTGAGTTAAAGAAGTATCTGGAGGGGCGGGGAGTGGCCGTGCGACCTGCGAGAAAGCCGTGATCTTTCCCAGCGAGGAGAAGTTTCTCGAGTTGGCCAAGCAGGGCAACCTGATCCCGATTGGGCGGGAGTATCCGGCGGACGCGGAGACTCCTGTCTCGGCCTACATCAAACTCTCGGGCCAGCCTGGCGGGGCGGCCTTTCTGTTGGAGAGTGCGGAAACGGGGGGGCGGTTGGGCAGATACTCCTTTGTTGGATCGAGGCCGGCGGGGGTGATGGAGTTTCGGGCAGGGCGAGTGCGGTTGACGAAATTGAGTGGGGAGGTGGAGGAAAAGGCGCCGGAGAACCCTGATCCCTTGGTTGAAGTTCAGCAGATGTTGCAGGGCATTCGTCCGGTGGCGGCATGGCCGGGGGAGCCGCCGCCGTTTGCGGGGGGAGCGGTGGGATTTTTGGCTTTTGAGGCGGTGCGGTATTTCGAGAGTCGGGTGGGAATGGCGAAGCGGGATGATTTAGGAGTACCGGACGCGTGCTTCGCCTTGGTGGAGGAGTTTGTCATTTTTGATCACGAGAGAAAGACGCGTCGTTTGGTGGTGCAGGTAAAAACGGGCGAGAATCCAAAGTTGGCTTACGCCAAGGGGGTGGAGCGGTTGGAGGCATTGGCCAAGCGGCTGGCGCAGCCGGCGGGGAAATCGAGTGGGGAGGTGCCAAAGCGGCCGGAGGGAGATCCTTTGGTGGGGGCAACGCCGAACATGACCAAGTCGGAGTATCTGAAGATGGCGAAGGGCATGCAGGAGCATATTCGCGCGGGCGATATTTTTCAGGTGGTGCCGTCGCAAAGGTTTACCGTACCGTTTCAAGGCAGGCCGATTGATCTGTATCGGGCGCTGAGGGCGATTAATCCCTCGCCGTACATGTTTTGTTTCGAGATGGCGGGGTTGGCGTTGGTGGGGTCATCGCCCGAGACCCATGTTCGGTGTGAAAATGGGAAAGTGGAGATTCGTCCGATTGCGGGAACCAAGGCCCGCGGGGCAACCCCGGAGGAGGATGCGCAGAATGCACGGGAGATGAAGGCGGACCCGAAGGAGCGGGCGGAGCACATTATGTTGGTGGATTTGGCCCGGAATGATCTGGGCAGAGTGTGCGAGTATCAGAGCGTGAAGGTGGTGGAGTTGATGGAGGTGGAGCGATTTTCGCATGTGATGCATTTGGTTTCGCGGGTGGAGGGAAAGTTGCGTCCGGATCAGGATGCCTTTCAAGTGATGCGGGCGACGTTTCCGGCGGGAACGGTGAGTGGATCTCCGAAAGTGCGGGCGCTGGAGATTTTGGCGGAGAGCGAGCCGACGCGGCGGGGGGCGTATGCGGGGGCGGCGGGTTACTTTTCCTTCGACGGAAACTTGGACTCTTGTATTTCGATCCGGACGATCTTACTGAAAGCGGGCAAGGCGCATATTCAGGCGGGGGGCGGGTTGGTGGCCGATTCGACTCCGGAGGGCGAGTATCAGGAGAGCGTGAACAAGGCCAAGGCGGGCTTGGCGGCGGTGGCGGCGGCACGAACCTTGGCGTAGGGTGGGCTTATGTTGCTGGTCATCGATAACTACGATTCATTCACCTACAACTTGGTCCAATATTTCGGAGAGTTGGGGGCGGATCCTCAGGTGAAGCGGAATGATGCGATCACGCCGGAGGAGGTGGAGAAGATGAGGCCGAGCAAGATTGTCATTTCTCCTGGCCCGGGCACGCCGGCGGATGCGGGAATTTCGATGGAGTTGATTCGGCGGTTCGGGGCAAAGGTGCCGCTGCTGGGGGTTTGTTTGGGGCACCAGTGCATTGGGGAGGTGTATGGGGGGAAGGTGGTGCGAGCGGGACGATTGATGCACGGCAAGACATCCCCGATCCAGCATGATGGGAAGGGTGTTTTTGCTCAACTGCCGAACCCGTTTGAGGCGACGAGGTACCACTCGTTGATTGTGGAGGCGGAGTCGGTCCCGAGTTGTTTGGAGGTGAGCGCCAAGACGGCGGAGGGAGAGATTATGGGCTTACGGCACAGGCAGAATCCGGTGCATGGAGTTCAGTTTCATCCCGAGTCGATTTTGAGCAAAGAGGGGAAAGATCTTTTGGCGAATTTCCTGAGAATGTGAGGGTGGGTTGGGTTGACGATCGAGGAGGGGGTGCGTAGGATTTGAATTTCAAAGGGAGATCTTGATTATGGAACCACGTGGAGAAGAGCGGACATTACGATCGGAAAAAGTACAGATTGAGAGGAAGACATTCTTTTTGGATTTGAAGGAGAATGATCGGGGGCGGTTTTTGCGCATTACGGAAGATGTGGGGGGTCGGCGGGATCGAATTATCATGCCGGCGACGGGGATGGAGGATTTTGCGAGGGCGCTGGATGATCTGATTGTGTTTGAGCAGGAAGAGTTGGGACCGCAGAAGTAACGTGGTGGCAGCTGGTCGAGGCCGGCTTTTATTTTCCAGCAGGTTGGGAGAGCAGTTCCAGTGCCTTGCCCGCGGCGAGGCGTACCTCTTGCGGGGAGGATGAATCACTGCCGATTTTTTTCATGAGTGGAGCGGACTCTTTGTCCTTGAGCAGGCCGAGGGCAATGAGGGCAACCATACGAACTTGAGCATCTGGATCCGCGGTGGCGGAGCGGACGGCGGGAAGAACGCGGGGATCTTGGATGCGAACCGCCGATTTGACGCATTCAATCCGCTCGATCCCGAGGGGATTGGCGATTTCGGCGAGGAGGGTGTCGAGGCCACGGCCATCGTTGAGGCGGGCGAGGGCGAGGGCGGCGATGACTTGGGTGGTGCGGTCTTGGGATTGGAGGGAGGGAAGGTAGGCGTCTGGCTTAGCCGAGGTGGAGAGCTCCAAAAGAGAGCGTCGGGCGAAGCGGCGGACGTAGGAGTCTTTATCTTGGAGCATGGAGAAGAGAGTGGGAATCGCGCTGGGGTCGGCCCTACTTCCGAGAAGGCGAGCGGCGGAGGCACGGGTGAGCCAGTCGGCATCTTGCGTTGCTTGGCGAAGGAGAGGGGAGGCTTGGGAGGGGGAGAGAATGCGGGTGGCTTCGATGGCTTCGCGGCGAACGGTGGGATCGGGATCGCGCAGGGCGTTTTTCAGGACGCCGGGGGGTGAGGGGCGAGAGGGGGGATCGAGGGCGAAGGCGCGGACGGCGAGGGAGCGGATGGCAGGGGAGGGGTCGCGAAGGGGGAGTCGGTAAGGTTGGGCGGAGGGGTCGGTTTGTAAAATTTGGTGGGCTTCCGCGGCGGCGAGTTCGGGTTGGCCGGCGAGGAGATTGAGGTGCAGGCGTTCTTGGCGCAGGGCGATGCTTTCAGGGAACTGGCGAAATCCGTCCTGAATCGAGTCTTGCGCCTGTTGGAGTTTGCCTTCGTCGAGGAGTTGGTGGGCGCGTTGGGCGAGGCGACCGTCGGGTTTGGAGCAGGAGGAGAGGGAAAGGACGATGGGAAGAGCGAGGGGAGTGGCAAGGAGAGCGAGGCGCATGGCGGGAGGTTAGGATGAAGGGGAGAGTTGGGAAAGGCTGGATGAAACTTGGTTTATTTGACTTCGACAATCTCCTTTCTAGGTTTTCAGAATGCAAATCGCAAGGAACCGAATGGGGTTGAGGCCGAAGCCAGATTGGCTGGGGGCGGATCGAGAACTGGAGCAGGAGTTGAAGGAGGTCGAGCGGCGGATTCTGCATCAAGCGTCACTTTTTGATCCAGGGGCGGAGACCTATGTGCGGTACGCCTTGGAGGGTGGGGGAAAAAGGTTGAGGCCGGCGCTGGTCCTGTTGGCGGGGAAGGTCGCGGGGGGATGGAGCGAGGCGATTCGGGATCTGGCGGTGATTGTGGAGTTGGTCCACGTGGCCTCGTTAATTCATGACGATGTGTTGGATCGGGCGGATTTACGGAGATCGAGGGCGACCTGCAATGCGAAGTGGGGGGTGGAGCTTTCGGTTTTACTGGGGGACGCCCTGTTTGCGCACGGGCTGCAGTTGGCGACCAAGTTAGAAAATGCGGAGGTGGCGAGGAAGATTGCGGAGGCTTCGCGAAACTTGTGTGAGGGGGAGATTTTACAAACGCAGAGGCGTTTTGATTTAAAGATGTCGACGACGGACTATCTGCACGTGGTGGGATTGAAGACGGGGGCGCTTTTTCGGGTGGCGGCGGAGGTGCCGTTTTTGGTTTATAGTGCGGCGGAGGTGAAGCGGGAGGCTGCGCGTTCTTTTGGTCAACAGTTGGGGGTGGCGTATCAGATCTATGATGACTGTTTGGATTTATTTGGAACGGACGAGGAGAGCGGAAAGACGTTAGGAACGGATTTGCGGAAAGGAAAGTGGACCTTGCCTGTCTTGCACGCATTACAGACGCTGCCGAAGGAGGAATCGGAAAAGTTGCGCACGCAATTGGTGGGAGAAAACGGCGTGGAGGGAGTGGCGGATAAGGTGAAAGAGGCGGGAGGGTTAAAGTTTGCCCTGCGGAAAGCGGTGGACTTGCTCGAGCGGGCCAAAGGGGATCTGAAGGTTTTAGGGGAGGGACGAGAGGCAGGGAAGTTGACCCAGATGACCGAGCGGCTGCAGGATTATCTTCGGACCGCCAGCGACGAGTAGGAGGGTAGGGTCGGGTGAATTGACCTTTTCGGAATGAGGGGGGTGGAGTTAGGGTTATGAGATGTCCGCGGCTGTCACGAAAGATCTCGATTTAGAGAACGGACCGACCGATGAGGAGTTAGTTGCGGAGACGGTCAAAGGAAATTTGGCCTCGTACGATGAGTTGATCCGGCGATTCCAGTCTCGGTTGTATGGGGTGATCTACCATTTGACTTCGAATCATGAGGACACGAATGACATGTTGATGGAGGTTTTTGACAAGGCGTACCGTAGTTTGCCGACGTTTCGGGGTCAGTCGTCGTTTTACACCTGGATTTATCGGATCGCGATTAATCGGACATTTAACTTTTTGGAGAAGAGAAAAAGGCGGCAGGGGGCGATGAGTTTGAATGAGATCGATGAGGATGGTTTGCCCAAGTTCGACCTGCCCGACCCAGTGCATCGAAACAACCCAGTTAAGTCATCCATGCTCAATGAGTTGCAAAATAAATTGAACGAATCGATGCTTTCCCTGTCGAAAGAACATAGGACAGTGGTAACCCTCTATGATATACAAGGACTTGCACATGCTGAGATCGGGAAGATCATGGGAACGACCGAAGGAACGGTACGTTCCAGGCTGCACTATGCTCACAAACAGCTACAGAAATCGCTTGGCATTTATCTGAGAAGGTAAATGATAGAAAGACCTACTCAATGAACCAAAAAGAAGATTTTTCGGAGCTACAGAAGCTCCTGCAACTCAAAAAGCTGGAGACCCCAGGTCAGGCTTATTTTGATCGGTTTGTGGACGCATTTCATCAGTACCAGAGGCAAGAGATTTTGCGGGAGGAACCTTGGTACATGAAAGTGGTCGAGGTGGTGATGGAGCCTTGGATAGCTGGGGTGCCTCGTTTGGCTACGGTTGCGACCGCAGCGGCCTGTTTGGTGGTCGGCATTGCCTTTTTCTTGAGCCCGATGGGATCGAATATCGTCCCTCTGGCGGATGGGAAAGTCGCGCACGCCAAGGGCATCATCGTGGCAGCGAATTCGACCGATGATTCTCTGCAAATTCAGCCTGAGTTGATCGAGACAGCGGCCGGCGGGGAAGGGACTCAGCTTCGGCCCCTCTATGTGAATGGGCACGGTGCAGTGGCTTATGATTCCCGTCTCGCGTTTTAAATACGTTTTTCTCTCCCTGCTGGTCGTCCTCCTAGCGTTCGCTGGGTTGATTGGTGGGCGAGCTTACTATCTGGCCCGTCATCCTGAGGTGGTGACCAAGCTTCCTGCTTTGGAGCGAGCGACGGCTAACTCCACGCCCCTTACCCCATCGGTGCCCAATGCACCGATGCCCGCGGGTGGCGGGGTGTTTGACCAGATCGCGGCCGAAGTCAGCGGAGTGTACGAGCAGGCTGCCCCAACAGTGGTGCGTTTACGGGCGGTGGATGGGGCCGAGCAGTTGGCGGGGACGGGATTTTTTATTGATGGGCAGGGAACTATTTTGACCGCCTATGCGGTGGTGGGTCAGGCGGAGTCGGTCACGGTCGAAGTCAATGGGCGGACATTTTCGGCCAAGATTTTGGGTCGGGATCCGCGGAGTGGTGTCGCGGTTCTGAAGATTCCGGCGACGCAGACTCCGCATTTGGCCTTGGGGGAGGGCATGCGGTTGCGACCTGCCTCAGCTGTGGTGAGCGTGGCTTTTCCCTATGATCTCAAAGCGGAGCCGACCTTCGGATTTGTGGCGGGTTTTGACGTTAAATATTTGACGCGTTTTTTCGCGACGACCCATTTGCGGGCAAATTTGCCAATCAAACCTGGTCAGATTGGTGGGCCTTTGCTGGATAGTCAGGGAAAAGTGGTCGGGGTTTTGATGTTGGAGATTGATGAGGGCAAGGCGTGCTACGCCTTGCCGATCGAGGCTGCCTCCAAAGTGGCGGCGGACATTCAGAAGTATGGGGAGCCCAGGCACGGATGGATGGGAGTGGGGGTGATGCCGGACCGGAGCCGACCAGAGCGCGGGGCACCTGTTTTTGTGGATCGACTTTATAAGGGAACGCCGGCGGAAAAGAGTGGTTTGAAGATGGGGGATGAGGTGATTTCGATTGGGGGTCGGTCGGTGCGCGAGCCTTCCGATATTTTGGACGCGGCATTTTTCTCGGAGGTGGGAGGCAAAGTTCCCGTGAAGGTGAAAAGGGATGGGAAAGAGCAGATCTTTACGATTACGGTTTCTGCCCGGCCAGATAGCTCTCGCATCGTGGAGCCAGCCCCGCTTTTCCCCAATCCCACCGGTGGCCCTGCCAGTCAGGGCGTGCCGGTCAAAGCGAACCGCTAATTTTTCTCATTTGGCGCGGTTCGGTTCGGGATTCATCCGTTTTTCGAGTAGGGTTGATGCATGCTTAAAGAGACAGCTTTGATCCTTGCCGGGCACGGCTCTACCCTCCTTCGCTCAGTCTCGACTAGCTCGTTGAGCTTCGGAGGGTGGCATGCTTAAAGAGACAGCTTTGATCCTTGCCGGGCACGGCTCTACCAAAAATGCGGATTCCAGTCGGTTTACGAGGGAGACGGCGCACCGAATCAGGAGGAGGGAAATTTTTGGTGAGGTCCGGTCCGCTTTTTGGAAGGAGCAACCTTCTTATGCGGATGCCCTGCAGGGGTTGAAAACAAAAAAGGTGGTGGTGGTGCCGTGGTTTTTGGCGAGGGGATACTTTACGACCAAAATTCTCGCGCGGGAGTTTGCGGAGATAGCGGGAATCGAGTGCCGATTGGCGGAGCCGATCGGATCGAGGCCAGAAATCTTGGGTCATTTGCGAAAGAGGGCGGAGCGTTTGTTGGGGTTGAAGAATTGGAGTCCTAGCCAGGTAAGCCTGTTGGTGGCGAGTCATGGAACACCCCTGCACGCTGGTTCCCGCGGGGCGGCGGTGGATTTGGCCGAACAGCTGGCGAGAGACGGTTATCGGACGGCTCGGGCGGTGTTCTTGGAGGAGGAGCCAAAGATTGCGGATTGGAGAGAGCTGATTGAGGAGGGGCCAGTGGTGGTGTTGCCTCATTTTCTGGCAGGGGGGCTTCATGGCTCGGAGGATGTGCCGGAGCTTTTGGGAATAGCGGGAGCGAAGGAGGG
>Ga0247832_1006334_pt1 | contig 13062 bp, 18 predicted proteins | sample LaCruzMarch2015__10_FD_192407 | JGI IMG/M metagenome (GOLD analysis project Ga0247832, IMG submission 192407) | Freshwater microbial communities from meromictic Lake La Cruz, Castile-La Mancha, Spain - LaCruzMarch2015_4m | ecosystem: Environmental > Aquatic > Freshwater > Lake | place: Spain... | reverse complement strand
TGCAGCCCGAGTCCCTTTCTGCCGTCGCTTTGGCTCCGCGTGCGCTGGCGCAATTGCGCGCCTCCGTCGCCGGCGTGCAAACTCGCGCGGCAAAGCGGGCGCGGCGAGGGTGAGAAATCGCCGCCAAGGAAGACGAAAATTGCCTGTCCAACCAGTGTGCAAATGCTATAATATTGACATGAGCAAGCGCGACTCAAAGACCTATAACCGCCCTCTAGGCGCCAAAGCATATGCCGCCATCGCAGAAGTCGAAGGTGTGCGTTTGACGGAAGCTGGGCGTAAACGCCTTGCAAAGACAAAGAACCTTCCACAGGAAGGGAGGCGCGCCGAAATTCTGCGCGCATACAAAGCGGACAAAACAACGCGAACATGAGCGAAGTTGGCTATGGCGCGTTTGACGATCCCTATTGCTACAAAGGCACTTTTGTTCTGAAGAATAGAGCGGGTTTGCGCGCCCCAGTTTTGCTCGCTGCTTTTGAAGCAGAAATGACGACGCATCGGGCCGAAGAGCTTGGCCCGATGGGAAGGTTTGGGCCCGCTCATTATCGGGCTGTTCATCGCCACCTATTTCGCGATTTTTATGCATGGACTGGTCGATATCGCACGGTGCGTACATCCAAAGGCGGCAACGTGTTTTGTTATGCGGAACATATTCCCGGCGAGATGGACAAGCTTTTATAGCGCCTTCGCCAATCGTCATTCAAAGGCGGCGCCTCGGCGACCGTATTCGTGAAAGGTGCAGCTTCATTTTTGGCGGAGCTCAACGCCATCCACCCGTTTAGAGAGGGAAATGGCCGCTCTCAGCTTAGCTTTCTGAATGCTGTCGCTATTCGAGCGGGACATCCGATCGACTTAATAGAAATCAGACCTGCGCCGTTCCTAAAGGCGATGATCCAGAGCTTTGACGGAGATGCCACCATGCTGGAGCGAGAGCTTCGGCGATTGCTTGGATCTAAATAGGCCAAGCTGCTCCGGCAAAAAAGAAGCGTCTTTGTTTTGCGATGGAGCGCTCAAGCCTCCCTTGTGTTGCGAGTCACCGCGCCTATCACTCTGTCGACGGTTCCGGAATGTCTCTGTTGACAGAGTAATATTATTCCAGCGTCACTAATCCAGCGTTCAAAAAAACTGTTGGGTGAAAACCTGCCGTTGTAGAGGCATGTTGCCGATAAGCTTTATGCTGCATGGGTTTTTGCCGTGGCCGCATAAGGGTTGTGATATTCAATTTTATATCGACTATAATCTATAATTATCGTTGATTATGATCGAGTATAAGCGATCGAATCTGGCGCCTATGACCCATGTCACTCTTCGTCAGGCAAGCTACGGTTTAATCTTTGGCGACTCGCTTTTCTTCCTCGGCAGCTTTCAGTCCGTCGAGGTAATCCGCCGGCGTCTCGATTGAAGAGACGCGACCCGACGCCATCGTCTTGGAGCTCAAACCTTTGCGCGGCTCGCCCTTGCAAGCCTTAAGCGTCGCCGACTAAGTCCCGAGCGAGCCGTCAACGCGGCGGACGGCGCTTGCACGAAATCTTGGCCTCAAGCCCCAGATCCCCTTGACCAACTGTAATCTATATATTACAAACCGGTTGTGGCGCAGATTATACGAACTGACGATTTCGACGAATGGTTGTTGGGGCTGCGAGACCTTAAAGGCCGCGCGCGTGGATATGCGCATTCGGCGTCTGGCGAATGGAAATCCTGGCGATGTGCGTCCAATTGGCAAAGGCGTCAGCGAATTAAGGGTCGATGTCGGACCCGGTTATCGCGTGTACTACGCGGTGCACGGCGACGAATTGATCCTGCTCTTGGCTGGCGGCGATAAGTCCACGCAGGAACGGGACATCGAGAAGGCGCTGGCGCTGTGGCAAGATTGGAAAGCCGAGAACAATGAGTAAAGTCCCCAATCGCGCTTACGATAGCGCCGATTATATCGACTCCCCAGAAGCGGTCGCGGCGTTCCTTGAAGCGGCGCTTGAAGACGGCGACCCTCAAGTGATCGCCGCAACGCTGGGCGACATCGCGCGCTCGAAAGGCATGGCGATGATCGCGGAGCGGACCGGCCTTGCGCGCGAAGCTCTCTACAAATCGCTCAGCGCCGACGGCAATCCGCGCCTTACGACGCTCGTGAGCGTGCTTAAAGCGATGGGCTTGCGTCTTTCTATTACGGCGGCTGCACCTGAAGCGGCATGATTGCTATTCGGCCCGAGCCGAACGCAGCTCAATGGCCCTTGGCGGCGCCTAAACACCGCCAGCGCGGATCCTTTTTTTATGCCTAGCGAGCACCTACGCTGTCCCAATCCGCCACATCTGTCCGCGAAATCCATGCTTTCCACGGCCAAGCCGCCATCTTCCGCGAAAAACACGGCTAAGCTTTGGCGTATGATTTGCCTGTCTCTCTCCGCCTGCGCATCCGCGACGGCATAGGGGAGAAGGCGTGTCGCACGACAATCTCATCGACGGTTTCAAACCGATCATGGCGGCGTTTGCGCTCGCGCTCCTCATCGCGACCATGGGCGCCGCCTGGGCGACCCAGGATGTTGCGCATAAATTTGGCTATCAGCGCGACGTCGCGCGCTGATGCACACCTAACGAAACACGGACGCGCCGGGCCGAAATTCAGGCAAGCTACGGTTTAATCTTTGGCGACTCGCTTTTCTTCCTCGGCGGCTTTTTGTCCGTCTAGGTAATCCGCCCACCACTGCAGCATGTCGCGGCGCTGAGGAAGATACTGCGCGGCGTTGTACGCCGCGCGCACTCGGTCACGTTCGTCGTGCGCCAATTGCCGTTCGACCCAATCCTCTTTCCATCCGTGTTCGTTGGCTTCAGTTGAAAACGTGCGTCGAAACCCATGCGTGGTGGTGCGCCCTCGAAAGCCCAATCGATAAAGCCCATAGAGCATGGTGTTGTTGCACATGAAGCCTTCGCGCGAGCGGCTCGGGAAGAGGTGCTTCTGGCCTCCTGTCCGTTCGTGAAGGTCACGTAAAGCTGCGCAGGCTTGACGCGACAAGGGCACGAGGTGCGGGTCGTTCATTTTCATGCGCGCTGCTGGAACTCTCCAAAGCGCCGCCTCTTCATTGTGCTCCCACTTTTCGAACTCGGCCCACTCGGCGGCGCGCAGTTCGGTGGTGCGGGGGACCATAAGCAGCGCAAGATAGATCGCGATACGCGTTTCTGGTTCACCGTCGTAATTGGTAAGCTGGATCAAGAAATCGCCGATTTCGGCTCGGCCGAGCGCCTTGTGATGCTTCGGCCGCGGCGGCGCCTTCAGCGTGCCCCTGAGGGGAGCGGCTGGATCGTTCTCGCAATATTCAGAGACGATCGCGTAGCGGAAGATGGATGAACAATATTGCTTTAGCCGCCGCGTGGTTTCGAGCACGCCGCGCTGCTCAACCTTCTTTAGCGCTGCAAGCATGTCCTTTGGCTTGATGTCCGCGCTGCCGTCAAGCGTCGTCATCGACCCGCCGAATCGCTTGCGCAGCCGCCGCATCCAATTGGTCGAGTCTGTTGGTCAGCACATCGACGATGGTTTGGGTGTCGAGATCATCGTATTTGTGGCGAATGAGATTGCCCATGCCGCGTATGCCCGGCCAGTCAATATCCGGGGCTAAGCGCGACGCCGCGTCCGGATCAAGCTTGTGTAAGCGGACCGCCGCTTCGCTCAAAACAAGGATTTGCCGTTCTATGGCGCTGCGCACCAGCGCATTGTGATAGATTGCCTGCTCGGGGCCCCCCGGCGTCTACTGTCCATTGCTTCATGAGCGCGATGGCCGCGCGGATATCGGCAAAGCATGCGACCAGGCGCCTAGAAGGCATTGATCCGCTCCTTGCTGATGACCTGTTTCAGAGACGCTTTGCGGACGGGCTCTACGACAAGATCAATTTCGACGCCTTCAAAGGCCTCGTTCAGAATCTCCTGCACGGCGCCAAGATCCATAAGGTCCAGAGTGCGACCCTCGGCAGGCGTGACCACGATATCGATGTCGCTGCTGATCTTGGCTTCGTCCCGCGCCACTGAACCAAATATCCCCGCATGCGCGAGGCCACGCGTCTCTAGCTTTTTACGCAAGCGCCGCAAGACTGAAAGAACATGGCGCAATTGACGATCGTGAGGGGGCGATGCGTGTGGCGCTTTCTCTGCAGCGCGCGGCGCGCCGCCGGTCGCCAGCCGGCGATATTCCGCAATGCTCATGACAATGAGGCTCGGCTCGCCATGCGCGGTGATGGTCAAAGGCTGTGCTTGCGCCAAGCGTTGATATCGACCGGGCTGGCGCTGAAAGGCCTTGGCCGTGACCGTCGCTTCGGGATCAGAAACACGTTTCATGATGCGTATTGTACGTACTTTAAGGGTAAGAGGCAAGACGCAATTTGCTGCAAAAACAGATTTTTAAACCCTACACATCAAGCGCACGCAAAAGGCGTGCGGCCAGCGCATTGCCCTGGCTAGCGAGGGATTCCAAGTATTCGCGCTGCTCATCAATATCCAACAATTCGTAGGATCCATCTATGTCGTCGGGGGAACGCACATAGCCGCTCGGAACCTCGTAGAGGATATGTGGTTCGGCATTGTTTGCCCGCGCCAATGCTGCGTCCCCGTCGTCGTCGCGGGCGCTGAGGATCGATGAAGTGGGATGACGGACGGCCAAGCCTTGCAGCCAGGCCTCAATGTCTTTGGCGATTGCGGCGCCGCCGTCCATGGCGCTGACGTCTTTCAGCTCCCGACGTGCGGCTGGAATGGTGCGCCACAGCGATTTGTCACCATGATCCTGGTGCAGCCGTTCGCCGATCGCCTGGTGAAGACGGTTGGCGTCCTCGCTGGAAAGCAATCCCGGCGCTTCCGCAAAGACCAGGCGTTGCGCCAAACGCTTCAGACTGTCGTTTTCAAATTCCCGGATCAGCGCGGCTTTGTCAGGCCAGTCCGCCTGATGAAAGCGCCGCATCACCGCCTCGTCCTGCCGGCTCGGAAAGGCCCCGACCATCATCTGCTCCAGATGCTCCGGCTCGGGCCAGGGGTCTGGTTCGGCGGCTTTGAGAAGGCGGGCGCGGAAGTCCTGATCGGCCTTCAAGCTTGCGTGGGTCGTATGCTCGACCTCAGACGGCGCGAGGCCCCATAGCGCCTGCGCCTGAGGCATGGAGAACAGAAGCGGAGCCTGATTAAGCCGTAGGCTACGGATCGGCTTCGGAGAGGCGCTGAGGGCCTTGGCGAGGGCTTCGGCGGGCTCGAGGCGCAGACCAGCCCAGTCCCGATCCAGGCGCGCCAATTGTGCTGTAGATGGGGAAGCGACAGAGGCGGAAGGACCGCCTTCGTCCAGGCGCATGCCCCACCACATCGAGGCTGCGCCGAAATGCTCGACCACCAAGATGGGGTCAGCGGATGCCGCCAGCTGGGCGCAGGCAGCTTTCGCGCTATGGCGCACGGCGTGCGACCAAAGGGCCGGTGAGCGCTCCGATAGCAGACGCGCAATATGGATTGTGGCCTCCACATCCGACAAAGCGTCATGGGCGTTTGCGTGGTTGAAGCCGTTCAGGGGGGCCAGGCGATCCAGCTTGAAGCTGGGGCCACCTTTGTCGTTTTGCGGAATGAGCAGAGCGTCTTTGGTCAAGTGCGAGGCGGCCTGGACCAAAGGATATAGATCCATCCGAGCATTGCCGTTCGTCACCGTGTGATACGGCGGGTGCAGGCTTTGCCAAAAAGCGCGCTGCAACAAAGGCTCGTCGAATTTGATCGTGTTGTAGCCGATAAAGATCGCCTGGCCCCAGGATGAAAGCGTCTCCTTGATGGCGCACATCATGGAATAGAAACTGGGAAGATTTGGATCGGTGAGACGGTCCGGATGGATGCCGGTGATCTTCAGGGCCATGGGGGCGGGGATGACCCAGGGCAGCAGGCGGCAGCGGATCTCGAAACGGTCGATCTCCTTCAGATTATCATCCGTCAGAATGGCCGCGAATTGCAGGATTTGGTCGAAGTCGCGGATCGTGCCGGTTGTCTCTGTATCGTAAAAGATGAAGGGCACAGGGGGACTCGAAGCTGGATGACGGAGCTTAGTCTAGCGAAGTGCCCGGTTGCGGTCGAATGGCGTCTCGCTTGCCGGCGGCCGGGCTCTTGCGCGAGGCGCCGAGCCGCGCAGGCGCGTCTCAGGCCGAACACGTCTCTCGTCTCTTATTTCGTTGATCTTGGCGTTATGCGTGTCAACGGCGGTCGGATTCCAGGCCAGTGCGGCGGAGTAAAAGCAGGCCACTGCCGGTGCTGGGAGCGCGGTTTGCAGAAGGCCCCCCGATCGGGGGCCTTCTGCAAAGCGGCGTCGGGTTCGGGATCAGAGTTCGCTAACTTCGCCGGTATCCGGATCGACGGCGGCAGCGCCGCTAGCAATTCCTTGATCTCTTCGGCTGACGCATCCTCGACGGAAAGCATTCGCCGATCCCGGCGCTTCAACCGCTTATTCTCTTCCACTGAAATCATCACCGTCCGGTCGCGCCCGTTGCGTGTGATGATAACCGGCTGCGTCAACGCCAGATCGGCATATTTGCCGACCCGCGTTTGAAACTCCTGCGACGCCACTCGAAAAACCGTTTGGTTGATAGCTAAACTCCTTAGCCTAGCTAGAATAGCCGACCCGCTTAAAGATCGCGCTAGAAATTGGCGATGGCCAAAAATTCTTCAACGACCGTGCTTTGGCCGGTCCGATACTAAACATTCCGAACACCCATTCCGTACGCCGCCAATATTCGATCCGATGTTAGCAACGTGGCGCCCTCGGCATGCGCCTGCGCCAATAATATGCGGTCAAACGGATCTTTGTGCACCTGGGCCAAGTCAAGCGTCGCAAGAGCATGCTCGCTTGTTATCGCTAATTCCCGCCAGCCTCCGTCAAGAAGACCTCGCCGCAAGCGGCGAGGTTCTATCTTGAAATCATCTCGTCCCAAGGCATGCTTGATGGCGATCTCCCAAAGACTGGCCGCGCTGAACCAGGGACAATGATCCGGGTCCTCGAGTATAGCGCGCGCTTCTGTCGAAAGCTTCGAGGGATCGCCCGCCGCCCAAAGCAGTAGGTGGGTGTCCACCAGATACGTCATTGCGCACTGCCGAATAAGCCTTCGATCTCGTCGCGCCCCATGCTGTCGAAATCGTCCGGCACGGTAATTTCGCCGGCCAAGAAACCGAGACGCTTGGCGCTAGCGTCCGCTTCGCTAAGCGGCACCACCTTCACCAGCGGCTTTCCTGCCTTTGCGATGATGAACGGCTCGCCCTTTGCGGCCAAATCGACCAATTTGGACAATTGGGTTTTTGCATCGTGAATATTGACAGTGCGCATCACGGCCCCTTTCAAACTAAGTTCAGTTAGCTTAGTTTAATGGGTTCAGCGCAGCAAGCGCCAATTCAGGACAGGCCAAGCTTTAAGTCGAGAATTGAATCGCGCTGTCGATCGCCGTTGAATTGTGGTAATTTCTTACTAAGTAGTGATCGTTACCATAAAGGTATGAGTATGTCCGACACCGCCACACTGTCCGCGAAATTTCAAATCTCTATACCCAAGGCAGTGCGTACGGCGCGCCATTGGAAGGCGGGGCAGGAATTCGCCTTCATTCCCAAAGGAACCGGCGTGTTGCTCGTCCCCGTGCCGGAGCGCGCCGAACTGGCGGGCATCGCCAAGGGCGCAAAACCCAAGGATTATCGCGATCGCAAAGACCGCGTCTGATGCTGCTTGTCGACACGTCCGCTTGGATCGAGTGGTTGATCGGCTCGCCAACCGGCGAGGCCGTCGAAGAATCGATTCCGGCGCGGGAGGATTGGCTGGTGCCTACGATCGTTCAGCTCGAACTCGCCAAATGGCTTAACCGCGAGGTCGGGGAAGACAAAGCCGATCAGGTTGTCGCGTTCACCCAAATGTGTGCGGTGGCGCCGCTCGACACGAAGATCGCGCTATCAGCCGCCGAGATGTGCGCCAAATACAAGCTCGCGACAGCGGACGCTATCATCTACGCGACCGCCTTGGAGTACGGGGCAGGCCTCTTAACCTGCGATGCGCACTTAGACGGCTTGCCAGGCGTAATGTTCATCCCAAAGACTCACGCTTAAAACCTAATCCAGCAACGTACCTTCAAAATGCATGCGTAGAATCCGAGCTTGCACACGACGCTGCCGAAATCATGTGGTTCCCCAATCGCGCGAGCCATGGCCTCGATTGAATTTCAAGCTCTGGTTCACTTTTTTGCGCGGTGCGTTCTCGATTCCTTTCTGATCAACACGTCTATTCGGCAAGCGGGGGCAACGTCAGGCAACACGCGGCAAGGCTTTTCGTCATAATCGCGCACAACCGAATCGCCGTGTACAGGCCCTCCAGCCAATTGATCCGTGTGCTTCTCGACTAATTTTTTAGGAGAGCAAGATAGAGAGTGCGGCAGGTTCTCTCCAATCGCTTGCAGCGATTGGAGAGAACCTGCGGCAAGCGACATCTTCTTGCGGCATTTTGCGGCAACCGCGACTTGCCCAAAAAGGCGCCATAGCAACAATGTCGGCGAACCAATCAGGAGAACGCTTTCTAAGCTCGACGCTGTTGCGTCCAAGTTGAGACCCGCGATCCGAGTGATGGACAAGGCCTCCGCCAGGCCGACGGTCGTGCACGGCCTGTTCGAGCGCATCAAGCACAAAGCTGGCATGCGCCGTGCGCGATGCACGCCAGCCGACGATCCTGCGGGCGAACACATCAATGACGAAGGCGACATAAACAAAGCCGGACCAGGTGGCGACATAAGTGAAATCGGCAACCCACAATATGTTCGGCGCCGGCGCCTTGAAGCACCGATTGACACGGTCGAGCGGACACGGCGCGGACTTGTCGGAAACAGTCGTGCGATGCGGCTTTCCGCGAATGAAGCCCTTCAAGCCCAAGTTCTTCATTAACCGCGCCACGGTGCAGCGGGCGATGTCAAAGCCTTTGCGTTTGAGCTGCTTCCAGATCTTGCGTTGGCCATAGACTTGGAAGTTTTGATCATAAACGCGCCGAATCTCAGGCTTCAGAACCTCGTCGCGCTGAACGCGCAACGGGGCGATCTCCGGGCGTTTCCTCCGTGCGTCGTGCTCGTAATAAGTCGATGGGGCGATCTTGAGCGTTCTGCAGATCGGCTCGACCCCGTGCTCGGCGCGGTGCGCGTCGATGAAGGAGATCATGGCTTGAACCGGCGGTCGAGCTCCGCCTGGGCGAAATACGCTGACGCCTTGCGTAAAATCTCGTTGGCTTGCCGTAGCTCTCGATTCTCACGCTCCAACGCCTTCATACGCTCGCGCTCGTCGCTTGAAAGCCCAGCGCGCGCGCCGGCGTCACGCTCGGCCTGCTTCATCCACGTATCCAGCGTCTGCGTCGTGCAGCCAATCTTGGAGGCGAAGGACTCGATTGCCGCCCAGCGACTTGGATAATCGGCCAGGTGCTCACGCACCATGCGAACGGCGCGCTCGCGCACCTCAGGCGAATAGCGAACTCTGGTCTTTGACTTGCTCATGGCTCCACTCTCTCAAGAAAGGAAGCCTCCGGCAAACCCGGGGCGGTTCATTTGCATCGGCGTGGAGGGTTTTCATTCGCCATTCAAGAGTGAAGCGGACATTCTCCAACTTTGCCGGCGTCATGACTTCGACGCGAAAGTAAACTCTCCTTTCGCCGGCAGCATCGTGCCGTCCAATTTCTGGGGCAAGGATGATCGCGTCCGGTCCTTTATGATCGAGGCGCGAAGGGATCTTTATATGAACGAACAGACAGGAGTGAAGCGCGCAGATTTCACAAATCAGGCAGAGCGGGTCACTGCGCTCATCGAAGTCCTGGTCGCGCGCAAGGTCGAAGAGCTACATTTTGATGCAAAGAGCGGATGATTTGGGTCGTCTCTGCCGCTTGGACCCAGACGCTTGCTCCGCGGCATGCCAACGCTGCGACATTACATTCGCGTCCTTCAGGCTCGCGCGCGGCGGGCTGAATGTCTGATAGGAAGCCCTATTCAAGCAACGCTTGTTCTTTTCAACGCTGGCGGTGTTCAGCTCGTTTGTGAGGTTATGAAAATGGCGCAGATTCTATACGATGTTCCAGAAGGTTATGTCCGCCAGCCCGGCGATATAGATGGCTCTTATGAGATGCTGGATACGGAAGATCAGCTCGACTATCTGGAAACGCTCGCCGAGGGCGGCAATGAACTTGCAGCCGAGTTGCTGCAAAAGTTGAAGCAACGCATTGCGTCTGAAGCGAACAACTCGGACAGTGTCTAGCTTGGGCGAGGAACTCAGTCGATATCCCGTCTCTGCATGCGCTCCCTCAAAAGATTTCGCGAACTATGCGACGCGGAGGCCGTGACGCGGGCGAAGGGTAAAAACCAGATCAGGCTTCGGTGAAGCCGAGTTCCGTCAGCGCAAGCTCCTTCAATCTATCGGATCGGGCATGAACGGCCGACATCGTCCATGAGGTTGCCGAAGCTACGTCGTGAGCGGAGCGATAGGCCTGGTCAAGTTTTCGAAATGCTTTGCGCTTTTGCGCGTAAGCCAAGTTCTGCAGGTCACGATTGAGCGTCTTGGGAATCAGGCACAAATTGCCGAATTGCTCAGCATGGATGTGAATGGCTTCCGGGAAGTCCTTCAACCATTGGCCGTCGGCGCGTTGCGGTAAAACGTGTTCGACGGATGCGTCCATAGTGGCCGTAAAATCGACTGTTTCACCCCAGTAAAGTGTTTCAAGCCATCGTACATGCGCGCCGCGACGTTCGGGGTCGAGCACTTGCCCGTCGTGCAACCGGCTCGGAATGCGCGTCTTGTGCTCTTTGGAAAGATGAAGCGCGCCGTTGGCGCCGAAAGGATCGACGTTTTTGTCGATTTGTGCGAGCGCTCGGATGACTTTGTCGCAAATCGTACGGTCATCAAACCCCAAGAGGTTCGCGCTGAAGCACCACCGGTCTAAGGCCAGGATCAGCCCTTTCCGCCGCGCGGGCGCTCGCGCGTGACGCTCGCCGATCCGAAACAAAACGGCTTGCCATTGCTTCCAAGGCAGGAAGTTCATGCGTCGGATGTTCGCGTACGGTTTTTCAAGCACTGACTTTTTGTTCAGGTCCAAAATCAACTGGGTGTGGTATCCGGCGATCTGTGGGAGCCGCTTGCCAACCCACTCGAACACTTCATCGAGGCGCTGGGGATCGTCGAAATATTCCATAAGCTGGGCGCCGAAATTAAAAGCTGGCGCTTCGCGATACTCCATCAAGAACGCAGTGCGCAGAATCTCTTCCAGCTTTCGTCCCGCCGATTGTTCCAGGGCATCCCATAGCCGCGACATTTCATTGGCGTCGCCGAGGCTTTTGCCCGAGGCGAGCTGAATAAAGTGGCCCTTGATGATATTCTTGTTTTCGAGAGGTTTGCCGCGCGTGTTGATCGTGATGTAGGCGTATTCCGCCATTTCGCGCTGACCCATGAAAGTCACGGTCACGAAGACTTGGTCGAGAATAAATTGCGCCAGAGCTTGCAGCCTTTCGGCGCTCCAGGACGACAGGCTGTTCCGAAGGTAAGCCGCCGCTTCGAACATACGGTGATCCGCCTGTTCAAAATCCCGTCTTCCATTTGGCGGGGTCGTTCCGTCGAGCACGCTGCCGATGCGTCCAAGCGCTTTGCCGTTTGTATTGACCGTTAAGCGTGGAACGCTGGAGGGTGCGGCGTTCTGAGCACAGCTTGGATCGGTACCCAAACAGGCCGCCCGGCTTTCACGTCGCGTATGGCGGAGAGGTGGATGGTGCGGGTGGTGAAGCGTTGCTGACCGTCATAGATAAAATATTGATCAGCGGTTTGACGCGGCATGAGCACGATATGGCCCAGGTAATATTGTTCTAGCTTGCCGGCGGTCTTAAGTATTTTGGGCGAAGGCGCATCGCTGACCGGTTCGCCTTCGGATTCATCCCTACCCCTTGCGGACCGGACACTGACTTCTGCATCCGGCTCTGGATCCTTGCCTGAAAACCTCAGCGCCTGCACAAAGTCCGAGAGTAGATCGCGCCATTGCGCTGGTCCCCATTGATATTCCCGTTGTGCACGCGCCGGTTCAAATCGCCCAAGAAGAAAGAGATCGCGGATGGAAAGCGCCTCGGCTTTGATCTTTGATTCAGATGACTTCGCCCGCGCCATTTCCCCTCCAAATCAGACTCGCGCCCTCGCATGGGGGCGAGCGTGATTTCTCGCAAGAAAAACGTTTGAGCGCTAATCCTGAATTGCGCTAAGTCGTCACTCGTCTCGCATTCGACGTTTGCGCGTCAGGGATGGAAGCGACAGGGCCGAGTCGCATGACGCGGCTCGGCGTTCAGCGTGAAAGCCCGGCCGCGACTAGCGGCGACGCCCAATTGATTCTTCATCGTCCCGAATCGCGCGCTCACCGTGAATAATCCCGTTACTGTCACAACTGCCGGGTTGCAAATACCCCACCCAATTGGGGTGTGGCGCTCCGTACAAAAACAAGATTCGCTTCTCAAGCCTGCGATTGATTCGAGACGAGGCCTCGGATGCTGGATCTTGCCGCGCCTCGAAACGTCGCCAAACCTGAAAAGCCCGCCTCAAAGCGACAAGTCCTCACCTAATACCGGTTGGTTCGTTTCGGCTTTCTCCAGAGCGCGCTTTTGCCCGCCGTTAATGTCCGCTTATCTGCATTGCGGACGTATAATCGTTCGATCATATTGTGTAATTATGATCGAACGATTATTTGTTGAGCCATGAGCGAGCGATTATAACTTGATATTAAGATCGAACGATCATAAATGGGTGGCTATGACAGCTGCTCGCATTTCACGCCCGGAAGACGTTGGTGCGATTATTCTAGAATATCGCCGCGAACACCGTCTGACCCAATCGCAACTGGCCGCGAAGCTTGGCGTTTCGCCGCGCTGGCTGTCTCATGTCGAAAACGGCAAGCCCACTTTGCAGCTCGGTTTGGTGTCCGTCGTCAGGCGATTTGCGACAAGCTGGCGCTTTCGGATCGGGAGGTTTTCCGGCTCCTGCGGGTTGAGATTTAAGCGGCCTGCAGCCGGTGCTGCAAGCGTCGATTGGCGATGGTAACG
>Ga0247832_1006333_pt1 | contig 13064 bp, 13 predicted proteins | sample LaCruzMarch2015__10_FD_192407 | JGI IMG/M metagenome (GOLD analysis project Ga0247832, IMG submission 192407) | Freshwater microbial communities from meromictic Lake La Cruz, Castile-La Mancha, Spain - LaCruzMarch2015_4m | ecosystem: Environmental > Aquatic > Freshwater > Lake | place: Spain... | reverse complement strand
TAACCGTTCTGTTTCTTTAGTGCCAGGTTTCCAAGACCATGAATCATCATCATGATCATCATCATCATCATCGTCATCTATTCTGGTTGCTGTTGCCGCTGCTGCTGCGGTAGTACTCATCGAACGTCGTTGGCCACCATTACTACTACATAATGTACGTTCCCATCCACCCAAGCTTTGATCATCTGCAGTATTATAACATTGACGTAATCTATCAAATGCACCAAATCCACCCCGTTGTAAACTTGTTGGTATACCCAAATAACTTGCACATTTGGCTTCTAAAAATCCCAATGCCGATGATGCTTGACTAGTGGTACATCGTCCAGTATGCAAGTAGTCCCATTGCCAACTATCTTGTCGAAAGTATCGTACATGTTCTCGGCTGGGTAAATTTGTGATGTGAGAGGGTGGTGGTAATGGTTGAAAATTGGGATGTGCACGTAAATGATTCATGGATATGGAGCGCCATGCAACATCTGGTATATTCCCCGTTTTGCATTGTTGTGTCGATCGATGCGTATTCTTTGTCGATGACGAGTTCTTCTTCTTGTTCTTCTTGCCGTTAGTGCTCTTATTCTTCGTTATGCTTATTGGTGTTGCAGTCGATGCCATGGCGGAACTGTAAACCACGTCATCTCCCGCTGCTGAAGCTGCTACCGAGGAAGATGATTCGATAACCCCCCCTGCCGTTGGCCGGACTGCCGGCGGACCATCTCCTCCTTCGACGGTGGCACGCAGAGGTGTACTCCGAGTAGTATCATTGCCTTCGTTCGTTGTCGTCTTCTTCTGCTTTGATCGGTGATACTGCGGCAGTCCGCGTACCTGCGACGGAACTAAAGCATATGCTGTTGATGCAGAGACGATAGTCATAATTAGGTGTAACAATGTAAGGAAGAGGATTGGCTGGACCATTGCTTCGTCTCGCCGAACCACCGCATGCTCGAGACAGCAAAAATGGAAGGGTCGGTGGTCAGTGGTGGCGGGAAGCAACCGATCAATTACGGCAAGTTTAGTCATCCATCTGCTGTGGTGGTCTACCGATTTTTCCATCGGATAAAACAACGACAAATAGGAGCTGTGGCCACGCGTTTCATATTATTTATCTCTCCAGCAAAAAAAAAAGAAGTTATCGTTTTAAGAATGGCAGCAGATGATGCAAAGACGAAACCATATCATCAAGGTCAGTGTAGCCGTTGTAGACACAAATATTTGTTGTAAATACTATTTTTATACTATGTCGTGTTCTCTTCTTACCACTTTCTCCTTTGAGGCTGTGTATGATCGTTTTATTCATTTTTTTCAACAAAATCTCTAACTCCGTCACACTCCATTCCTTTTGATAACTTACACAACAAACAAACAATGACACATATAGGTCATGATATCAAATCATTAGCATTAAACATGGCAACAACACTCTTATTTTTCCTCCCAATTGCATTATATATAGTAACAACACACGAACAACGTCTATATTGCTGTGGCGGTGTTGTGGCCATGCTACTACTTGCGATTGTGGTACCACCAATGGGGTGGATGAGACCACATCCTTATACTGATTTACCTGGGAATACACCATTTTTGTTACGAAAACAACAATAGGGGCTGAGAAGGATAGATACAAAGGGGAGTGGGGGTGGAAAGAGAGAGAGAGAGAGAGATTGGTGTGGAGAGAAATCTGATACTTTTAAAAGTATCTCGCAAGCGCAAGTATGCTTGACGAATTCATATGTTGGAATCAAAGTCAGGTTCTTTCGTGTCAAGGGGTGCAACGAGTTAAAAATGGGGATGATCATGGTGATCGATTTGACAATATCATTTCTGCTAATATTATAATCTCACGTGTGATGGTCAAATTTTACACTCTCGTTTTTTAATTTTACTCGGGAAAATTTACACTCTAGAGTCTTTCCTCTTCTCTCCCCTCTCCTCCACGAGAATATCTACATATATATAAAATTAATGTACATCTTACTGCATACACTTGACAGCCTCTTCAATATCAATTGATGTTTTAGTCCATGCCGCACCCATTCCCAATCCTGTTCCAAAAGCAGTAATAATCTTTCGTGATCCACCTCCTCCTCCACGTGCTAATACTACACTAGCAAGTCCACCAATGACGAAACCTGCCGTGACATACAGTACCCCTCGTTCGGCACCATCCTTTACAATGTTAGATATTACATGTGTTTGGCTGTTTTCTTTGGTTGTAGTTGACATGGTCTTTGATTTGTAGATTCGAGGGTCACTAATATTACAATCTGTATATAAGATACCACGTCGTCCCCGAGACTACTAACTCTGAATCATAAAAATTGTACGTAGATAACAGCAAATAAATTGTAAGCAAACGAACAGCGAATTTGTATCGTAAGCAATAGAAAAAAACTTATATGCAAAGAGCAACAACATATCTACATCCGCTCGACGAGGGTGTGCGGCAAAAGATGATTATATATTAGTATATTCCAACATTTCTTCGAGATGCCTAATATCGACATGGATCAGCATCGAACCTTTAGCATTACCACTCTACGAGAGTATTCATAATCTCACCTTAGAGGGAAAGCTTCGACCTCTCGTCGTAAACCTATCGAGCTTTATGTATCCTCGATGCTTGAAATCGTGCAATCTTCTTTCTCCAGAGGGAGGGCAACCTTGGTCCAGTCGCAAGACTTGAATATTTTTCCTCCGTCGCATCTCCCCTCACTTACACCACCACATCATCGTCGTCTTCATCCGTTCTTCGAACATCATCTGTTAAGCCACTGCGATATGATGATATCGCTAACAACAATATTTGCCCTTACATCCTCCTCTTCAATGGTGGTGGTAGGCGCATTTGTCATTTATCCTACATTATTTACGTCATTGTTGTGTTGTTCTTTCGACAATATTCATAGAGAGTACACGATTGTTCCAATGCTTAATAGACGACAACGGCTACCACTGACATCCCTACAGAAAAAGATGATGATGGCTACGACCGATACCAATAGCTTGAATGAAAATGAAGAACATAGTACGGATGAGAACAATGACAACAACATGAATAGTGGTGATGATAATAATCGGAGGAGAAAAGTACGTATACAAAAAGAAATGGAAATATGCAATATACTCAAGGTAAAGGAATTAAAGGTTGAATTAGAATCAATATATGGAGTATCCACATCGAGCTTTATTGAAAAGAGTGAATTCGTACGTGCTCTGGCTGAATTACGAGTCGATGGTGTTATACCTACACCAGCACCATCAACAACAACAGCAACAACAACGAAAAGGACGAATACTTCATCTTCATCATCATCATCATCATCTACAAGTAGTAGTAGTAGAGGGTCAACAAAGGATAATGATGAAACACGTGATACTAATAAAGATCCAACATATCGAGATGTAACTGTTACAAAACTTTCTAGTGGGAATAAGAGTTTATTATTAGATGATGGAAAGGTTATTGATACACGTGCACGCAAATAAAATAATGTAATGTGTGTGGGGGAAAATGGGAGAGGGGGAATATTGTGATATTCAAAGGTAATACTGGGACAGTATATATAATAGAAATGATGACAGCATTTTAATTGTTGTTTGAATTTAACATTATCTTAGTTATTTTATTATATGCATATATACATGTATAGACGCTACTCTCTTTCCAAATACTTTAGTACACTCCTCAAAACAAGAACAAAAGGAGTGTACATAGGTTTGATTTATTTTTTTAAACATGAGAGTATTATATCCGCTGTGCAAACTTTTTTTTGGGCACCTACTGAACATTCTTTTCTTTTTTTTGGGCACCTACTAGTCTCCCCGTCCATTATTTATTGGTGTGCATTGTTAAAGAAGGTCGGAGGGTGTGTACTTGGGTTAAATGTTCAAGACTTTTTTTCTTTTTACTTCAATTGTGTTGTAGTTGCTGCTACTGATGCTAAACGACGCCTACGTCTCATCATCATTGATGCCTCTGCTAATAATGACATAGATCTAGTAGTAGTAGACGTAGTAGATGGTACTACGATGTTATTATTCGTCCATTCATCATTATTAACATCATCATCAATCCATTCATCAATAGCATTTGGGGATGGTATCTGATAATCTCTGTCATTATTATTGTTGTGAAGAATAACGATATCATCAGTAGTGGTCGACTTTATTGAATTGGCACGACATAATTCTAGTTGTTGCTGTGTAGATGATGGTGATAGTAGAGATGTACTACTACTGCTACTACTACTACTTGATAGTAGTAGTAACATGTGTGGTTTCTTGTTACGGAATACCGAGGATGGAGTAGTAGTAGTAGTAGTAGTAGTATTAGTCGTAGACGAATCGCTAGAGGACGCGGTATTAATAATAATCGATGATTCAAAGTCCTCCATCTTTAATAATAGTAGAGGATGATCCTCCAGTGATGATGATTTAAAGTCTTCTTCTTCTTCTGACACAACTTCTAATAGTGGAGGAGGGGGTGGTATAATATTATCAATTATATATTCTCCAAATAGTGTTGTTGAACATGCATCTTCTTCTGATGTTGCTGTATCCTGAACCTCGATTGAAACAACTTCTTCGGCGGCAAGGGATGATGATGACATGTCCATACATTCTTCGTGATTGTGTAGTTGTAGTTGCTGCTGCTGTTGTTGTTGATGATACTGATGATTTGACACAATAGGCGTGGCATCATCATCGACGGACATTTCCACCGAGCGTTCCCGGTGGCATGATGTTATACCGCTACTAGCAGCATTAATGGGAGTAGTAGTTGTTGTTGTTAGTGCTGTTGATGCTGTCGTTGCTTCAGTAATGCCACAATTAATAGTAGTGGATAATGTTGTTGGAGGAGAACAAAGTGGAATACTATCCATGATGCTTGTCGAGAGACATTCTAGTCGACGACGTATGAGCGACGACCAGGCATCATCAATAGGGGTTGATCGTGTGGGAGCGTGGAATTTTGCTCCTTGTCTTGTCGTCGGTTCGATACCACTACTACTGTCATACTTGAACTTCATGTTATCCTCGGTCTGTGAACGCAGCAATAACAACGACGACGACGACGACGATGATGGAGGAGAAGATCGACGGCCAATGACAATATTCGTTCGAGACATCATGATTTGTGGCAGTGGCATAAATAAATAATTACCATTTAAGCATTTAAGTTTTGATCGTTGATGTTAATTCTATGCAAGCGAAAGAGGGTGCATGCACCGAGCAACAACTCAAGACTTCATGCAGATGTCTTCATTTTCACTCTTCATTTGAATTTCAATTTGATCGTTGTCTTTTTGAAGTTTTCTCTGTCTCAGAAGGGGCTGTCCTTTGTTGTCGTGTGTGAACAACAACTCTCCAAACAACAAGATTTGCAACCAAGATGGCCAAACAACAACGATAGTAGTAGAAGATGTTGACAACACCGGACCAGAAGTCATCCACGGCTTCGTTCGGAGGAGGACCAGGTAGCGCATGTTCCCATATTGAAGTTGCTGCCACCCCCATGATTGTTGCGACGAATAATCGCGGCAGCAGTAGCAGCAGCAATCGGACAACGGCGGATAATGACACGACTGCCGACCGCGATACAACATCCGCGGCAGCATTGTCAAAAACGATCACGAACGGCAATGTCGCTCTTCTTACGGGGAAAAAAAATGACAGTATCCGTACCGGGAATAGTAGGAGGGAAAATAATAATACTACGCCGACATCATTATCACGTGGGGGAAGTGGTGATGAGAAATTTACCATCGACGTGACGACGACGACAACAACACCAACAACAACACCAATGACAATTTCATCTTCAACTAACAACAAACAAGGTAGACCAAAGAGGACAACGGCAGCGAGCAGTTCGGCGTCTCCTCAGAAAGATGAGACCACCAATGAGAAAATAATGACACCACCCATATCATTAACAAAACAACACAAACGTAGTACAATTGCAAATAATAATAATAATGATGACGACGACGGCAACAATCAACTGACAACAAATCATACAATGACTGTAGCAGCAGCAACATCTACGAATGACAACATACCCCCCTCATCACCGGCAGAAGAAGATACGTCATCATCATCATTGTTTCACTTACTCCTCGAAACAACTGACATGAAGGGAGGGGGAAAGGGAGGAGGAGGTGGACCATCATCATCATCATCACGACAATACTTTTTATGGGTATCATGGGATTTCATTTGTGAGAAGAAGGATTGCAGTGATAGAAATTATGACAGAGGAGGTGGATTGCTGCTTAGGGGGGCACAAGTGGGAGATCTAATGTGTATCATGGACACAACTACGTTCAATTCATCATCATTGGTACATCATCATCATCATCATCATACTACCACTCCCCTTCCTACTGCAACTTCTGCTACCACAACTACAAATATTAATGAATCTTCCAACCATGAACCATTCAACATACCATGGAGACCATGTCAAATATTATCAATCTTTCGTGATGAACGTATGCCCAACAACAAACTATCCTCAAAGAGAAAGAAACAGTACGGACCACTATTAGTCGAAATACGATGGTTTTATCGAAAGTCTGATATTGATAATACTACAGCTAGTAGTAGTAGTAGTAGCAGTAGTAGTAGTACAACGAGGGGGAACCAGTACACGAGGAATAAAAATAGGAAGAAGAGAATGCGAGATGATGTTGATGTTCATCACGACAATGACAACAATAATGATGATGATGACGAAGTGTTTGAGACTAGTCATGTTGTGGTACTACCGGCATCATTCCTCCTGGGGGAACTAAACTTGAGAACAACAATAGAACGAAAGGCTTGTAACTTTGATGATAATGATGACTCGCGTATGCAACAAACGTTAGGTCCAGTAGCAATGGCATCCTGTCGTAGATTTTACTTTCACCAAGGGCATGAAATTGTTAACATACGTCTCAATGACATTGTTGGCGGAGAGAAGAAGAATAAATTTGTATCGAGGGGATTAGAATGTTCAGAAATTTTACAAAATGATTGTATCTTGAAGGAGAATACATATACAAGTCTTGGTTATGACACTCCTCCTATTACCCGCGACAAAAAGGTGGCAATGAAAGTCGATCTACCCTCACCCATACTAACGACGAGTTCTACATTCTACTATGCATCCTGCTCCCTTGCACATCCATTAACACAGCTTATTCATGGTAATCTGTTACATCCAACGATTATGACACCTACTTCCTCCTTTCCTATTTGGGAAGTGTGCGTGGGTGATATAGTTGCCGTCCACTGTGACGAATCAACTCCTCCTGAATATTCAAAATCATGGTATCCATATATTGTACCATGGAGCCATTGTCAGGTAATGTCTATATTTAAAGAGGGTGACGATAACAATGATGATGATGATGATGACGTGTCACGATTCTCGGGGGGAGGAGGTAGTATGTCATCGTCAAAGAAACAAACTCCGAAGAAGAAGACGAAACAAACATCTTACGCTAACGCCAGTAGTACCATGATGTCGTCATCATCAGTTGATGCCGCATTGGTCAAAGTTGAAGTTCGATGGTTCCCTCGTGTATCGGAGGCAATACTCGAAGTGAAAGGAAGAGAAAGGGAGTTGAAAAGTCTAAAGGAACTATCCAACAATGACACAACACCAGTGGAGGTAATTCTCGAGGGAAGGCAAATATCTATCATCGATTGTATCTCACTCTTAGGTCCAGTAAGTATCGTTGACATTGACGGGTGTACGAGAGTTCATACTACTCCTGCACCGGCATACTTGCCACAAAATCGTAGAATAATATGCACTACAATGACATGTGATGAAAGTGGTAAACCGCGTTTTAGCAACAGGCTGAGTAATACCACCGATCCAATAACGCGTGTCGAACGTGGAATTAATGAGTCATTGCGCTATGATAAAAGTCAAATGAAGAAAGTCATTGATGCAGTCAAACTAGTTAGGAATGAGAGACTTCATCGGACAACGACAGATTTGCATCATGAGACACTTGATATCGCAATACAACCATCAACTGGTCTTGACGACAGTTCACATGGAAAGCGTAATCTCGTTGAAAAGGAACACAGTATTCGGAGTCGTAAGAAAGTAAAATCTACCACGAACGATTCATCCGTTGTTGTTGTGAACACGCCAATTGGGATGACAGAGACCCTTGCTCGTAGTGATCGAGCTGTGCGTAACGATAGAGAGAACAACGAGGTTTTGTCCAGCACACTACGGGTCAGCTGCAATACCGACCCATATCATGTGGATGTATCGGCGTTAAAGAGTTTCTACAATGACATTGATATTATCCTTCCAGTCGATTCCTATGATACTAGATTTACCTGTGTTGTCAGTGGTGACATGGAAAAACACGACAACAATTGGAAGGTCAAGCTAGGAGATACGGTAGCAGTTGAGATAGAACAGGACACCAAAGTTCTCAGTTCCACTTATTTTCCATTCACCGTTCAGTGGGCTCCCGGTGAAGTTGTTACCATCTACCGTCTTCATAAGACGAAGGCATCATGTGCACTCCTTCGCGAGAGGGATCCTCCTGAGCGGAACGATCCAAGAGCGAAGAGTGTAGTACTACAAGAGGCAAATGATAGCGAAATCATGATCGAGATTCGATGGTTGTATAGAATCTGGGAGATTCCTGGCGCATCGAAAAAGAAAGTTAACACCGTCGATGGTGAATTAGAGGAAGTATTTGAGACTGATCAACTTGTTGTATGTTCGGCTGATAGCATTCTCTCGCCCGTACACTTGTACGAAACTGCCGCCACGTCTACCCATGCATTAAAGAATATATTAGGGATGCCAAACATACATTATCACTGCAGTCGATTCTGGTCGATTCATAGACGATCATTTGTGCCTAGTGGTTCATTAAGCAGCAGAATATCGAGAGGGCGAATGCATTCCGCATACAAGGCCGCGTTTAGCAAGTTAGAGAGTGGTTCATCTGACAAGATTGTTGAACCTTCAAGCAATACTTCATGGAAGGAAGAGTTTCAAACAGCAATCCAAAAGCTATCATTGGCGGAGGCTGCGCACGATGCACAGGAGAATGGCATGGTCTTGTCTTGCCGCGAAAATGAACGTGCTCAGATTATAACCTTTGTAAGAAAGGCCATATCGGGTTTAGCCCAGTCAAACAAGTTTGATGGTGGTGTTGATGACGAGGTGAAGAATTTAAAGTCGTCTTTGTTTATTGCTGGGCCGCCGGGAACAGGCAAGGTAAGATGGGTGAGCTCGATGTCGTATGTTGTACTTTCCTATGATTCTCATCGCGTTGAATATATGTATTGTACATCATCCCATTTCCCCTAGACCGCATCTGTGAGATCAATCATGGCTGTACTCCAAACAGAGCAGCACAAAGGGTTGTTGCCAGAATTCAATTTTATAGCTTTAAATGGTATGGAGCTGCGACATCCTTTTGACGCATATATTAAACTCTGGGAGTCAATTAGTGGAACAAGAAAAGAAAGGCTCTCTGCAGGTGATGCCGTTTATGAGCTCGAGAATTATTTCTGTGGTGATCAGTCTGGTACCAATGCACAGTCAGACAGTGACGATGATAGCATCCGAGTTCATGATGCCAATTATTCGAAGAGACCCGTTACTGTGTTGATGCTGGACGAGATCGACTACCTAGTTACCAAGAAGGAAACTCTCGTGTATAATTTCTTCGATTGGCCTCTACGAGCAACCACTGCTAGACTAGTGGTTATAGGTATATCGAATACAATCAATCTTCCTGAAAAGCTTTCGACTCGTGTTCAATCTCGTATAGGTGGAGAGAGATGTCACTTTAGATCATACAACGTCGATGATACTACAACGATTCTAAAGACTAGACTTGGTATGCTGGGTGATAGCCCCAATTGTCCCATATTTGAGGAGGATGCTATCAAGGTGAGTTAAGGTTTCGGCTATTTTGCTTCTCTGGTGCGATGATGAAATTCTAATTTATTCGATAACGACGAATTTAACAGTTCGCTGCTAGGAAGACTGCTAATCTTTCGGGTGATATAAGAAAGGCGTTTCACATGTGTAAAGTAGCTGCAGAAACCGTGTTTGAGGAGTATAGTACTGGCAAGCGTCAACTGGACCAGGATTCTCGACCCATGGTCCGTATCTCCGATGTACAAAAAGGTAGTCGAGATATGTTTACATCGATTGTTTTGAGAGCAGTATCATGTTCAACAGACTACGAGGCCCTATTACTGATTTCTCTCGGTTCGTTAAAACGCGGCCAGGATGATAGGAGTTTCCAAGTGAAGGATCTTCTAACAAAAATCGAATCGATTGCCAATGCTTCCGGTGAGCGAAGATACATGGACGCACGACTCTCATTGGCAGATGTGCTTGGAATTGTCAACCGGCTTGGTGATGTACGTACAAATGCGAATATTTTCTCATTCTGCGTTTGTAACTGCATATTCTCATTTATTGTGATGCTCGTGCAAATTCAATCTATTTTCTTTTCAGGCTGGAGTCATTCAAGTGAACACTACCTTGCATTCACCTTTTCCGTCCATTTCGACACATCTTCATTCATACGAAATCCTTGCCTCGTACAGAGACACTTGTCACAGCAAACTTGCAGAAAGGCACTTGGCAAACCAAAGACTATTTTGAATCATTTTTAATCCTGGCGTTCTTTTGCGGTGATTTGTTATTCGAATGGGTCAAATACAGTGGGGGAGTGTTGGTTGAATTGAAAGAGGTGGAGATATATAATTTTATAGGAATACACTTGATATTATCAAATACAACCTAAGATTGGTACAATACATCCAATAACATTACTTCAAAATGAGGGTAAAACACATCACGATTCTAACCACGGGGGTGTGCTTCCTCCGGTCTCCACGCTGGTATTAGAGAGAGGAAGAAACTCACTATCAAGCACTGTACATCGTGAAGGAACCCTCCATTGTTCGGTCCACGACGGATCATACCCCCTCCCGGAGGCGCCACTGCCTCAGCGGCCGCCGCGACTGGAACGTCTACATTATTGTTGTTTAGTACACCAATTCTTTGCTCTCCGGCAGCAGCAGCAGCAGCAGCATTGTTATTGACAGCCCCAGCAGCGTCCTCAACAGGAACGACCGGTGCAGGTTGATCCCTACCATTGCCATGTCTATGTTCCTCAACTTCATCCCCCACTGCAGCATTTTCACCTAACCATACCCGCCATAGATCACCCCTTTCGACCCATAGTACAGTATATAAAAAAGACATCAACCCGACCTGTACCAAATATCCCATTAATGATGCAAATATTAAAGCATGTACTCGATGACCATGCATATATCGATGTACATAACGCAGTAACCAATGAATACCACCTACTTGTTGTACTGCGTCACCACCACCGCCACCACCACCGCCACCGGCAGCTTGTCCATCACCACCCACCCTACCAGTAAAGATGAATATCACGATGAGGAACTTGAATAGACCGGCGATATCAAAATTTGCAAATAATGCCCCACGATCCAGGGCACGTCGATGTAAATGCATGATCACCCTCCCCATGCCCGTCTCGCGCAGGGCATCGTGGAACCGTACGCGACGTCGTCGACGACGTTCGTGCAACGCGGCGAGTAGACGTTCACGACGTCGTCGACGTTGTTCTGGACCGAATAAGTCGATTAGCAAACCGAAGAATGATCGTGGTGGTGGTGGAAAGGGCGGTGGTGGTACGACGACTCCAGCACCAACGACGAAAGGAGGGGGAGGCAGAGGTGGCACGACATTATCAAAGTTGTTGAGTTGGGGAGGAGGGTGCGGAGGAGGATGCGGATATTGTTGCTGTTGTTGTTGTTGGTTTCTGTAATTCATTTCTCCCCCCGCCATCATCTGCCTCATTGTCAATTCCATTTGTGATATCTTTGCATTCATATTCATAATATAATGCTCCATTGACAATAATTGACATTGTTGTTTCTCGAGTATTGTAAGTATCCGTCGTTGCTGCATTGATACGGACGATTCTTCATTATCGCCCGTCTTGAGTGGAGAGAATGTCGAAGATGTAGATTTGGATTCACTCGACATTATCGTCTTGTCATTGAGGAGAATGGATGGTGGAATGTAGGATAATGACGATGGGTCAATATCCTCCTCCGTAAATAAATTCGGTACAGGAGGAGGAGGAGGAGGAGGAGGAGGAGACTCCGAGTAATTCTTCTCATTGATCCAACGAACGACCTTGACGACGGACTTGGTACTATTATTTGGCGTAGGTGCACCGTCCGGTGGCAAAGGTGGACAAGGCACGGTTTTGTTGTCGTTACTGCCGCTTACGGCATATCCCATGGGTGGATCAATTCCTCGATGTTGAGACGAGGAAGCGAAAGAGGAGGAGTCCGCCCCCACATTATATCCCTTGTCGCGATTGGAGGAGACATTAGTAGAGCCGGTGGCGGCGATTTCTCGAAGATAGAGTAGACTCGACTCGTCAATGTCTTGAATCCATTGCGATGGCGATGATGATGATGATGATGATGATACGACGACGGCGGAACTGGAAGAGGAGCCATGATGCTGCTTACAATAGTTAGCAAGGTAGTCCAACAATACACTGTAAGCAGTAGTATCCCCCCCCTGCTGCTGCTGCTGCTGCTTTAGCCCTTCTTCATATATCATTTGCTTTTCGACTTGAAGTTGAAATTCCTCCTGCGATTGTTGTTGTTGTTGTTGTTGCTGTTGTTGTTGTTGCTGTTGTTGTTGTTGCTGTTGTTGCTGCTGTTCGTCATCATCTTGTTGCGGCTGTACTAATAATCGATTGTTAGTAGTAGTATTCTTGTGCGACGACGACGATTCGAGACGTTGGAGGAATGCCTCGCGTTGCGCCGCCGCCGATGCCGACGACTTATCCTTCTCGCCGTCGTCGCCCATGTTATTATTCTAGAGACATTCCACGAGGCAGTATTCCCGGACGACGTTTGAGCTGGTTATATGATCTGGATGAATTCGCCAAAATCTTTGATCCCCGACGACAACCCGCAGAGCCAATGGAAAAAGCATTGATGAATCT
>Ga0247832_1006327_pt1 | contig 13075 bp, 11 predicted proteins | sample LaCruzMarch2015__10_FD_192407 | JGI IMG/M metagenome (GOLD analysis project Ga0247832, IMG submission 192407) | Freshwater microbial communities from meromictic Lake La Cruz, Castile-La Mancha, Spain - LaCruzMarch2015_4m | ecosystem: Environmental > Aquatic > Freshwater > Lake | place: Spain... | reverse complement strand
GGGCTAACCAGTGTAACTGTAATAGGTCATGCCACTTGTAACAAAAATGTGACATAAGATAGCAGAAAGAAAAATATGTTTTGTCTGTGCTTAAGTCTATTTATCCCCATTGATTGATATGGTAGCTTGTAAAGTAAAGGTGCATCTGATTTAAACATGTGTTATTATCTATCGTATATGTAAACACAGCCTTCAGCGGTGGGTCTGTAATATTTCGTTTGCTTTTTGACAGCCTGCTTCTCCGGCCCAACTGTTGCTTCCAAAATTTCTTCAATCATTTCACCTCATCCAAGATATTTGTTTCCTCATGCTTCAAACAATGAAGGTTACACTCAAACTGACTCCGTATGACTTTGTTACAATCGATCAGGGGGCAAATACATAATGACCATCCAAATTTGTTCGTCGTAGGTGTTATAGAAAGCATCTGTAATTCAACCTTGAACAACATAGTATGGTACAGTACATGAAACAAAGCCTATTTTTCATGTACAGTTATTAGTTACATTGTAGTCAAAATTTTTCCAGCTACTCTAACTTAGACAGCCCATTGCTGTCGCTATCACTTCGTCCAGTTTCATTGATGACCGAATCAGGAATTACGCCAGTAGCCAGGACTGGATCTGATTCGTCGATGCGTGCGGTGGCAAAAAAGTAGTAATCAGTAAATCGTGCTTTGACAGGCAAGACACAGGGCTCCTTCTCGTAGTCTATCCAGTCCAAAATTTCATCCTCGTCCGAGCCCTCTGAGAGAGACGTTGCTGTGTGAACGGGAGCGACTCCATCACCGGATGTCACGACCACCTTACTCGACAGCCATCGATCACTGTGAAGTCGCCGATCGGATGGAACCTCGTCGTCTTTCATCTTCTGCATTGACGCCCCACTAATGAAATGATTCAGCATGCATAGTATTAAACATGCTGATACCAAGATCCATGACGCCTTTTCCACAGAGGCCTCGACTTTGAAGCATTGGGCATCATCCTCGCTAAGAATTCCGTAAAATGACAGAGAATTGAAGGCATTTTTCAGGCTACCGCAATACACATTAATCATGTACTCTGAGACTCCGCCAAGTTGCCATGCAGAAATAATAATCGATAACACGTAAACTTCCATATACTGCCAAGCAAAGAGAATCTCATTCAATACCATATTCCGCAGCCGTTGTTTCTTTGTCATGGGACAAAACCATTCGGCGAGCAAAGTGGCAGCCTGAAGCAAAGGTACCAAGAAAACTGTTATCACCAGCAAAGCAGACAGCGAGCCAAGTCCAACAAAGTCGGAAACAGTGTTGAGAAAACGAGCCTGTTCAATGATCATGTTCGCCAGACCAAATACGCTGTAGAATTCCTTCGCTTGCTCAAACTGGTTCCCACTCTCTACGGCTAGGCCAACCAGGCCAAATACTTCAATACCAAACGATGGGAGGACGCATCCACTTATGACGAGAATTGCAAATGAGATGAAAGCTGCTAATAGAATCCAATTGACATTCTTCTTTACAATTAACCGCTTGCTGGACGCCTCGTAGTCTTGTTTGAACTCATGTGCTTTGAGGTATTCAGGATCATCTCTGATGCTGCTACGTGATACATTCCATTCAACTTCTTGAGCTTGTGTAGCTTGCGTGGAACATTTACGATGGTAGTGAATGATAACGTGACTTGATATTTGTGCAACTAATTGTGCCAGAGCGTTTGCATACAACCCCCATTGAAGGTCAACGAGCATGGTGACGGAGTACAAACCTGACGGCAGGAAGGAGAGATTATCTGGGGACTCAACTGTGAGCTTAAATGACGCCAGAGTCATAAGGAGAACAAACACATCGATGATCGACCATTTTCCCAAGATGTCTAACCATCGCAAAATACTTCCTCGGCGCTTGACTGGCATCCACTTTGGCGGAACAAACCAAATAAAAAGACTTGCAAGCTGCTTCATATATGGCCAGACACCTGAAAAAATGGCAATTAAGACTGCCAGCTCTCTAGCACCAGCCACCCACATCTCTATCACAGATTCAACCACACTGAACTCATAGAAATCATCGACGTAAAATTCCTGTCCAGCGAATGATCCAGCAATAATGACTTTTCCGCCTAGGGAAAGATGACCACTTAAAAATAATCCAATAGTGCCAAAGATGATAATAGGAATGCCCACCCTTATCCACCACGGCACTTCTCTACAGAAAAACAATGAAGTCATTCTACTGTTTAAGTCTTTTTCTCGTTCTTTCTCCTTGCTCTGCATCTTTTCAAGCTCAAGCTTTTGCACGATATTTAATGTTGTCATCCATCGGTCGTGGCGGCGTTTTAACACACGTCTTGCTGCGACAGTAATGACCATAGCTATTATTGTTGTAATGGCAACCACGCAAATGATTGCAATCAGAAACCCCTCTATGCCTCCTCTATCTTCGCTTGCCACCATCTCCTCATATATAATACCCGAAAAGTCTGGATCGTAAAAAGGAGAATGTGGGCACTTCAGAGCTGATTCACTTAATATCTTGTCAAGTTGATATTGGATGAAATCTCCGCCTAATAGCTTGGAAATGTAGTCAAGTATTGCATTGAAAGCTTCCGTCGTGTCGGCAACAGCCGCTTGCGTGCCCAGTAAAGATTCCATCTCCACAATCAAAGGTGACGAGCATTCAATGCACTTTATGTCCAAACTTGCTTCTGACACAGCCATCGCAAGCTGTCGAAGAACAATTCCCGCGTCGGGATTCCCAACACGAATGCCATACTTGTTCAGCATGGGGGTAACCACAGTTGAGAGCCAGCAGTGTAGGTTCATGATATCTTGAAGAGGAAAATTGACAAGCATATCGGACTCATTGATCTGGGCAAGAATCTCCAGCATCATCTCAACACTCTTTAGGTTGAGTCCTAGTACGAGATCATTGTTAATTTCAACTTCGTTGCCCTTCCCTTTGATCAAAAGTCTAGCTTCTACCCTGAGTGATTCTCCAGTACCAATTGATGCTGTATTATTCAGTACACTTGACTCTCCTTGGATCGGTTGTAGCACCCTAATTGGTGAGCCTATACTATCCAGATTAGAAACTTTCAAATCGGAAACTCCAAGCTCTATTGCTGCAACCAATCCATTCAGGGCAATATTTGCCTCCTGCTTAAAGAGATCGCCGGAATAATAGAGGTTGCCTTCTACGTCCGATTGGCGTTTTGTCCATGATGCCACAAACTCATTCAACTTATTCGTGTCAGAAGTCATTGTCTCAATCAAACTGTAGAACATACGAAACAAATCTCCATACGGTGAATTGCCTCGTGCATGTAATTCTTTTGCCCTTTCTTCAGTTAGCAATAAGTCACGGAAGTCGACGATGCCATCGAGAGTGCTAGCAGCAGGCTCAGGACATTCGGCTGACGTCAATTGCTTCACTAGAAATTCATTTAGAAATTCATTTACTGTATCACGCACATAAGATTGAAAGAAGTTGGGCATGGCTCGTATCATCGATCCCTCGTACATGTCAAATAATGCCATGGCTCCGTTCGAAACTAATCGGTCAATCCCATTGTCGAGGAATCCGGAAAGTAGTGGTGGAGTAATATTGCCGACGGTCATGGTTAGGCCCGAAACTTGTGCTACATCGACAATGCTTACTAGACATGGAAATATGTTTTTCATGTGCAATAGTTGCCCTAGGACGAGCTTTCCCCAACGATCTTTGTGTATCCCTAGAAACATTGATAGGTCGACTTCAATATCAGACACATTAAAATTGATAGTAAATCGTTCAACAATGGGTTCTCCTCCTCCTCCAGCAACATTGTCGAGCGTGTTGGTAACAAAAATAGCATCTGACTTGGACGACGTTTTCATCTCGGCAACCATTTCTATAACTACAGACAGTTGATCTAACATGAAAGTATTTTGTAATGTATAGTTACCAATATCATCAAGCACATTCAATTCACGGAAGGTATCAAGTCCTTCAATTGTAATGGTTGATATTGATAATGTTGTTTCAGTTAGCATGTCATGTCCTTGGAATATCACGCCACCAGTATTGTTATTGTTGCTAGTAGTAGTAGTATTGTCGTTTACGATCAAGTCAAAAAAAGTGGAAGGGTCGACTTCGTATTTTCCATCCTTATCCAATATGTTATCACGTATGATGGCATTTATGCCAAGATCACCACTCGTCGAATCCCGTCCGAGGTATGATCGTAGCTCATCCAATGCTAAATTAACAAAAGGTTGTGCAAGGACGTCGTGAAAGTTCATGTATGCCGGTTGTCCGACCTCCTGTCCATCTTTGTTCGTTGTTGACGCAGTAATTGTTGTTGTTGGGATGACTGTATTCTTCTCAACCCACAAGGGAGACGTTCGATTCAATCCCATCGGTTCGAGATGCTTGCGTATCTTCGTGCCTACATCTTGGATGAGATAGTCCAATGCACCACCACCACCATCCACAGACGTCGTCGTCGTCGTCGTAGTCTCATCACCCTCACCTGCCAGTTTGCGTAGTTCTGTACATGCTGCATCTCGGACCTTACCCTCGACGGTGCCACGCAATAGTCCCTCGAAGAGATCGATGACTCCACCAATGAAGCCTAATCCATCACCATCAAAGCTCATATCGGCAATTTGTATTACGGCCTCACATTCACTCACGGTGGCATCACGTGGTGGGGTGGTATCATAATCGACGCTCGTAAAGCCCATGGATATACTTGCCGCACTCGTTGGGTCGAGTTGTGCCATGCCGGTACCACCTCCCGTGAAGATTGTCCATTCGTAATCCCACCGCAATGTACATTCGACGGATAATCCGACAACGTCTAGTTGTAGGATAACATTGGTATCATCTTCGATTGGATTCACGTGAGTAAGTGTAATGTTATCGATATGTAACGATGAACAGATTAGTTGTGAGATGGTGAGGTCTAATCCTGATTGTGAAACTGTAGTATCTGGAAGACGTAAAGAGATGTCAGATAGGAGCGTGTTAATGGTTGAGAAATCACCATCCTCATCGGCTGTTGTATTTCCCTGAATTATTCGTCGTTGTCCAATGATGTTGGCAATGGAGGAGTCGTCGTGGATGATGATGGACGACGTTGTTGTAATAGTTAGTGACAATGATGTCACGAGGATAAGGAGTAATTTCATCATGATAAAATTGCCCACCGATTGGATATTGTTTGCAAATTATGCACAATGTGGATACAAAGAGAAGAGGTCTTCTTCGCTGCTGATCGTACGAACATGACGACGACATTGGTTCGAATACGGGGCTGCCTTTTGCACGATCCCGGCTTTTCTCCCGCGAGTCGGGTGCCCGCCTTGTCTCGCTGGTTACGAAACGACATCATCAACAACATCATGGCCACGACGCCAACGAAACAATCCTCCAAAATCAATGATATCGACGGACGCATACACACCTTGGGTTATCACCTTGCTAAGAAATTATTAGGCGAAAGACAAACTAATGAATGTATTATCCGCTTGGCCTACGAACAACAGCAACACTACGCGGCCAAAGACGATCATCATCATCAGTCAGGTGATGGAGAGTCGACTACCTCTAATTTCCCCTGCTTTCGTGCCAATTGGCGATCGAATGTTCGTTTTCCATGGCACCTTACCCCAACGACTACCGATCGACTTGATGATGATATAGTGGATTCATCGGCGCCGACTAATACTCACTTGGATGATCACGACGGCAATGATGGTAATAATACGAATAAGAAGTCATGTCGTTCCTGTGCAGAGGCACTGTTCGTGGATGTTACATTTGACTTTATATTCTACCCCCGAGAGGTCGTGGATGAAAGTAGAACCGAGTCATGCTACATTCTACAATATACAGATTTAAAACACGGTCTACCTTCGGATGTCGATCGACAAAATGCGTTAGATGATTATTTTGCCCTATCTGTAGCCGTCCGTATTGGGGCAATGGTGGCTACTAGAAGCAGCAATGCGGGAAAGACAACAACGAAGGAGTCAATTATTGATGGATATGAATATAATTATATACGTGGGACCAATGTCCTTACAATGTCTGACTTGGATGAGCATTGTAAGAGTATTGATATTGTGCTAGAAGAGATGGACCCGTGTGATGTAGCTCGTATTGTTGGGGATGCATTCTTAGAAGGATGTAGCAGTAGTAGCAGTAGCAGCTGTAGTGACAGCTTCTGGCAGGTGATGACAACAAAGCAGGACTCGTCTACTTCTCTTACTGCTGAGGAGAGACGATGCGAATCTTTTGAAGAATTGGTGTCCAAATGTATAGTCAGTAATGAGTCCAAACAACAGTGGTATTTGAAATTACACCATAAATCACTGCAAGCAGACGGTCTATTGCCTCTTAGTAGTAATGGTGAAATTATTTCAATCGGACAAAACATGCTAGATATGATACTATTGCAATCAAATCATGGTGGTGTATATACATCTATCCCTACAAATGAAGCACTACTACTTTGGAAAGTTGTAGATCCATCCATAGTCAAGGCAACGGAGAAACATGTAGAACCATCTCCACGAAAATTGAGCCCTGCACGTAGTAGTAACATGACAGCAGTATCTCATGAAGTTGCTGCAGGTGACAATAGTCCAATGCAGCAGCAACAACAACAACAACAACAACACCAGCCACAAAACCACCAGAAGAAATCTAAATCACATGTAGTGCAGGGTAGTGGTAAAGCTTCAACAGGGCCTCAGGAAACAGCTCTCTTTGCTAGAGGTAAGTCAACTACGTTGGGTGGTAGTCGGAAGAAACCAAAGTTTACATTTGGTCCTAAAAAATAATGAAAAGAAGACAGTCGTTGCGAAACCCAACACAAGCAATGCAAATCCCAATAAATACAATGATACATATTCATAACGCATCATATAATTCTTTTATTACACCACATGTGTTGTTACAACCCCAAAAGTTTGTTGTGGATGAGTAGCATTAACCATGGTATGATCTGGATACGATCGTGGTAAATTTGGAATTGTCAATCCCACAAAAACTCCACTTTCTTCTTCTTCTGCTTCTAAAACATTGAGTAGTAATTCGTATACACGATAATTCCCCATGGGTGTTAAATGTAATCCATCACTTAGATACTCTTCTTGCCCCAACGAGGACAAAGACGGTTGAGAGGGTAACTGTTGTTGCTGCTGCTGCTGCTGCATACCATTCCATAAATCAACAACTGGTACACCCAAATTCTTTCCTACGAGTACACAAGTTTCGGCATATAGTCTTGTACTATTTTCATTATCCCGACTTGGATATTGTATATTTGTATCACAGGGAGGTGGTGTCATTAGTACTACCATTGTTGTTGTTGTTGTCATCGATACTATCATTTTATTGCTCTTCCAAGTTCGTATCATTTGTATCATATGTTGTAAATTGTTTGAATAGTTGTTAATGGTGACGTGATGACGTGAATGTGGTCCATTGAGAAGACACGAGTCATTAGCACCGTACGCTATAACGAATGTATATTGTGGGAATTCTTGCTGCTGCTGCTGCTGCTGCTGAACTTCTTCTTCCTGCTTCTGACATTGACCACCAACATCATCGTTGTTGTTGCTGATAGTGTGATTATCAACTTGTTGTGCTGCTGTGGATGGACCTATTAACTCTTCCAAAATTAATGGCAAAACAGCCAATCCCCAATGAGTATTGTATCCACCTAATCCACGATTTATCACATCCACACGTCGATTGTAATGTATAGTTAATGAATTTACCCATCCATGTATGGACGATGAACCCTGTTCAGTAATGGAATCGCCAAGGAGTATTAATTTTGGACGTGGTTTAAGCGTTGTGTGATGGAGGAAGATGTCAGCTGGGACATACGGGATGGTTATTCCCGGCGGTGTAAGAAGCTGTGACATTGTAGATCAGTGTGTGTGTTATGTCTTCTTAGGTTATTTTGGTAGAGCTTGAAGGGTTAATGACAAGGCTTTGGGAAGAGAAAATCGCGCCCATCGCCTCTCGTAACGGATCGTAGGTAGATTGGGAGGTAGGTGTAGCAAGGCAGAGCGAAGCCGTTTTTCATTCCATCGATATCGATCGGTTATTCGCAAGCTAAAAGTAGTCAACGCGCGTGTTATTTTTAATCAAACAATCTATTGCGCAGATCGAAGGAACGCTGGAGACAAGCCACAGTAAACAACAAAAGCCACCATGTCGGAACAACGAAAGGCTGTGATTAAGAATGCTGATATGAGCGAGGAGATGCAGCAGGATGCTGTGGATATTGCATCTCAGGCATTGGCAAAATATAACATTGAGAAGGTTAGTCGTCATACGTCTGGTGGATGGCCGTGCGCCTTACTCCGTACAGAGGGGGATGCGGATAGTCGGACTTGATTGCGGATGAGGCATTGCTGCTATTGCTTTGGTTGATTATTCCCATTTGGGAACGGAACACTATCTCTCACACAACTCCTCTTTTTTGATTTCTTGTTCCACACCCGCGCCGCTGCATAGGATGTTGCGGCTTACATCAAGAAGGAATTCGATAAGAAGCACAACCCAACATGGTGAGGAAAATTGTTAATGCCTATTGGACTAATGAATCGTAAAAAGAAAGAAAGAAATCAACACTTTTTGACTCTTACCGTATTATTTTCAATACTTTTATCAAGGCATGTAATTGTGGGACGGAACTTTGGCAGCTATGTAACGCATGAAACAAAGCACTTTATCTACTTTTATTTGGGACAAGTCGCTGTACTACTTTTCAAATCAGGTTAAGACACGGATAGACTTGTGTTACATAGAGGATATGAGGGGTTGATTGGGAAAGGAGGATGTTATGAAAAATATTGGCTCATCCAAACCATCGCGAAGTGTTTGTGCATTAGATAGATTGTTTTGTTGTTAAATGAATAGTCTTGACAGTAGTCTACTAGTTTCACCCCACTCTTCTTTCGCCAGCAAAAATTGTGGGAGAGTATGAAATACATTTAACACATCCCTATTCTTATCTTTAATTAATTTGTACACAAATGTAAAACTTCCAAGCAGCCACCCTCCCATTTCCCCATCCCAGACAAGCCATTACTTTGCATTTTAATACATCACACTTTCACCGATTCAGATATTCAAATCAATAAGACATGTGTGCCTTGACACTCGCAGGATTGACCTTGCCATCCTTAAACCTCGTCACATCGACCTTCGGGGGGACAATTTCCCACAAACTCGTCTTACCCAACGGCCCCTCACAACTAACTTGTCCATTCATTGGAAGACTCCCCCATCGACCCATGGCAGGCGGTTTCCCAGCCTTACATGCCTCCAATAATTCCACAATAGTTTTAGGTGTTAGACATTCGTAATAGTCATCATTCAATTGGATCATGGGTGCATTCGCACATGCCCCCAAGCACTCCACCTCAAGTAAGGTAAACATCCCATCCTTCGTCGTTTCACCATTCTTAATCCCAATATGTTTCGTGATTGTATTTTTAATATCCTCACTGCCACAAATCATACATGGCGTGGTGCCACATAGCTGAATGAAGTACTTGCCCACCTTCGTACGATTGAACATGGTGTAGAAGGATGCAACCTCATATACACGTGAGGGTGCCGCCTCAACGATGTTGGCCACCTTGTCCATGGCGGCCACCGGGAGCCATCCCCCATGTTGACGTTGGGCTAGATCCAGGAGGGGGATTATGCCCGACTGTTTGTAGTTGGCGGGATATTTGGACAATATTTTATTCACGAGTTTGTAATTCTCTTCGGTAAAGTCAAAGTATGTCTCGGGTGTGTTATCTGGTGTGTTAATATGCTGATGTGCGATTGGTTTGACGAGTAGAATAATTGGGACAATGGAATAAATCAGAACGTGTGATTACAATGCTGGTGGCGGACCTCGAAACGAAGCCTTTACATCTCAAGTGAGCGATGAAGCCAAATGATAATCAAGTCGGATCTCTTGCCGTCTAGCGATAAATAACAATTTACTCACGAATGATTGAGCATGACCACCCATAGCTCGATTCTGCACGGCTATGGCCGGTATTGAGGCAGTTCGTCGAGTGATAAGTCTGGTAGCGGACAACATGGCTCTCGGGCTGGGGCGACGTAAAATCTTTGTATCTAGAGGAGTCAGCATGAATTCTTTAGGGCGAAGTGTATGTATTCCTCCATATGTAAGTATTATTGAAAGTTTTGCGTGGTTCTTTTACCTTCAACCACACTCATTTTGCGTATTCCGCCTTTTCCTGCAGATTTTTAGGCACGACGAGTCCTCGCATTGTTGGGAGTATGTACCTATGGTATGGGTTGGGAGACCATGGCCGTAATCGATAAAACCGCTACACACTCCTCAGTGTCCGTATACTACGGCACCACTCTCCAAAAGACAACCGACTTACTCACCAATGCTTGTTGTACATCCTCTGCACCTCCGCCACACATTGCTTCTGCCATAGTCAACATCCATACTGATGTTCTTGACAAGTATTATGGATGTGGTTTCTGTATTCCTGACGAAGTAACGGGTATGACTATACTTGATTTAGGATGTGGAGCTGGTCGGGATGTATATATTGCCAGTCAACTCGTTGGGCCAACTGGTAAAGTTATTGGGGTGGACTTGACTGAAGAACAGCTGGCAGTGGCCAATCGAACTCGTACCTATCATGCTGAGAAGTTTGGTTATGACAATGTTGTATTCTACCATGGACTGATTGAGAATTTAGATGCAATTGAATCGTTAACAGATGGTAGTGTGGACATTATTATTAGTAATTGTGTCATTAATCTTTGTCCCAACAAGGAGGCAGTCTTAAAAAGTTGTCATCGATTACTGAAACCAGGTGGTGAATTATACTTCTCAGATGTGTACGCCAATCGACGTGTACCAAAGGAATTACGCGAAGATGAGGTACTATGGGGAGAGTGTTTAAGTGGGGCAATGTATTGGAATGACTTTCAGAACTTAGCGAAAAAATGTGGCTTTACAGATCCCCGTCTTGTGGAGGACTCACCTATTACGATTGAGAATCAGGCAGTACAAGATAAGATTAATGCTTTAGGTCATGCCAAGCTAGAGTTCTACTCGGCAACATACCGTCTCTTCCATCTTGACTGCTTGGAACCACATTGTGAGGACTATGGTCAAGCCGTTGTGTACCTAGGAACGATCCCACGATTTGAGAGTGGTTGGGCACTGGATAATCATCATTACATGGAAAAGGGGAAGGTTTTTTTAGTATGTGGGAATACGTACAACATGTTGAAGGAAACACGATTTGCGAAGCACTTTGCATTTATTGGTGATTGGAGTACCCACTATGGTATTTATGATGGCTGTGGCACGAGCTGCCCTTTCAAGAGTAGTATCATGGCTGATAATGGAGAGAAGAGCGGTGGATGTTGTTAAACTTTATGTAAACGGAGGACAGGAGGTTTTACATCTGTAAAGAAAGACATTGATTGCATCCAGAGGACGGTTAAGAAATGACAGTGTTATTTGGATTGACCAACTTAATTATATGTTGGCTTTCCTACACTTCAAAATTTACACGTCATCGCTTATATCTGCCAGATCCACCACTCCTTCTTCTCTCCTTGTGTTCACAATATGGTACATTGGGAAATACACACTTGCTTTGATGTGCCTCATAATCCGGATAACATGTACGCAGCTGTTCATCACAGAATTCCTGCGACGACCAGATTGCCTGTCTTTCATCCATCCCATCCACCTGGTCAATCAATCGTATTACTTTCCCCCCTAACGCCTCCATCATCGAGCATGCCATTGTACGTTCACCACGCTCACTTATCAACATGGCCTTAACTCCATCATTATGTATAAGTTTGTGAAACATGGACATAACTTTAGAATTTGTAACATAAATCATCACACAGCTAACGATACAGAAATGTAGTTGCCCAGTCTCTAACCCCATGGCCTCAAGAGGACTGATTCCCGATTCATTATCTATATCATAATCCACAAATTTAAACCCCAAAGCTTCGGCATATGCACGCCAGGCTGGACAAACATCCATGCATGTCAATTCAAGTTGAATTTCGTCTAGTCCTTCTTCCGACGGTGGAGCTCTATCCTCAAAGAATAGTTTGGTTGCCAACAATTCATACCCCGGACCACCCCCCACAGCGGCTATTCGAATTACATTATTCTCCGCATTGGTACCACCAATACCGAAAATATCATCAAACACGCCCAATGCCTCAGCACGTTCCAATAATGACCAAATTTCAGTAAAACGCTGTATGGATTTCATACGTAGATACATACGCTGTAATCCCGGATGACTATATTCCTCGGTGGACCATGTTACGCCCTTGGTCCGTAATGTTGGTTTGTGTGCATATAAGCCCTGGCCTATCCGTATAATAATATCCATGGCATCATCATCAATGTCGCCATCATCATTATTATTATTATCATCATCATCATCATCAACGAACAACTCTTCTGGATTGTCGTCGCTGCCAGTGATTGTGGTGGCAGTGGTACCAAACTTCTCAATCATACATCGATTAATATGTAATAATTTACGATTTGTTATCATTAAATATGTAAGTAGATTAAAGCCCCGTTTGTCGGTTGTGAATGGATAACGCTTATCCCGATCCTGATAGTATGTGCAGGAATATTGTGTAATCTGTTTCTTCGTCTCATCGTCGTCGTCTTTCTTCCCTTTATCATCATCTTCAGAACGACCATCGTCGTCGATAACGATGAGCGGACCCACCCAGCTAAGAAGAGATTGTATATCTTCATCCTCCTCCTCCTGTTTATCATCAACATGGCAATTATTGTCAGCAGCCTTGTTGTTGTTGTTGTTGTTGTTGTTGTTCGTTATGCGTTGTTGTTGTCGTCTAGCATTCCCGTCATCTCTTCTTCCCCGTCGTTTCGCCGCACGACTTTCCTCAATCGCTCGACGTTCGATTCTTTCCCGTCGTTCTTCATACGTGCCTCCTCCCTCTTCTCCTCGCTGCTGATGTTGTTGTGTAGTTACTGCACGCGATGACGATGATGAAGAAGAAGAAGTAGTAAAAGACTCG
>Ga0247832_1006321_pt1 | contig 13080 bp, 8 predicted proteins | sample LaCruzMarch2015__10_FD_192407 | JGI IMG/M metagenome (GOLD analysis project Ga0247832, IMG submission 192407) | Freshwater microbial communities from meromictic Lake La Cruz, Castile-La Mancha, Spain - LaCruzMarch2015_4m | ecosystem: Environmental > Aquatic > Freshwater > Lake | place: Spain... | reverse complement strand
GTCATCATCATCATCATCATCATCATTATTATCATTATCATCATCATCATCATCATCATCATCATCATCATCATTGTCTTTGTCATTGTCATTATTATTATTATCACCATCATCATCATCATCTTGTTCATCTTTTTCTTCTTTTTTTTCTTCATCATCTTTTTTTTCTTCATCATCATTATCTTCATCATCATCATCATCATCACTACCATCATCATCACCATCATCATCATCATTATTATTTTCATCATTATTTTTTAATATTTTAAAACTTTCAGTATATATAGAATATTTTAAATTTTCATTTTTTTCTATATTTGTAATATATTTTAAATCTTCATCTTTTATTAATCTAAAATATGGATCATAATATTTTTTAATATTAATTTTTATATTTTTTTTATATTCTTTTTCAAAATTATTAATTTCTATAAAATCATAGTAACTTTTTTTATTAAAAATAACATTAATAAAAATACTCTGTTTTTCGTCAATAATAAAAGAAATTATACTTTCATCTCTATTACTTTTATATATTTTATCTATTTTAACTTTTATAAAAAATCCTCTATTACCATATATATTATATGAATATTTATTAAAAGTATTTGGTATATTTATAGTTATTATATATTTATTACATTTTTTATAAATATTTTTTTCAAAAATAAAATTATTTATCATTTAAATATAAATATTGTAATATTTTTAAATATAAATATTTTTAAATATAAATATATTTAAAATAATTTGTTAAAAATAATTTCTATAGTAATGGAATATTGTAATATTGTAATATTATAAAATTTTAAATTTCTTAAATATATGTCATTAATTCTACAACTCTATTATATAAAAATATTTTTAATTTACTTATTTTTATAAAAATCTAAATTTAAAATCAAATAATATTTAATAATTTTTAATTTTAATCTTATATTTTCTTTTTCCAATTTCTTTATTTGTTTTAATTATTTCAAAACGGTAATTTAATTTATATTTACATATTATTTTTAATTCACTGTCCATTTTATTTATAATTATCCAACAATTATAATATATTATCTAAATCATCTAAATCATCTAAATTATTATAAATATTTTTTTATATGTTATATAGTCAAAGTAATCTATATTATTCTCAATATAATATTTAGAAATTGGATTAATAATTTTTAGATATTTATATAATTCAAACTTAATATAAATATCTGCATATTTAACAAAACAGCTTCTTCCATTATAATTTTAATAGAATTATGTAATCCTTTAGATGTATATAAAAATAATTCATCAAAAGATATATATGAGAATTTATAAAAATATTTTTTTTTAAATTTTATTGATTGATAATATGCATATTTTTCATAATAACTATATATTATTTTATTGATTTTATTTCTTATAATAGGATTCTTATTTTTTTGAATAATATATCTAATATCATTCCATTGATTTTTAGTTAAAAACTTATTATTAAAATTATAACTAGATATTGTTAATATAATAGTTAATAAAATAAAAATAATCATCTATTTTTAGTAAAAAATTAATATTTAAATATCTTTATTTTTTAATAATTTTCTATTAAACTTTCATAATGATTAATTCTTGTAAAAAATCTTAATATTTCTTTTTCAAATCCATATAATATGTTCCAGCCATCCCTTTCATTGTTATCATTATTCATATTTTCAATTATCCATTTATAATAATTTTCGATATCTATAATATTTTTACTAAATAAATTATTCTTGACATAAATAAATTTCCATATAGGAGGTGTAAATGGAAAATCATTAACACATTCTAATTCTAATTTTAATTCTATATTATCACCGCAAAAAGATAAAATTATATCATTTAGTTCTTTTGGTAACTTAAAATTTATATAATTACCTTTATTAAAATAATGATATATTATATATATACTATTTATATTACATTTATCGACTTTTATAGATATTTTATCATTATTTATATTAATATATTCTTTAATTCCATTAGATGTTCCGTTTGTTTTTTTTATAAATGAATTATATCGTCTTATAAAATGATTTTCCATGTTATTTTATAATAAATATATTTTTATATATTATTCTAAAATATAAGTTATAAACTTTTTTAGAAAAACTATTTTAGACCAGACCTAGTTTTATTATCAACAATAACCTTAATATTACATTATTAATTATATAAAAATTGTATTTGAAATGCTACTAAATTAAAAAATTAACAATAAAATAACATATAAATATATTGTTAATAAATGCAATATAAAATAAGGCAATATTTAAAAAATATATAAAATTATACATAACTAATTTTAAATAAATTTAAATTTTATTTTTTATATTTATTAATTATAATTTATCAATAACTTTTATTTAATGTATAAATTTAAAATATATTTTTAATGTATAAAAATATATTTTATTGATAATAAATATATAAAAATCTTTAATAGCATTGATTTGGAATGTTAAATAAATTATTAATTTTTTTTTTATATAATGTTCTATATAAATTTTGAAATTTATCATATTTCATATTATATTTTCCATCAATATGTTCTAATTTAATATTTTCAACAATATCTTTATCTTGTTTAATAGTATCAATCATCATATTTAATGTTATTTTATTTCCTAAATAATTGTATAATTCTTCAAAAATATTTATAGGGTTTGATTTATACCAATAACTACGATATGTTTTCATATAAAATTGTGAATATGTTATATTTATAGGTGTAACATGAGTAATAATTGTACTTATATATTTTCCAAATTTAACACGAACAATTTGAGTATGAGGTAAAATAAATTCATTATCAACTTCTAAATAATCACTATTAAAAATTTTTTTAGCCATTGAATTATCACTTGCTTTATAAATATATTGTGTCCTATAATGATTTGGATAATCATTTACTATTTTTGGTGGAATCTCTTTTATTGGACTAGGAAACTCTAAATTTCCAAAAGAATGTACATAAGGTATATGCATTACATCTAATGAATTTTCTGATAATAGTCTAGCATAATTTTTAATAGGTAAATTAAAAAAAATACTTGTACAATTTGGATTTATTGATTCTGGTTCTTCATATATTGTTATATTAGAATTAACAGTTGAATTAATATTTAGATAAACAAATCCATTTTTTTCTATTATTTTATAACTTTTTATATTTTTACATGGAGTATTAGTAAAATTTAATCCTGGAACATTAATTAATATTCCTGAATTATTAAATTCATATCCATGATATGGACATAATAAATTATTATTTATTAGTTTTCCTTTTGATAATGATGCACCTCTATGAGAGCAATGATTATCTAATGCATAATAATCATTTTTATCTTTCCATATGACATAATCATTATTCCATATTGTTTTTTTATATAATTTGTTTATAAAAAATTCATTTTTTTCTCCTATTACATACCAATTATGATGATTCATTTCATACAATTTTTTTTGAATAGGTTTATATGACTTAAAATAAAATGAATTATATAATAAAATATTTAAAAATAAATTTAGTAAAAATAGCATATTATTTACACTAATAAATATTTTATATATATTAATTTATAAATAATTAAAAATAAATATTTAATATATATGATATTAGAAGAATTACCTTTATTATTTATATTAACTAATAATAAAAAAAGGTTTTGGAAAATATGGATTGAAAAAAATAATGATAATATATATATATATAGAGAATATGGTATTATTAATGGTAAAATAACAAAGATAAAAAAAGAATATGAATCATTAAAAAAAGCTACTACTCAAATAAATTTTTTATGGAGAAAAAAAAAAGAATCTGGATTCCAAGAAGAAAATGAGATAAAAAATAACTTGATTAAAATGAAAAGTAATATTATTAAACCAATGGGTGCACATAAATTAGATGATTATTATAGTAAAATAAAATATCCAGCTTATATTCAAAAGAAACTTGATGGTTTTAGATGTTTATCAAATATAATTGATAAAAAAGTTATTTTATATTCAAAAAATATGAAAATATTTCTTCATTTAAATCATATAAAATTAGAAATTTTAAAAATTAAAGAATTATTAAATGATATTAATTTTTATTTAGATGGAGAATTATATGAATTTGGTATACCATTAAACAATATATATAAATTAGTAATGAAAAAATATGTATCTGAAAAAAATATTAAAGACATGGAAAAAATATCTTATTATATTTTTGATATTTTTAATGTTAATAATTTAAATTTAATTTTTGAAGAAAGATATAATATATTAAAAAAAATATTTGAAAATAATAAATTTAAATATTTAAAGTTAGTTGAATGTAAAATTGTTAATTCATATGAAGAAATAAAAGATATTAATATTGAATACCTATATGAAGGATATGAAGGAGTTATTGTTCGAAATAAACATGGAGTATATAAATTAAATTCAAAATCATATGATGTTTTAAGAACAAAAGAATTTAAAAAAAATAATTTTTTAATAATTGGTGCAAAAGAAGGAAATGGTATACAAAAAGGGTCAATAATATTTAAATTAAAATGTTTAAATAATAATAATAGTTTTTATGCAATTCCAATTGGAACAATAGATAATCGAAAGAAAATGTATTTAGATTATATTAAAAATCCATTAAATTATATTAATAAGTATGCTATTGTAAAATATTTAGAAATAAATGAAGATGGATGTGTTTCTAGAAATCCTATTATTGAAAAAATAATTTTTTAAACCTTTGTACACAATCCAGTAACTTAAGATTTTTATAAAATATATTAAAATATTATTTATAGATTTTTTTGATAATTTATAATTATTTAAGCTGTTTCATAATTGGTTATCAATATAATATACAATAAATATATTTTTTTAAATTGTACAATTATTTTTAATAATTATTTTTAATAATTATTTTTTGAAATGGTCAAAATTATTTTTTTATATATTTATAATTTATTTTATTGTAAAAATATTTTTTATAAAAGTTATTTTTATTGATATAATTGAATAATGATTTTATATTTATAATAAAATAACTATAAAAATAATTTCTTAATTTTAATTGTATAATTTATAATATTATTTTTTATTTTATTAATAAAATCATTGATACTTAATTATGAAACACCTTAATATCATTAAATATATCATTATTTTTATTTTTAAAAATAGTACTTATATACTTTTCCATTAATATCATTTTTTCTATTTTAACTTTAATACTTTTATTTTGCATATAATAATAAAATTATAAAAAACAAAAAAATAAAACGTTTTTTTAAATTGTATATTTAAAAAAAAAATATTTTTTTATTGATATATTTATTGATACTCAATTATGAAACAGCTCAATTATTTATAAAAATCTTAAGTTTACAGCATTGAATAAAGAAATCAAAAATAAAAGTTATACATGTATATTATACACTTTTATTCGACTGTTGAATTATCCGATTAATAATTTATTTTAATCTTCATGATCATATTGAAATCCATCCCCTGTTTCAAAATCATAATCATTAAATCCTCCATATTCTGCTCCTTGATCTAAAACATCTATACCCATAGCTGTACTATTTAAATCATATGCCTCTTCTTCAAACATTATATCATCTCTTATATTTTTTAAATAATCATCTTTATAAGTTTCTAATTGATCTTCAGATGGTTCATAACCATATTTTTCATATAAATCTTTTTTACCTTTTTTCATTATATAATCTATTTTATCTTGATATTTAGTATTTTCATATAATTCTTGTTGTTCATTTTCAAATTCTTCTTCTAAACTGTCTATTTTGGTAGATTTTTTTAATTTACTTTTCATCATAGTAGTCATATAATCATCATCATCTCCTTTTTTTCTTCTATATTCAATAGCATCATGTTTCAAAGAATTATTAATCTTTTCAGTACTATCTTTGCATATATTAAATATTTCATTATCATTTTCTAATTCTTCTAATAATAACATTATAAAATTACAAATATATCTACATTTATTTTTTTTTAAATTTAATTTATTAATATTATTATCAGAAATATTATTATTGTCCTTACATAAAATAAAATCATTTAATTGAGAAATTAAAATATGTAAAATAACATTAGCTGCATCATTATAGTTAAAATCACTGTATTTTTTAATTTTTTCATATTTACTATCATATATATTATCTATTCCATTTATACTATTTATTTCTTCATTAGTATATTTTAAAATAATATCATCAAAGTATTTCCTTATATCTTCATTTAAAAATTGTGATAATTTATCATTATCTTTATAAATTTCATTTTGTATTTCTAATGAAATTAAATCACTCTCTATAAAATTAAGATTAACATCATCAATTGTTTTATTTTTATTATTTTTAATAATTGATAAATATTTTTTTAATTTATTTATATAAAATTTTTTAATATAATTTAATTTATTTTTATTTTTTAATTCAATATTTTTAATTCTATTTTTATCATCTTTATCATCTTTATCATTAATATAAAAAACACCAAATTTTCTTATTAAATTAATATATTTATTAACAAATAATTCATCTTTATTTAAAACGTATGATAAATTATTAACTAAATTATTTATTTGTTTATCCAAATTATTATTACTTATTTTTTTTAATTTATCTAATTCACTTTTTTCAAATTCATATTTATCATATTCTTTATAATATTTTATGTTATTTTTTTCAATATTTCTTAACAAAATATTATATTCTTCAATACTATATTTTTTTAATAATATATCTTTTTTTTTCATCCCTGTTTTTATATCTATTTGATCATCATATGTTACAATATATTCTCTTAAAGAACCAGCATTTGGTCCAGTATCAACATATACTTCAAATATAGAATTTATTAATTCTTGTGAAACATTATTTTCATTATCTACAATAGCACTATTATAAATTCCAGAATATCTTTCATTATCATATAAAATATATTTATGTATTGATCCTAATTTAATAAAATATTTATAATAGTCAAAAATCTTTTTAGATTCATTAATATCTTCTCTTATAGAATTATCACTTTGATTCATTATAAAATAATAATAATCAATAAATTCTAATGAATTTTCTGAACAACATGATGATTCTATTAAACCTATATATGAATCAGTTAATTGAGCATTTTGTATTGTATCTTGAACTGTTTTTTTAATCTTTTTAGAAACATATTCTAATCTATTTAATAAAACTTTTTCTAATTTTATTATATTTTTAATATTAGTGGATGATTTTATTAATGAATTATATTCTATATTAATTTCTACTGGAATGCTAAGATTTTCTTCATTTTTTTTATTTAATTTAAATTCATAATTTTTAACTTTTTTAGACACTTGTATATCATATATTTTTCTCTTTTTATATAATTCTTTTATATGAACCATTTCTTTAAAATTATTATATTCTTCTTCAAGTGTTATTTTAAATTTATTAAATATTGTTTTGTCTTTTAATTTAATAATTTTCATTTCATCTAAAATACATGCCATATAATTTATTCCTTCATCTCCATTAAATGAATAGAATGGGCATATTGTTGATTTACTTGATCTTGATAAAGGAGGAATATTTGTTTGAATTGATATTAAAAATCTTGATGAAATTATTGAATTTCGTTTAATTTTATAATATATATCATAATCAGATTTAAATATATTTCTCTCATCAGCTCTTCCAATATTTATTTTAGACATTCCTCCTTTTTCTTGTAATTGTTTAATTTTTTTTATTCTAAAAATTGAATATGGAATAATATTTTTAATTTTTTGTATGCAATCTATTATTATATTTATTAAATTTTCATTATCTAATTTTACACCAGTTTTTGAATATAAATTTTTAATAATAAAATTTAATATTGATATAGAATCATCTATATCATCAATTGATAATCCATATTTTAATAATAATTCTTTAAATCCTTTATCTTCTAAATCAGAAACTTTTGCATAATCTAATAAATCAATATTTTGGTTAATTATAATTTTTTCTTCAATTTCCCATATTTCTCTACTTTTAATGATTGCTCCAGATGAACTAAATCCTTCTGTATCATCATAATCATTTATAGATAAAAACATTCCACAACATTTACATGTATGACTGTGTTTTTCAGTTTCTCCATTATCACTATATTCTGATAACATTACATTTAATAATTTAATTTTATCGTTTGGACTATTTGAATAATTCATTTTTTTAAAAAAATAATAATGACCACATAATCCGAATTTTCTATTATACTTTTTTGAATAAATTTCATTATTTATAATTAATCCATCTTTATCAATTAAATTATATATATAGTTTAATCTTAAATCATTATTTTGTATACCATTTATTAATTTTATTAATATAGATAATTTATCATTATAATTTATAGTTAATACTTCTTTTTCTATATTATTTGAATTATCTATTTTTTTAGTATTTAAATAACTATTATTAAGAATTTTCATATAATATTTTTTGATTAAATAATCTATTTGATTTTCAATATTTTTAATAAATGTATCATTTAAAATATATTCTTTTAATCTTTTAAAATTTTCTAAATCATATTTTAATTTATCATATGACTCGTATAATCTGAGATATATTTTAGTATTACATCCAGAATTTTTTCTATATATACATTCAAGTGAATCTAATTTAATATTTTCTATATCAATATTATTTAATTCACATAAATATTGTATATTATTATATATTGGTGATGATAAACTTAAACTCCATTTATTATTTTTCCATATCCATAATTCATTACCAACTAGAGCTAATGTATTTTCTTCTAAATTTTCTATTTTTACAAGTTTACCTTGCCAAATATATAAATTATTTTTATAAAAAATTATTGTATCATCTAATAATGTTTTTTTTAGATTTTTAAATCCATCTTCTGCATCTGTATCTGTTACAATATAAGCTTGAAATTTATATAATTTATTATTTCCTTTATTTTTTTTTTCTTTAAGATTTTTTTCTACTTGTTTAATATTTTTTTCTAATTCAATTATTTTATTATTTATATAATTTATAGTTTTATTATTTTCTTTTTTTTTATAATTATACAATAAATAATATAGATAATATAATTTTCCATTATCTTTTTTTGTTTCAATCCATTTTAATCTTAATCTAAGATTATCTTCTGGTTTATTATAAAAAATATATTTTCCATATATTCTTTCAATATTATTATTTTTAATATATTTATCAGCTAAAAAATAATTATCAAGTTTAAAATATTTTTTATTATTTTTATTAAAATTTAAAGAAATAATATTATTATTTTTAATATTCATAATTTTTTCTAAATTTTTATTTAAAACAAATTTTATTATAGAAATTTGTTGTACATTTAAACAATCAATTGATAATGAATATTTTTTAAATATATTATTAATATCATCAAAAGTGAATGCTTTTTTAATATTATTTAATTCTAATTTTAATATATCATTTATATTTGGAACAATTTTTTTAATAATATTAATATAATCATTTCTATTAATATTTATATTATCAAATAAATATATTTTATTATTATTTTTATTTCCAGAATTAGTGTATTTACTCTCATTTAATGATATTTTTATATCATTATCTTCTTTAGATATATTATATAAATCAAATTTTAATGATGATAATGCATATATATTTCCATAATTTCCTTCTTTTTCTAATTTAATATTTAAATTTATTTCAATTAAATTTTTATCAATTATTTTTAAAGATTTTGAAAAAGTATTATTAATTCTTGGAAAAGAATTTGTTTCTTCTAAATAAATTAGTTCATTTTCTTTTAATCCATGATTTATACATTCTATTATAATAGAATTTCCAGAATTAAAAATTTTTGATATTGTACCAATTTTATTAAATTTTTTACGAAGATCTTTTGAAGATTTATTACCTAATATCATATAACCTATTATATTTATTTCATCTCCATTTATAAAAATATCTTCTTCAACACCTTTAATTTTACCAGTTTCATCAAAAATATCTTTATTAAAAATATAATTACTATTAATTTTATAAGTATTCCAATGAATACTATCTAAATCGCTATAACGAATTACTAAAATATCATTTTTTGGTTTTTTTATATAACCAATATTTTCAATATCATTTTTTTTATAAACGCTTATATAAGGTTTAATTAAATTTGTTTCATTATTTAATAAATCTTTATATGATATTTTATTTAATGCTTTTTCATGATACATATTTTTTAATTGAATAAATTGAAGTCTTTGATTTTCTTCAACTACCCAAGATTTATTTTCATGAGATTCTGAAAAATAAATATTTGATTCTTCTTGATTCTCCATTAGTTCATCTTCTTTTAATTTAATATATATTTTATGTTTATCTATTACAATAGGTATTATCCAATTATTATTAAAAACATCATTAATAATATCATCAATTAAATTATATTCTATTCCATTCATCATCATTTCATATTTTTTAATACCTATATTTTTAACTTCAATTATTTTTTTTGCAACTTTCTCAACTTCTTTTTGAACAAATTTTATACCTTGTTTTGAAACCTGATATTCTGATAACAATTGATTTTCTAATTCTTTTAAATATACAATATCATTACCATATAATATATCGCTATTTTTAATAGCAATTTCTTCATTAATTAAAATATCATGTGTATTTGAAATAAATTTATTTATATTATTTTCTCCAATATTATTAAAAAATATATTATCTATGTTATTATCTGAATTAATATTTTGATTATTTTTTGATACAACATTATTTTTTGTAAAATTAATATATCTAAGATTATTTTTTTTTTCAACATTTTCATTAGATGTGTTTGATTTTTCATTAACTTCATTATTAAATTCTATATCTTTAACATTTTCATTAGATGTATTTGATTTTTCATTAACATTTTCATTAGATGTATTTGATTTTTCATTAACATTTTCATTAGATGTATTTGATTTTTTATTAACTTCATTATTAAATTCTATATCTTTAACATTTTCATTAGATGTGTTTGATTTTTCATTAACATTTTCATTAGATGTATTTGATTTTTTATTAACTTCATTATTAAATTCTATATCTTTAACATTTTCATTAAATGTGTTTGATTTTTCATTAACATTTTCATTAGATGTATTTGATTTTTTATTAACTTCATTATTAAATTCTATATCTTTAACATTTTCATTAGATGTGTTTGATTTTTTATTAACATTTTCATTAGATTTATTTGATTTTTTATTAACATCATTATTTTTTTTATTTTTTGAAAAATTAATAGATCTAATATTATTTTGATTATCCATAATTATATATATGATATTATATAAATAGATTTTTTTATCATAAATAATACATTTATCAAATTTATTTTGAATAAAATTAAATTAATAAAAAAAATATACTTAAAAGTATATCATAATGATTATATTAATGGAACTTTATAATTTTATAAATAACAATAATATTAATAATTATGAATCTCTTAAATCAGTATTAGAATCTGAATTATTTAATTTAAAAATAAAAGATGATATTGATTATCCTAATTTATTTTTAATTCATACATGTGATAATTCTATTTTTTCAAATAAACTAGTAAATGAATGCAATGGTATTATTTTAGAAAAAGATACATTAAAAATTGTTTGTTATACATTCAATAAATGTTTTGATTCTTTAAGTAATGATTTAATTGATTTTGATAATTTATATACAGAACCTTCTTTAGAAGGTACATTAATAAGATTATATTATTATAATGATATTTGGATGTTATCTACAAAAAAATGTTTAGATTCATCTAAATCAAAGTGGATAAGTAATAAAAATTTTAAAGAATTATTTATGGAATGTTTTAATGATTATGATGTAAATAATTTAAATAAAAGTTATTGTTATTCATTTATTATAACACATCCTGAAAATAAAATCGTAATTAATTATACTGAAAATAAATTATTTCATATATCAACTAGAGATATGATTTCATTAAAAGAAATAGATATTGATATAGGATTTACAAAACTTGAAAAAAAATATGTAGATAAGAATTCATTAGAAACGATGATTAATAAAATAAATACATCTACAGAATTAGTATTTGAAGGATATATATTTATTGATATACATTATAATAGATTTAAAATAAAAAGTTCTCATTATAATCATATTAGAGAATTATGGGGTAATACAAATAATCGATTGTATAGATATATTGAATTAAGAAAAGATATAAATATATTAAATGAGTATTTATATTATTATAATAATGATCTTAACATATTTAATGAATATGAAAATACTATTAAAAAATTAGCAAAATTTATTTTATTTTTTTATTATAAAAAAAATATTGAAAAAGAAAATATTATAATTCCATTTTTTATTAAAAATATAATTTATGAATTACATGGATCTTTCTTTAAAGATAAAATTAAAACAAATAATGTAAAAGTTATGTTAAAATTATTAGAAATTGAACCAAAAAAATTATGTTTTATGATAAATAAATATAAGGAATATAAGGAATCTAATAATAACAATCATATAAATATGGTAGAATAATTTACTAAATTATTAAAATATTTAAATGAAAAATAAATTATGGAGCTATAGAATAAATAGTTTTACAAAAAATGTTTAATTTTTTATAAATATTAAGATTTTATAAAAAATAAAGATATTTATCTGATAAAAATTAATTTAATTTTACAATTTATTGATAATAAAAAATAATTCATATACAATGTTAATGATTTTTATAAAAATAAAATATCTTAAATATATTTTTATTTATTTTATTAAAATTATGGTAACAAAAATATATTCTACAGCTCCTATAAATAATTTAAAATATAATAAACCAAAACTAAATATATGAGCTGTTTCATAATTGAGTATCAATAAATATATCAATAAAAAAATATTTTTTTTTTAAATATACAATTTAAAAAAACGTTTTATTTTTTTGTTTTTTATAATTTTATTATTATATGCAAAA
>Ga0247832_1006317_pt1 | contig 13087 bp, 8 predicted proteins | sample LaCruzMarch2015__10_FD_192407 | JGI IMG/M metagenome (GOLD analysis project Ga0247832, IMG submission 192407) | Freshwater microbial communities from meromictic Lake La Cruz, Castile-La Mancha, Spain - LaCruzMarch2015_4m | ecosystem: Environmental > Aquatic > Freshwater > Lake | place: Spain... | reverse complement strand
GGGGACGAGGAGGCAGTAGACGACGTCGAGACGGCCGCCGACGCCGCAGCGGCCGCGATTAAGATACCATTACGCATCCTCCCGTGCAGTATATTATTAATATATTATTAAATATGTTATTCGCTCGATGCCGTGCTATGTAAATGAGCAATCCCACCCCACCACCATCGTCCGTGAACGCGTGCGCGAGGTAGAATTCAAGGTAGAACAGCCCCGGTGAGCCACGATAATAAAGTACCCAAGCCCCCTTTCTCTGGGCTGTGCTTGAGGAACACTCCCTATCCATTCCTATAAGAGAACCATAATATCTTCAAACTCGCATGGCACGCATCGCGGTGATGACGATGGCGACATTGATGGTCACGATCGTCATTTCTTCCGCTGCCGTTGCGCATGCAGCGGAATCGTCGGAATCCACGAAGTTACGTGGCAGTAGTAGCAGTAGTCGGAATGAGGAAAGGAGGAGAAGGAACGACGTCGAAACGGCGGAGCGGCGACAATACAGTAACGAGCCAAACCGGCAACGACGGCGTCGTTTGCGGCGTCGTCGGTCTCTTCGGTACGAAAAGGCCTTCGGGCCGTACTGGTGGCATGACGAGAAAGAATCCAACGAGAAGGACGTGGTCGGCGACTACGTCGTCGTGCGTGTGGATGATGGTCCGAGTTTAACGGACTTGCCGAAGCATTGGCCGACGCCGTCTCCTACTACGCCGCTACTTGCGACGCACGGTCCCGTCAAGTATTCTACGATAGATACTACCGATAGAGAGAATGATATTATCGTTATGAACTCGGAGAATGATGGTAATCGATTATCAACGAACGATAACTACTACCACTCGGAGGAGAATTGCTATTATCCAATATGGAGCGATGTCGAGAATGGTTGTGTCTATGGTATACCACCCGCCGTCTATGCTGATTTTGAATCTGACATTGGTGACGACAGCACGATACAACATTACCTATTCGATCGAAAGAGTAAATGCTGTGAGGCATGGTTTAATGAAAACGAATCAAGTTACGACGAATGTAATGCGAATGAATTTGATATGCAATCATATGCCATGGAGGTTAGGCAAGATGAAATTGAAGAAGAGGAGGAGGAAATGAATGATGATGATGACAATAATGTTAGTTCGAAGAGTAAGGCTAGCAAGGGAAGCAAGGACGACGACGACGACGACGAAGAAGAAGAAGAAGAAGAAGAAGAAGAAGAAGCGGAGGAAGTTGACGATAATGAAGAAGGGAATGAAAGCAACAATGGAGGAGAAGAAATAATTGTCACCATAGCTCCTACTCCTACATTATCAACTATTATCACCACTGAGATACCAACTTTAGAGTCCACTGGTGCAGAGGAAACTGGTGATACATCTTCCTTCTTTCCTACTTCAAGTGGAGGAGGAGGCACCGCGGTGATGACAGAAGTCCCAACTGTGGAAGGGAGTGAAGCTAGTACGACAACAGGTACAGGTGGTAGCAGTACAATGGATGGTACGACCACTACTACTTCGCCAACAGCTGCAACAAGTGGGACAGCATCTATCTCTGGTAGTAATGAAACACCAGCACCATCTCCTGTAGTAACAAGCTCTAATAGTAGTGCCAGTGGTTCTCCGGGAGTTGCGACGGACACGACAAGTACTGGTAGTACTAGTGGACCACCTGTCGTAGTAGTAACGTCAACTACTGCTATGCCATCTCCAACTGTAGAGGGTAGCATCGTGAGTATTTTTAATTGTTTTTTTTGTGTTTCATTGTATCCAAATATTTCTCTGGAAATGAAAATCTGTGTTTTACACATCATTGAATTCTCAAATCTTGTTTGCTGTTTACTCCCACATTGATTTTCGACGCCAGGTCCCAACGTGGAATACGGGCTCAGAAAATACGGCAACAAATACTCCATCGGTATCTGGGACAGTGCCAACAATTGAAGGTAGTACTGCGACTGCTGCACCAACAATCACTGGAGGAGGCAGTAGTACAAGCAATACAAATGCGCCATCTTTGGCTGGTACACTGTCAGAGGTTGGAGAAGGTACTACACTCAGTCCATCACTTGCTGGTAGCACCACTAGTGTTGGTACGTCCACTCCAGCCGGTGCAGGATCATCACCATTGCCAACAATGACCTCTACCACGGAAGCAGGCTCTGATAGTGTTAGTAGTAACGCATCATCGTCACCCGCCTCAGCTACAGATTCCTCCGGCGAAACAATGGCTCCCACTATGTCAGAGGTTGGAGAAGGTACTACACTCAGTCCATCACTTGCTGGCAGCACCACTAGTGTTGGTACGTCCGCAGAATCATCACCATTGCCAACAATGGCCTCTACCACGTCGTCATCATTGGAAGCAGGCTCTGATGGTGCTAGTAGTAGTAGTAACTCATCATCGTCACCCGCCTCAGCTACAGATTCCTCCGGCGAAACAATGGCTCCCACTATCGCTGTCGCCTCTGATGGTAGCTCCTTAACACCTGCTGTTATAATCAGTACGTTGGTACCCTCAACCACAGGATCTTCTACGTCGTTGTCCTCGACTGAAGTGGTTGAAGCTGGTGGTACGTTGGCTCCTACTGCATCTACCACAGCAGCTGGGGTTGATTCGACATCTGATGTCGAGGTGTCTGTTACGACTGCACCCACTGTTTCACTTGTAACAAGGAGTGATTTTTTCAACAACGACGAATCAGGAAATTTCATCATCACTAACACTGACTTGAAAGAGAAGCTGTATGACAATTCGAAAGTTACTACACTGAATCTAAATCATCCATCGGGCGATGTTAGCTGGGAGATCTTCCACGATAATAAGAGTTGGGAGGAAGAAGTATACGTTTTGCGAGCTACCACACGGGACGTAATTCGGGGTGTACATGCCAATGCCAAAGGACTTATAACCTACCATGGCAAGGCTGCTATGAGTATTAGTGTAATTGCTGGACCGTTAGGGGGGACGCTGCATTATTCAATATATTCGAATGTGCATGTACCAATCGAAGTGCTTGAAATTAGCATTGATGATAATCCAGTTATGGCTGTTACAAGTGCTACACCTGATTGGGAGGAATCTACATTGGATATTCCTCCGGGAGATCATTCAGTAATATTTACTTATATTTCCAATCCATCGTCCTTGTCAGTGTCTGAGCTAGAAGCTTTAGGAAATCCTGGAACGTTGATGATTGATGGATTGAAATTTGTTAATACCGGTGATCACAGACTTTCATTGGAACCTACAACAAGTCCAACATTAAATGAATCGGATGCTCCTACATTAGGTTCAACTGTAAAATTGATAGCTTCAAATCCAGTCGTTCAAAATTATTGTGCATTAAGTTTAGAAGAAATAAAGGATACCTGTGGCACAATAAATACTCCACCAACATGTAACGATGATGATGAACCATGCCCAACGGGTACATTCTGCTGGGGCAATGTTGTATGTGACACTCCTGTAGAGACTACCAGTGCTGCACAAGTCCAAATAACGCCATTTGCAAGTGCTACCATTAGTGAGGAGGTAGAAGAAGATGAGTTGAAGTTATCCAAGGGAGACGAGATCTCACAAGCCTGTCCAGATGGGTTGTTGGCTGTTGAAGACTTGAAGGGATGTTGCGTACCTGATCCAAGCTTTTTGGGAGATGGTGCATGCGATCCTAATGCTCCGTACAATACAGCCGAATGTGGCTATGATCGTGGTGACTGCTGCCGGGAGACGTGTGACACTGACACTACGTATGGTTGCACAGCGAAGGAAGGGGATGAGTTTGGACCGTTCGGTTTCTACTGTTTAGATCCACAGTACGCATACATAGATGAGGAAGAATGCAAAACTGAGAATAGAGAATGGATTGGTGATGGTGGATGTGATCCTGAATATAATACAAAGGCTTGTGGTTGGGATGGCGGAGACTGTTGTGCCGAGACATGCGATACGACGTTTGCATACTATGAATGTGGAACGAAGGTACAGCCATTCGATTGTAAAGATCCTGATATTATCTCCGTGTTTGGTTACGTCCCGTGAATATAGGAACAATTTTCATCACATATAACATTCATTTATACTACTCAACTGCAACACACAGTCTCGCTCGACTTGGTGATTATCTCCAGCTTACCCAAGCAATCGCTTGACACATGCTTCTTGATCGACGAAACCGAAAATGTAATTAATATACGACCAGTCAACCTTTCCCTCCATATCTTTTTCATAGACAGTCCATAGCTCTGTGCCATCACTTTTTGTCCAGTGTGGTGCCTGGGGTGGTTGCTCGTAAACTGTTGCATCTTGGAATATCGAGTTTCGCCACACGGCGTCATAACCAACAACATTGACAAGTAATTGCATTAATGCATAATTCTGACGTTCATGATTACAAAATTCTAGCATTATATAGCATGGTGGACGTTCTTCAAGCCAGGAAATAGCCGGTGATAATGCTTGAAATTCAAACCCTTGAATGTCAAATTTGGCAATATAAACACTCGGCCAGTGTTGACTAGTCTTTGTTTGATTCGTTTGTACACAATTAGGCTGGAATGTACGAGCAAGATTAAGCAGGACCGATGGGAAGTATGCAGCTCCAGCAGTGGATTTAGCCTCGCAATGTAGTGCTGCTCCTGTATTCGTAATGCCCTGTCCTCCAATATTGTCGGCGAATTGATTGAAGCATACACCACCATTTTTCTTGGCGTCCATGAAGCTATGCTCAGACATTACAGGAAACGGTACCAATGCGCGAGGCGCTAGATCAGTAATACTGTGTTCCCCATATTTCTGATTATGGACCATAGTAAGCATGTTAGCAGAAGAAATAGCTGCGGTTGGCGGTGATCCCTCAATCCCAAAGTAAGCAACGTTTGGTAAGGAGCCAGTAATCGGTGTAGCCCAATCACCAACATTCACTCCAGCATCTAGGAACGCTAGACAACTGTGATCATGGTCCTGCTGTTTGACGACGTCCTTGAGATTGTTAAACATACGTACCACCCATTGCCAATCAGATGCCTCAAAAGAGAAGTCCTTCATGGCCTCGTCGGATACAAAGTCATTATCCCAAAAGCAAAATTCCATATCAGTCGACTGATAGTCTCTCCCAAGGATCTTTGGATGTCCACATGTAATGTTTTTACTATTCATAATAGACTTGGCCAAATGTCGAAGATTGGTAATACGAGCTTGTAACTCGGTTGATGATGTATCGGATAATAAATCCATTATACATGCCGAGTCAGCATCTATGCCGCCACCACCCGATGACTGTGGACAAGCTTGCGTTTTGTAGAATTCAGCAAGTGCCTTCCCATCTGGTTCGTTGATGATTGACTCACTTAACCGTGGGATCAGAGGCGACACAACAGCATCATGTTTTTGTTGTAGCAATTCACTATTATTATAATATTGCTGATGATCATAGTTGAACGGCCGATTAGATAGCTGCATAAACACAAATACAAATATTACCAAGCATGTGATGAGCCAACTGCCTGCGGGTCGCCATGATTGAATTTTCTTTGATGGTGGCATCTCTCCTCTATTTTTTAGGTCTCCAAAGGTAGATATGTTCTCCCGCCCATTTTAAAATTTCCCGAACAGGAGGTATGTAGCAACCACCCACCCCTTCATGCATTTCCTCCTTCTCCTAACCGCTATCGTCGCGTGGTTGTCAGTATCGTCGTCGTTGGCGTCGTCGTCGACGACGGCGTTCTGCAACAGATTGTCAAACAAACAAACGACGGTTCTCCAAGCGGCTTGGTGGCCACCATTATTTCGTGATGACAATACAAAGACAACCTCAGCAACAACAACAACGACGACGACGACGACGACGAAGGAGGTGAATGCAATGTATCAGGTAGCACGTACAATAGACGAACATAAACGTTCTCAGGAAATATCCGAACGTACAACAATAATTATGGATGAATTATCATCCACACTTGTGGTGGGGCGGAGTAAGGCTGGTCCTAAGAATTCTGGAATATTATCAAGTGAGCGAAAAGGCGGGGTCAAGGTTACATTTAATGGACAGCAACGTCCAATATCTGTAGAGGTGGATCCGCGATTTCTTTTCTCATCATCAACCTCCAACAATAATGGTGATCGCAGCGATGGTGGGATTGTGTCAATAGATGAATTGAATGATGCAATAGCCGATGCCATGTGCGATGGGTATGAAAGGAGTGGCAAAGTCATGGATGACAAGTTACGTGGATTGTATGAACAACTGGGATTGACCAAGGATCCTATTGCAATGCCATCATTTGCACAAGATGAGAAGAACAAATGAGATACTGTTGCAATAAGATATTACATTTAATGCAACATTTTTCTATCTCTACTACACCGCACGTGCACTCCGTTCATCCAATGCAGACATTGCATCAAGCACAACACGGACTTCACCAAGCATACGCATAACTTCTTGACGAAGTTCCTCAACACCCAATCCCTCCTTGATACTCAATTCTATTATTCCATGCTCGTGATTGTTATTACCAATGCCACTGCCCATTTTTTTCTCAGACTCTATAATTTGCATAAGTCGTTCCACTGCACCATCCACAACGCCTAAGTCAACCTTGGATATCACATCAATCCACGGTCGACGTGGATATCGCGCCCGCAATTCCTTCCGTAGCAATAGTTGATCCTCGACACTGGAACATTTATCACCTGCACCACCACTTAAATCCATAACATACATGACAGCCGTGGGCAAGTGAGACATGGCCGCTAATGTTAATTCCTCCATTTCATTCCGTGTCTGGCCGTCAAGCCGACGTAGTACACCTGGACTGTCCATAATTTGACATAATTGCGAGATTGGAAATATTTTGTCAGATATAATACTCTCATTATTGTTTGATACGGACAATGATGATGCAGTTTTTATGTCATCGACTAGTAGCAAGTCATCACCGTCCAAGTCATGGACATCATTTTTCTGTTTCTTTTCCTTTGTATCATCATTCGTATCTTTCGTCTGTTTCTTCTTATCCTTATCCTTCCGTCCTTTTACCAATCGTTCCTGTATTAATTGCTTTTCACTAGGAATGCTCACCCCTGCCACCTGTCCTAATGATACGGCACGTTCATTCTCCCAAAATACACGTACATGCCCAAGTGTTACACCCCGTGTCGTGAAAGGATAATTATTTACCTCTGGCGTGCCAGAACTAATAGTACGTACTATTGACGACTTCCCGACGTTGGGTGCACCGACGAGAACTACCGCGGGACAATCAAGTCGTACCACGGGTGCATTGCGTAAACTACGCTGTAGTTCCATAACTCCCGTCCAGGGCACGTCAATTAAATCAATAAATGTTTTACCCAATGCAGTTTTGGCCTCTTCCGTACAATCATATGTGTCCTTCGTGGTTGGACAATCTTTAATTTTCGTAATCCAATCTTTGGCCAGTTGATACAACTCCTTTCGTCCATCATGTATCTCCGCTAATAATGATGACAATGACAATCCGTCCTTCTTCTGTCGTGCACGTACAGTGAGTTCCATAACTACCGTCTCGAATGGGTGCATGTATCGTAATTCACGTTCGTACGTCCGTACCGCCTCGCGTAACGGCGCGCATAGCCTTTGTGCCAATAGGTCAATGGTTTGTGCACCCTTTTTTTGCGTCCGACGTTTGGCATTGGCAACCGTGGCATCATCCTTGATTTCGTAGTAGGTTTGACGTGATGCACGTGCTAATATTTCAGCGGCCGGTTGGAGTGGCGGTAGTAGTCGTAGACGGCCCGTGTTGGATTTCTTACTACTGATTGATTTGGTAGTAGCAGTCGTCGTTGCACGAGATGTTGTCGAGGAGGAGGAGGAGGAGGAGGAGGGATGGCTTTCTATTACCTCCATGACTCCGCCGCTATTGTCAATCGCTATCGCCTCGGAACTTGTTCGTGTATTGGCCATGTTGGAGCTCGGCTGCTGCTGTTCCAAAGTCTTTAAAGTTGTATCCCCTTTCATGGAAGTACTGCTGCCACCACGATGAGAAGATGTTGATGGTGCTCCACGATTATTACTCTCCTTCCTTCTTTCACGAACAACTCGCGCGGCAATCTTCCTCGGATTGACCATTTGTAGCGCCGAAGTAGTAGTGTAATAATATGTTGACGTTTGTGTCGTTATTGCTATTGTCGAAAGTAACGAAGAAGACGTTATCTCAAGCTGCTTCGACCATCGTTGCCGTTGCTGTCGTCTTTGTCGCATGGATGATGAATAGTAGGCATCTGATCCCCCCACCGAGAATGCCAATATAATCGGAGCAGTGGTTGGTGGGGTGATGATTAATTGATGACCCCGCCTTGTGGCAACTGTACCGACGACGGACCTCATTACTAGTACGAAATAAATAGTCGTGGCGACGATAAGAATATTGATGTTGCAATACTGCCTTCTCCTGTTGCGTATACAATCGCCGCCGATGACGACGGTATTACTATTCATACGGGTACCAAAAGAAGCGCAAGACGATGCTCTTTCAAATGATACCACCGGCGGCCGTCAAACTCCAACAGGGCGACCAACGCGAGGCGATAAAGCGCCGATGACGGTATTATTTTTGTCTTTGTTGGGTGGTCGCTTGAAGGGTATTTAACCCTAACTAACCCTAACGTACCTAACTCGCACCTCGCACACAAATCAAGCCATAAGAATAGTGGTAGCACGATGGAAGATTATGACAGCGCCGCGGCCGTTGCCGAAGTCAAGCAGCCTTTGAGCGGTGGTGGAGAACAACGCAAATCAATAAAGCGTCGTGGCATTTCTTCGCCCTCATTATTGTCAATGACAAGCACTCTTTCAGGTCTCGACGATGAGTGTTCGGAAACTCATATTTCGCATCCTCCAATGTTAGAACAACAACAGCAGCAGCAGCAGCAGCAGCAGCAGCGACAGAAAGAACAACAACGTCGATTATTGATAAAAGCAACAGGAAGGTCGTTTAAGCGTATGCGTCTCAATAATAATACTAGTAGTAGTGCACGTCATAATTATTCGTCATTGTCGCTTGCTGCCGATACTTCGTCATCCTCCGATGATAGTGATGATCTTGATCTTGACTTGGACCTTGACAACGATGACGATGACAATGAGAATGAGAATTTCGGTGGCATTGGGGCTGGTGGTATCTTTGTCACGACTAAAAAGGGTCGTCGTGGTAGTAGCATCAGCAGAATGGGCAGATCTCCGAATGCAACTGGTGGGACTGATGAAGGCGACCATCGTATGAGTGGCAACGACGATGATAATGATGTCGATGATGAAGAGATTGATGGTTTTCACTATGACGATTGCGATGATGATGATGATGCAACGTGTGCAGCCGTCAATGGAGATTACTCAGACCATGACGACGACGATATTATTGATGACGATGCGACATGCTCTGGTATGACTACCGCAGCTATTGCTTCGCCGTCGTCATCATCGCGACGTAGCAATTATCGTCATAATAGTCGTATGAGACATTCTGGTGGCAGTAGTCGAGGAAGGAAGACGCCGAACAAGACGAATAATCAACTACTACTAATTGGGGGAGGGGGAACGCCCCGTCCTCCACAGCTACTGGAACAACCAGATCCACTGCTTGTTGCGGCACAGAATGCATTCTACATACATCATACACAAGGTCATCAACATGATGGCATGCATTATCAGCAGCAGCAACAGCAGCAGCAGTATCAACAACAACAACAACAACAACAAGAAAATCAGCAATTGCAAAACGAGCCAGGTAGTTTACTCAACAACAACAACAACAACAACAACAAGAATGATGATTATTGCTATAGTTCTGTAACCGAAGAAGATGATGAAGATGCATCAAGCATCCCAAGTGCTATTAGCGTCAGCAACAACAATAACAACGGAGTTACTATCTTTACCACGACAGCATCATCATTTGGTTTGTCAAAGGAGGAGGAGAAAGAGGAAGACGAAGGGGCAGGGAGAAGTATGAAAATGACAATGGATAGCGATGAACAACAACCGCAACTACATGAAGAACAGTCACGTCATTTTCAACAACAGCAACAACAACTTGCATACGAGGAATTTATATCACCAGAGACTGGTAATGATAGGAAGAAAACGTATGACAACTCCTCTCTATTATTACTACAACCTGCACCTCCTCTAAATCATATACTCGGTGGATTGCATAAAGAACGTCGTCTATCACAATTAAAATCATCACAACCATTACATCCAACGTCTATATCATCATTGCTACCACCATCCTACGTGCATCTACCAAGGAAACAACAGCAGCAGCAGCAGCAGCTAAAGACACAACAGTATGACCCATCGATGATTATGATGTCAAAAATGTCACTTGGTGGTGGGAATATTACTACTGCTACTGCCAATGATATCACAATGGACGGCTGCAACAATAATAATAATTTTGTGAACAGTAACAATGGTGAGGAGGGAGAACTTGCATTTGCATATAGTACCTTAGTCAATGGCGCTGTCAGTGGTTTGAATGAAAATAATGTTCTAGCAGAGGGTAAGCCCAAGAAGACGAAAAAGCAATGGAAGCGACGCGTTATTAATCTACCAATACATTCCAATCTTTACTGATATTGTAGGCTGGATGCTATTACAAAGTCCCACTAGTAGTAAGCGGAAGTTACATCATGCAATGAGTAATAGTGTGAGTAGTGTATCAATACACCGGGTAGGAATTTACTGCTAAATGATATCAATGATGATGATGATGATGATAGTGATACAAATGAAATGAACAATTGTTGAGTGTATTGGGATGTAAATTTATGGATGATGTATTAATTGATGCACCATTAGAAATTACACCTGGTAGTTATCTCATTAGATCTCAAAATCCACGAATTAAGTTCCTACCTCCTCCTCCTCCTCAAAGTGATATCATTTGGTTGAGGCGTTGGGTTGTTGTTATTTTTGATACTAATCGATGCTCTGACAACGTCCTCCAGTAGTGGTAGTAATAGTGATAGTAGTAATGTAGTAGTCTGTGTACTACACTACTACGGTGGGTATGTGAAACCTGGTAGTTGTAGTATACCATAGCAATAATAGTAGTAGCTATGATACAATTAAATAAATTATTGCATTTACTAATATGATAGTCTGCGTCTTCTCTACCTCATTTTGGCCTTTTTTTGTACACAGCTTATTACAATTACAATATCAGACCAGCCTGGGATGGGGAGGGTGGGTGGTTCTCACATGTAATGTACATGTTATATCTATATCATGGCAAGCATAAATATATAAAGTAACTAAAACAGGCAACCCGTAAGGTCACCCTAGCCACAAAGTCGCTTCTCTTTGAATATTGTATTTATCCGAACCCGTTGAGGATTTGGCGGGAAACAAATACAGACGAAAATATCGCCATAATTATTAGGATTTTTAGTGTAGCCCATCATGCTGCTTGTCTTTGTATTGTTCTTCTCCCTATTAGAATCATTTTTTTCAATTAACGCTGTGGTAGAAACAGCCCGGAGGACTACCGGAGGAAGGAGCCATTACGTCGGATGTTGCTGCAGTCCATGCGGCTACCGACGCCGCCGGCGGCGGGGGAGGAGAGTCCGACAGGGAGTCTGTCCATGAAGCAATTTATGATTTCGCTGCATCATTTGATGCAGATGACGACGAGGGTGTGGCCATGGGTGGGTACGGGCGTCGCCATTTTCTCTTATCACCACAGGAATTTTCCCAAACCAAGCGCAGACAACCTCACCCATGGTGTGTTGATGGCGTTGATGCACCTGGCTGGGGACTCGTACAACCACAGGCCGAGCGATTTGCGTCTACACTAGGAGGACGTCGCGCCGTCATGCTGTCTCGTCGTCTCATTTTTCGCACGTCTTTTCTCTCTCTCTTTTGTGTGAGGCTTCTACGTAGAATTATGTACACTTAGTAGTAACATTCAGAGTTACCATAAATTGAGTCAACTTCAAACTTCATGTTAATGCCAAAATACGACCGTAGTAGTATTACGCCTGAGAATCCCACACATTTGTGCAGAGGATGGATCCCGCCAAGTCAACACCCTGACGAAAACTCATGGTATTATTTAAGGTGATTTTGGTCAAATTGTTTCATTGACATCCCCTGCATTGTTGCGGCGGTGCCATTTGACATCCAATACCCAATATGCTAGCCATGTGGGCGAAATGCTGGGGCCGGTGATGCCATTCCTTTCACAGAACACCGTATCTGTCTGTGTCATAATCATCCTCGTCGTAATTGTTGCTACCACCACCAGATCACAACCAGCACCACCATACCACCATCTCCTCCCCTTCCGCACAAAAATCCCAACAAACAACGCCAGTTGTCCGTAATCCGACACTACAGCACAACATCACCGCACCCTCGTCGCCACCCCAGCACTACCCACAACAACGCTGTAATGCCACAATAGCATCCCGAGCTATACTTTGTTCAGCCCTGATATGCCCCCCCGTTTACAGGGCGACTGGTTGACACGTTCTCTGCATCATAGTGTCCGAGCCGTAAGCGAGGAAATTTTTTTGTGCTCAAACCCCCCAGACACACGCCGATTTCTCCCAAATTCGACGAAGGGAGAATGGACGATCTCCGCCCACATGCGTGCTATGGACTAAAGTGGGGTACCAAAAGAAGCGCAAGACAATGCTCTATCAGATTATATCAGCGGCGGCCGTCAAACTCTATAACGGCAACCGCAACCAAACGCGCGACGAAGTATCGAGTTTATCTAGGAACTTTCTAGGAACTATCTAAGTCCGAAAAGTCAATTGTTACCCGACTCCTAGTAAAGGTCATCATCCTCATCCTCATCCTTCTCGTCATTGTTGCTGTTGCTGCCAGTCGTAGGGGGTGTTCCCCCAAAAATGTCATTTTTTCAAATGGTCCGAAAATCATTTCTGAGTGATCAAACTTACAGTACATAGTGTGAATATGATATCCTGGAAGTTTGGTTCAATAAAATTGACCATAACATGTCCATTGAAGGTGTCAAAGTCAACATTTTTTTTCCGGTACATTTTGTGGTTGGTTTCTACTCGGGAAGTGAGTTGTAGT
>Ga0247832_1006313_pt1 | contig 13094 bp, 12 predicted proteins | sample LaCruzMarch2015__10_FD_192407 | JGI IMG/M metagenome (GOLD analysis project Ga0247832, IMG submission 192407) | Freshwater microbial communities from meromictic Lake La Cruz, Castile-La Mancha, Spain - LaCruzMarch2015_4m | ecosystem: Environmental > Aquatic > Freshwater > Lake | place: Spain... | reverse complement strand
CCCAGGCCAAAGGCCATCCCTTAGAAGCATGGGCCGCTTATTGGGAGTTGAAAGCCAGACTTGACGAAGCTTCGTCGCAAGAAATCCGCGCTTTTTTTACCAAATTTGAAGGCAGCTACCAAGAAGACCGGCTTCGCAACGACTGGTTGCTTCTCTTGGGCAGTCGCCGCGACTGGATCACTTTAGAGTCTGAGTACCCGCACTACCGCATGCGCGACGACCGAGAGCTACGTTGCTATTTCCTCACCGTTGAGTTCATCCAAAAAGGCCCGCAAGTTGGCACGATGGTGGCCGACGAAGTGCGACGAAATTGGATGGGTATGCGCGAGGCCGATGACGGATGCACTTTGGCGGCAGATCGTTTGTACGACGCCAAGTTTTTCACGGCGCTAGATATTTGGCGCAAAGCCAGGTTGATGGTCGAGCACACACGCCCTGTCACTGCGCGCAATGCCGTGCAAATCGTCGCGCCACAAGTTGCGCCTATGGTCAAGGATATTTACAACAACGCCACCCAGTTCTTAGCCAAAAACATCGCCGCACCGCAAAAAGTTCGCCAAGAGTTGGTGGTGATGGCGCTTGTACGCGTGGCCTCGCAAGACCCTGATCTCGCCGCCAAACTGATGCGCACCAAATGGCAACCTTATCTCACCACGGAAGAACGTCATTGGGTGTGGGGTGTCATTGGCCGTCAATCCGCTATGCGTTTGGACGCTGACACACTAGACCACTACGCCCGCGTCGCCCACGATAAAGACTTGAACGACGACATGCTGGCATGGAAAGTTCGTGCGGCGCTTCGTGCGGGGAACACGCCCAAATGGTCTTTGGTGGAGAGCGCCATACATGCGATGAGCCCTTACGCGCGTAAAGAACCTGCCTGGATTTATTGGTACGCCCGCGCATTGCTAAGCCATAAAAAGATCACACCTGCAATACAACAAGAAGCGAACGTATTGCTGGAGAGCATCGCCGGCGTGAGAGGGTTTTACGAACAATTGGCTTTGGAAGAGTTAGGGCGCAAAGTCAGTACGCCCTCAAAACCACCGGCACCAACAGCCGAAGAATTAGAAGTCGCAAAACGCAACCCTTCTCTGCAAAGAGCTTTGTACGCCATTGCCATGGGTTTGCGTGCTGAAGGCGTTCGGGAGTGGAACTACGGCACCAATTTGGTCAATGCCCAAGGGCAAAGCGGCTTGATGACTGACCGCGAACTATTAGCCGCTGCGCAATTGGCTTGCGAGCACCAAGTCTGGGATCGATGCATCAACACCAGTGAGCGCACACGCGCAGTGATTGATGCCGACCAACGCTTTCCGATGCCATTTAAAGATGCGGTCCTCCAACGCACCCGCTCCATCAACCTTGACCCCGCTTATGTTTACGGATTGATCCGACAAGAAAGCCGATTTGTGATGGACGCTAAATCGCACGTTGGTGCTTCTGGCTTGATGCAAGTCATGCCCGCCACTGCGCGTTGGACCGCCCGCAAAATTGGGCTAAACGGATTCACCCCAGACCAAATCACAGACCGCGATACCAATATCGCTATCGGCACCGGCTATTTGAAATTGGTCCTAGACAGCTTTGAGGGCTCTCTGCCATTGGCGGCTGCCGCATACAACGCTGGGCCGAGCCGCTCGCGACGTTGGCGAGCACCTAATGACGGGACAGGCCCTGTTGTAGAAGGCGCCATTTGGGCAGAGAATGTGCCTTTTAACGAAACCCGCGACTACGTAAAAAAAGTTTTGTCCAACACCACCAATTACGCGGCTTTGATTACTGGTCAACCCCAGTCTCTTAAAGCCAGACTGGGCATGGTGGGCCCGCGCGACAAGTCTGCACCCGAAGAAAATTTAGAGCTGCCATAGCCCTCTGCCCAAAGTCAAAATAAGGGATTACCCCTACAAATTCCCATGGGTTTAGGGTTAACCCCTATAATTAGCGCTCATTCACTTTGCCACAAGCAATACAGGAGCCGCTATGACAACCTTCGTACATGCCCAATATCCCACCACCCACTTTGGCGTAGAGCGCGCAAAGCTTGGACTTTCAGTGGCCCAAGACTTGGCTTTCAGCCTCTACAAAACCATTCTGAATATTCCTGCTACGGTTTCCAATTGGGTCAAAGCCGACCAAGAAGAACGTATGTGGGAAAGCGCAATGACCGACTACCGCGTCATGGCTGAATTGTTGAGCGCCCGCGACCGCCAGCAATAATCCCAATCTATACAGCCTGACCCTAGTCGATCTACTCGGCAAGGCGCAAAAACCCCGCTTGCGGGGTTTTTTTATGCCTAAATTAACCATCATTGAACCTAAGGGACTTGAAATCGACCCGAGATGACCTAAACTTAGCACTCAATGGACGGGAGTGCTAACAACTTGTTTGCTTCGCCCCCACCATGAGCTAACTGGTGGTTGCCAAAACGGTAATCACCGTGTTTTTAAATCCTTTAGTTCCAATTTGGAGATGCAATGAAACTTCGTCCCCTCGCCGATCGCGTGATCGTCAAGCGTATTGATAGCGAAACCAAAACTGCCTCGGGCATCGTGATTCCCGACTCAGCCGCCGAAAAGCCAGACCAAGGTGAAATCTTGGCTGTTGGTCCAGGCAAGAAAAATGACAAAGGCGAACTCATCGCCATGAATGTCAAAGTTGGCGAACGCGTGTTGTTCGGCAAATACAGCGGCCAAACCGTCAAAGTCGACGGTGAAGAGTTGCTGGTCATGAAAGAAGAAGACCTCTTCGCCGTAGTCGCTTAAGACTCCCCACGCACATTTATTGAAATTCTGGAGAAATTTACATGGCAGCAAAAGACGTAATTTTTGGCGGCGAAGCCCGCGCACGCATGGTCGAGGGTGTCAACATCCTGGCCAACGCAGTGAAAGTCACCCTCGGCCCTAAAGGGCGTAATGTGGTGCTCGAGCGCTCATTCGGCGCTCCTACCGTGACCAAAGACGGTGTGTCCGTTGCAAAAGAAATCGAACTCAAAGATAAATTGCAAAACATGGGCGCGCAAATGGTCAAGGAAGTCGCTTCTAAGACTTCTGACAACGCTGGTGACGGCACGACGACTGCGACCGTATTGGCGCAAGCCATCGTGCACGAAGGCATGAAGTATGTTGCCGCAGGCATGAACCCCATGGACTTGAAGCGCGGTATCGACAAAGCTGTTCACGCTTTGATCGAGCAACTCAAGAAGGCCACCAAGGCCACTACAACGACCAAAGAAATCGCCCAAGTCGGTTCGATCTCTGCTAACAGCGACCACAGCATTGGCGAGATCATCGCTAAGGCCATGGACAAAGTCGGCAAAGAAGGCGTGATCACCGTGGAAGACGGCAAGTCATTGGAAAACGAACTCGACATCGTCGAAGGTATGCAGTTTGACCGTGGCTACTTGTCACCTTACTTCATCAATAACCCAGAAAAGCAAGCCGCTTTGCTCGACAACCCATTCGTGTTGTTGTTCGACAAAAAAATCAGCAACATCCGCGATTTGTTGCCTACCTTGGAAGCCGTTGCAAAAGCTGGCCGTCCTTTGTTGATCGTTGCTGAAGAAGTCGAAGGCGAAGCCTTGGCAACTTTGGTGGTTAACACCATCCGCGGCATCTTGAAGGTTGTGGCTGTGAAGGCTCCAGGTTTTGGTGACCGTCGCAAAGCCATGTTGGAAGACATCGCTATTCTGACTGGCGGCAAAGTGATTGCCGAAGAAGTTGGTTTGACACTCGAAAAAGTGACCTTGGCTGACCTCGGCCAAGCCAAGCGCATCGAAGTGGGCAAAGAAAACACCATCATCATCGACGGCTCTGGTGCCGCTGGCGACATCGAAGCCCGCGTCAAACAAATCCGCGTGCAAATCGAAGAAGCCACCAGCGACTACGACCGCGAAAAACTGCAAGAACGCGTGGCCAAATTGGCTGGCGGTGTTGCCGTGATCAAAGTGGGCGCTGCCACTGAAGTCGAAATGAAAGAGAAAAAAGCCCGCGTCGAAGACGCCCTGCACGCTACCCGCGCTGCAGTGGAAGAAGGCATCGTGGCTGGTGGTGGCGTTGCATTGCTACGTGCACGCCAAGCAGCTGGCACCATCAAAGGCGACAACGCTGACCAAGACGCCGGTATCAAACTGGTGTTGAAAGCCATTGAAGCTCCTTTGCGCGAAATCGTTTACAACGCGGGTGGCGAGCCATCTGTTGTGGTGAACGCTGTGATGGCTGGCAAAGGCAACTACGGCTTCAACGCTGCCAACGACACCTACGGCGACATGATCGAAATGGGTATCTTGGACCCCACCAAAGTGACACGTACAGCACTGCAAAACGCAGCGTCTGTCGCCTCTTTGATGTTGACCACAGAAGCCATGATCTGCGAAGCCCCTAAGGACGACGCACCTGCGGGTGGCGGTATGCCTGATATGGGTGGAATGGGCGGCATGGGCGGCATGGGCATGTAATTGCTCCTTACCTGAGGCGCCATACCGGCGTTGCAAGGGCTTGTCGTGGCGATGCCACTGCCTACGCTCTTGCGCCTTGGTCTGGCACCTCATGCTGCGTCGAAGCTGCAGTTTGTTGCTTCACCACTTTAAAAAATCCCCGTTCATCGGGGTTTTTTTATTGCATCAAAGCTTCTAGCTTGATGGCGTCTACACAGAATGCGCGAATGCCTTCTGCTAATTTTTCGGTAGCCATCGCGTCTTCGTTGAGAGCGAAGCGGAAACTGGCTTCGGTGTGGTGCACTTCAGACAAATCTAGTTTTTGTGCCGCTTGTGCGCTGAGTGCTTGCGTCAAGGGCTCATTAGATGCGCCCAACTGCGCCAAGAGATCTGGGGCAATGGTCAATAAGTCGCAACCTGCCAAGGCTCTGATTTGCCCGATGTTGCGAAAACTTGCGCCCATCACTTCTGTCGCAATACCGTGGCGTTTGTAGTGGTTGTAGATTTGACGCACAGATTTGACGCCGGGGTCATTGGCACCTGCGTGATCCGCCTCTACCCAACCAGTGGCGCCTGATGGGCCCGAACTCATGGATTTTTTATACCAGTCATAAATACGACCGACAAAAGGTGAAATGAGTTGTACTTTGGCGTCGCCACAAGCCACGGCTTGGGCAAAGCTAAACAACAAAGTAAGGTTGCAGCGAATGCCTTCTTTTTCTAATTGGGCTGCGGCTTGAATGCCCTCCCACGTCGAGGCGATTTTGATGAGTACACGTTCACGCGAAATGCCTTGCGCCTCATACAAAGCCATGATGCGCTTAGCGCGCGCCAGTGTTGCGGTGGTATCGAAACTCAAACGCGCGTCCACTTCGGTCGACACGCGCCCAGGGATGGTGGACAAAATTTCGCAGCCAAACCGCACGAGCAATCTATCGATCTGCTCATCCATCGGCGCTTTTCCAAAACTCGTCACTGTTTGTTTGAGCAGCGGCAGATAGTCGGGCATTTGCACCGCTTTCAAAATCAAAGAAGGATTCGTCGTAGCGTCTTGCGGTTGGTACTGCGCGAGTTGTTTGAAGTCGCCAGTGTCTGCAACGACGGTGGTGTATTGTTTGAGGGCTTCAAGTTGATTCATGTGCGCATTATCTCGCCTGAAAATAAAATGATGAATTCTTCTGACTGACACTATGGATGCAACAAATTGATGCAACACTTAAGCCGAACTGCGCATCTTCTTGTGTCAACACACTTCATTTAAATACATGCACAATATTTCCCCACAAAAAATCTTGGTTTTAGGCGGCAGCGGTTTTGTTGGTCGCCATGTTTGCGAAGCATTGAGCCGACAAGGACACCGCATCACGGTGCCAACCAGGCGCTTGCCGGCAAGAAGCGTGCAAATGTTTCCAGGCGTAGAGATTGTTCGCGCTGATGTGCACGACCCCGCACAACTTGCATCTCTCGTGCGTGGGCACGATGCAGTTGTCAATCTGGTGGCCATCTTGCATGGCAGTGAAACCGCCTTTGACCATGTGCATGTGCAACTGATGCGCCATCTCGTTGCAGCATGCAACAAGGAAGGTGTGCATCGCTTGGTACACATCAGTGCTTTGGGTGCAGATGAGCGTGCAGCGTCGATGTACCAACGCAGTAAAGCCCGGGGAGAAAAGGTTTTACACGCCGCAGTCCAGACCGCCAATTTAGAGTTAACTGTTTTACGACCCAGCGTGATTTTTGGAGCAGACGACAAATTCATCAATGTGTTTGCTAAGTTGCAGGCAGTGTTTCCCTTTATGCCACTCGCTGGTGCCACAACCCGTTTTCAACCGGTGTGGGTACAAGATGTTGCGCGTGCTGTGGTGCATTGTCTTTCACACCGAACAACTGCGGGAGAAACCTTTGAACTGTGTGGTCCAGAAATATTCACTTTGCAACAACTGGTTGAAATTGCGGGCAGATGGTCTGGCCATCAGCGATTTGTGTTGCCTTTACCAGCCTCTATTGCCTATCTTCAAGCCTTGATGATGGAGTTTTTACCAGGCCCCACTTTGATGAGTCGTGACAATTTGGCGTCTATGCAAACAGACAACGTAGCAAGTAAAGAAGCGCAAGGACTAATTGCGCTTGGAATGCAACACCCTCAGAGTTTGCACGCTGTGTTTCCTAGTCGCAAACAATAGCGCGCAAATACAAACGGCAGTTTTACACTCACCCCATGAAAGTCTATTTGGTCGGTGGTGCAGTTCGCGATGCCCTGTTGGGCTTGCGCGGCTCTGACCGCGACTGGCTAGTTGTTGGCAGCACGCCAGAAGAAATGGCCTCACTCGGTTATCAACCCGTTGGCAAAGACTTTCCTGTTTTCTTGCATCCTGAGACGCGTGAAGAATATGCACTGGCACGCACTGAACGCAAAACTGCACGCGGCTACAAGGGCTTCGCCGTGCATGCCGCACCCGACGTCACTTTAGAAGAAGACTTGGCGCGTCGCGACCTCACGATTAACGCCATTGCGCAAGATTCCGAGACCGGGGAGATATTCGACCCCTATCACGGGCGTAAAGATTTAGAACACAAAGTGTTACGCCATGTCACCGACGCATTTCGCGAAGACCCCGTTCGCATTTTGCGCATCGCCCGTTTTGCGTCACGCTTCCCCGATTCCGAGGTAGCAACAGAAACGCTTACATTGATGAAGGCGATGGTGGATGAAGGCGAGGTCGATGCATTGGTGAGTGAGCGTGTCTGGCAAGAAATCGCTCGCGGCTTGATGGGAAAACAGCCTTCACGCATGTTGCAAGTCTTGCGCACATGTGGCGCATTGCAACGATTGCTGCCAGAAGTCGATCGGCTGTATGGCGTGCCACAACGTGCCGAGTACCACCCCGAAATTGACACAGGTATTCACTTAGAAATGGTGCTGGATCAAAGCGCTCTATGCAACTCGACATTAGAAGTGCGTTTTGCATGTCTATGCCATGACCTAGGTAAAGGAACAACGCCAGCAGACATCTTGCCTCGCCATATTGGCCACGAGCAGCGCAGTGTGAAATTGTTGCAATCCATCTGCGAACGCTGGCGTGTTCCTGTTGAATGCAAAGAGCTGGCAGAGGTTGTGGCACGTGAACACGGCAATATTCACCAAAGCTTGGAATTTGGTGCTGAAGCTGTTTTGCGTTTGCTTATACGTTGTGACGCTTTGCGTCGTCGAGAGCGCTTTGTCCAAGCTCTGATTGCCTGCGAGTGCGATGCACGCGGGCGACTCGGCTTTACAGAAAAACCTTACCCACAAAGACCACGTCTACTAAAACTGTTAGCAGCGGCCCAGTCGGTAGATAGCGCTGCCATTAGCGCGCAAGCTTTGCAAGAAGGCGTAACAGGCATGGCTGTTGGCAAACGAATAGATGCCGCTCGCGAAGCGGCTATTACTTTAGCGCTAGTTAACGCGCCATAAGTGATTGCACGCTACAAGGTGTGCGAGCGATCGCCTTGCTTGAAACCCAATGGCTCCCATGCGTGCGTGCCCAGCGCAATCACTTTGAACAACTCACCCATCTCATGCTCAGTGATGAGTTTTTGCGCCATAGCTTTCTCTTCTAAGGGCGCATCAACTAACGGCGTCAACAAGCCGCAGTTGATTAAGAAATGGGCTTGTGAGGTGTAGCCTAGTACATGCAGGCCCGCATCTTGCGCAGCCAATGCAATGCCAGTGAAGTCAACGTGCGCCGTGATATCTTTGGCACCCACATCGCTGAGAGGGTCTGGATCCGCGCGATGGAGTTGGTGGCACATCAATGTGCCCATATGTCTTTGGGGATGAAAGTATTCATGCTCTGGAAAACCGTAATCCAATAAAAAAACCGCGCCACCTTTACCAGTGCTTCTTTGACTAGCTAGCAAACGATCTGCCAGTGTTTGGATAAATGCATGCGCTTGGAGATGTATTTCTGTCAGGTAGTCATGTTCACCTTCAATCTCTATCGGTGGCCTTGCATCTGTGACGCGATCATTCCATTTAAGCGCTTGCAAGGTTTGTTGCGAAGCTCGGTTCGCAGAAGACACTGGCTCTGCACTAACTTCTAACTCCTGACCTTGCGTTTCCCACACTAAGCCTCGCTCATACCAAGTTCCATTTTTTCGATGGAGCAATTGCACTGGCATCGCATCGAGCACTTCATTGCCCACCACCACACCGCTGATGTGGTCGGGCAATGCATCCACCCATTGCACTTTGTCGATGTATGTCGCCAACTTAGTTTGCTGACGCGCACGCAGACTGCCCGACACGTCAACGATGGTGTAGCGCTTCACTTTATCCCCCAACGTTTCTAATAATTGGAGCGCTAATGAACCTGAACCAGCACCAAACTCCCACACCGTATTGGTATGCGTTTCTTCTAAAGCCTCGGCCACTTGCTTAGCCAAAGTACGTCCAAACCACTTAGATAACTCAGGCGCGGTGACAAAATCGCTGCCACTTTGCGGCGTGGTTCCAAACTTACGCAATTGGTTGGCGTAATAACCCAAACCAGGCGCATACAGGGCCAGCGCCATGAACCGATCAAAGCCCAACCAGCCCCCAGCTCGGTCAATGCTGCGTTGGATCAGGGTGTAAAGGGCCTGTTGCCCTGGGTCATCCGATAATTGGCGAGAATCCATGGTGTGCTGATCGTAACGCGCTGCACCACTTCATTTTTACTTCACAACACTTTTATGTGCTCTTGGGCTTTGGTTACCGGTGGTGGTGTGCGTCTTGGACGCGAGATCTGCTTGGCATTTGCTAAAGCGGGATGGAATGTGGCGTGCCATTACAACCTCTCTGAATCTGCGGCTCTTGGCGTATGTGACGAAGTTCTCGCCTTGGGTGTAGATGCAATCGCAGTGCAAGGCGCTTTGGATGATGAAACGAGTTGTCACAACATCTTCAATTCCGCCTTAAAGACTACAGGGCACCACCTGCACTGCATTGTGAACAACGCATCTTTGTTTGTGCCTGATACGGGTGACAAGTTTGACGAGTCCCAAGCACTGGCGCAGCTCAAAGTCAATCTGATGGCACCCATGCAGTTTGGCAAATGGCTGGCTGAATTACATCGCCAGCCTGCCACTGGTGCAAAGCCAGCACACAGCGCTAAACCCTCTTTGGTCCACGTGCTTGATCAAAAGGTGTTTAACCTCAATCCTGATTACTTCACTTACACCCTCTCCAAACTGGCATTGGAGCGCGCCGTCAGTCTGCAAGCCCAATCACTCGCGCCTACCTTACGCGTGAATGCTGTGGCGCCTGGACTTATGTACTTGAGCGGCCCGCAGTCACAAACAAATTTCGACCGTGCTGCGCAAATCAATTTGCTGCAACAAGCCATCAACCCCGCAGATGTTGCGAGAAGCGTGGTGTTTCTGGCAGAAAGCGCCAGCACCACAGGCACTACGCTGCGCGTCGACAATGGGCAACATTTGGTGCCACTCGCGCGTGACGTCATGTTTGTAGTGGAAGACCTTTTAAAACCATGAACGACAAACTTCTCTTAACCTGCCGCCGTCTTTTTTTGCGTGGCTTTGCTGTGCAAGTGCATATTGGTATTCACGACTTTGAATTGCATGCGGCGCAGCGTATCGTGCTCGATGTAGATCTTTACGTGTCCATGCAAGGCACCAGCCCTAAGGACGATCGCATCGACGAAGTGGTCGACTACGACTTTATCCGCGCTGTTGTGCATGCGCGCATTGCGCAAGGCCATATCAATCTGCAAGAAACCTTGTGTGACGACATCTTGAACCGCTTACTTGAGCACACCGGCGTAATGGCCGCGCGTGTCTCGACCCGAAAGCCCGATGTCTACCCAGATTGCGAAGCAGTTGGGGTGGAGGCATTTCGCGCCAAACCCGGAGTATTGTGAGATGTTGAACAAAGGCACACAGATCCTCTCACTGCAAGGCTTGCGGTTTGATGCCAACCTTGGCATCTTGGAGCATGAAATCGATAACCCGCAACCAATTCAGGTAGATGCCGAACTCAACCTCGGTAGTCAACCGCTGATGCCCAGCGATGACGATATCCACCATGTGCTGGACTACCGCAAGGTGCGTAACATCATCATCAGTGAGTGCACGGCAGAGCATGTGAACTTGCTGGAAAGTTTGATCGGCAAATTAGCGCATCGTTTGATGCAACTGCCTGGCGTATTGGGCGTTCGCGTCAAAATCGCTAAGTTAGAGATTTTTGAAGACTGCGAAGTTGCGATTCGCATGGAAACAGGACAATGGTGAACGCAATGACTACCGCTGAAAAACCCGCCCAAATCAAAATCGAACACGAGAACCACAAACTCGAAAAACGTTTGTGTCGGCAAGTTGGAGAAGCCATCGTCGACTACAACATGATCGAAGAAGGCGATAAGGTCATGGTCTGTATGTCGGGCGGCAAAGACAGCTACGCCATGCTCGACATCTTGCTCAAAATGCAAGCGCGTGCGCCTATTTCGTTTGAATTGATTGCCGTTAACCTAGACCAAAAACAACCGGGTTTTCCGGCAGATGTTTTGCCTAAGTACCTCACGCAGCTGGGCGTGAAGTTTCGTATTGAGACGCAAGATACTTATTCCATCGTCAAAGAAAAAGTGCCCGAAGGCAAAACCATGTGCAGCCTGTGCTCGCGTTTGCGCCGCGGCATTTTGTACCGCGTAGCTGGTGAGTTAGGTTGCAACAAAATTGCGCTGGGCCACCACCGCGACGACATCTTGCAAACTTTCTTTTTGAATATGTTCTTTGGCGGCAAGCTCAAAAGCATGCCGCCCAAATTGGTGAGCGACGGCGGAGACCATATGGTCATTCGTCCTTTGGCGTATGTCGCTGAAAAAGACTTAGTGCGTTGGGCTGCTTACCGACAATTTCCCATCATCCCTTGCACACTGTGTGGCAGCCAAGATGGTTTGCAACGCCAAGTCGTCGGTGAGATGTTGCGCGAATGGGAAAAGAAGTTTCCAGGCCGTATTGAGAATATGTTTGCAGCCTTGCAAAATGTCGTGCCATCGCATTTGCTAGACCACTCTAAATTTGATTTCAAAAATCTCGTGGCAACGGGTGAGGCGTTTGAAGACGGGGACACCGCGTTTGACCGCGAAGAGTTTCCTGCCCAAGCGCTACCAGGATTGCAAGTAGTGTCGTTATGAGACAACATATATATAGTATTTAAGTATTATTAAATAATTCAATACTATTTTTATCATTGAAAATGTAACGACATAAGTTACAATTTCAATGATGTTAAAAAGGCAAGCTGAGTCCCTGGTTCGCGAAAAACTATCCCATACACCCGCCGTAGTCTTGCTAGGGCCGCGTCAAGTGGGCAAGACCACTTTGGCCAAAAAAATTGCTGCAAACTGGTCCACCCCAGCCACTTACTTGGACTTAGAGCGGCCTGCTGATCAACAACGCCTGCAAGATGCAGATACCTATTTACGTAGCAAAAGTAACCAACTGATCATCCTCGATGAGATACATCGCGCGCCTGCAATATTTGACATATTGCGAGGGATCATTGATGAAAGAAGAAGCAAAGGTCAAACAGCAGGACAGTTTCTTTTACTGGGTTCAGCCTCTTTAGATCTGATGCAGCAATCTAGCGAAACATTGGCAGGAAGAGTAGCCTACTTAGAGATAAGTCCTATTTGCGTCACTGAAGCGCGAGCTAACTTGATCGAGAGCGATCAAGTGTGGATTCGTGGTGGATTTCCCGACAGCTTGCTGGCCACGAACACCAAAGTCAGCCTGAGTTGGCGACGCGACTTCATTAAAAGCTATCTGGAACGTGATGTTCCGATGTTTGCCCCGCGCTTACCAGCAGAGACGATTCGCCGCCTTTGGACAATGCTGGCCCATCAGCAAGGCGCCATGGTCAATCAAGCACGACTCGCTGCTAGTTTGGGCATCACCAAGCCAGCAATAGACCGCTACATTGATCTGCTGGTTGATTTACAACTGCTACGCCGCTTGAAGCCTTGGAGCGGCAATGTGGGCAAACGATTGGTCAAAGCTCCCAAGGTCTTCGTTAGAGACAGTGGCATCTTGCATGCACTGTTGGAGCTAGAAGATCTCGACGAGGTGATAAGCCATCCTGTCTGCGGATCTAGTTTTGAGGGTTACTGCATCGAGAACTTGATACTGTCTGCAGGAGAGCGCAGAGTACCCTATTTCTATCGCACACATACGGGCGCAGAGATTGATTTGCTATTTGAAAAAGGCGGCACCCCAGAAATAGCGATTGAAATCAAACGTTCTATGTCACCAAGCCTTGATCGAGGATTCGCTTTGGCCTGCGACGAGCTAGGCATTACCAAGCGCTTTGTTGTCTACCCGGGCTTCGAGAGCTTTGGCTTGCGGCATGGCGCACAAGCCCTTGGGCTTGCAACGCTCATGCAATTGTTAGAAGCGTCCCCTTAGGCTTTGAACGCCACAATCTTTTGCGTTTGCTCACCCAGGCCTTCAATACCCAATGCCACTACATCACCACGCCTCAAGAAAACAGGTGCTGACTTGCCATTGACTTTGATACCCGCACCCACGCCTGGAGGCGTGCCAGTGGTGATGACATCTCCAGGATTCAAGGTCATGAATTGGCTAACATAGCTCACCAACTTGGTCACACCAAAAATCATG
>Ga0247832_1006311_pt1 | contig 13097 bp, 10 predicted proteins | sample LaCruzMarch2015__10_FD_192407 | JGI IMG/M metagenome (GOLD analysis project Ga0247832, IMG submission 192407) | Freshwater microbial communities from meromictic Lake La Cruz, Castile-La Mancha, Spain - LaCruzMarch2015_4m | ecosystem: Environmental > Aquatic > Freshwater > Lake | place: Spain... | reverse complement strand
TGTCGCAGAACGCAGCGATCTCGCCTTGTGGGTCGATAACAGGCTTGTCGGCGCAGGCGAAAATAGTTCCGCTGGTTCCGAGGCTGGCTGTCACAACGCCCGGGCTCGTGTTTGCCGTGCCGATGGCAGCCATCATGTTGTCCCCTCCCCCAGCGCTTACAACGATCTCGAGTTCTGGGCTTTTGAGCGCCGGGGGCGTAAGTTCAAATACGCCAGTAACGGTGTCCGCGAGCTATAGCATCGGGGGAACGACCAAGACGGCCAGCACGGTTGTAACGGTAGTTGACGGCGGCAGCGGGGGCGGAACCCAGATCACTAATGTCATTGTCAATGGGACGTTCGAAGGCGGTGTGTCACCGTGGGGGCCGTCGGGATACGCCGAAGTGTCGAATCTGTCCTACCCGCATAATGGAAGCTGGTATGCTTATCTTGGCAATGCAAACAATGTCAGCGGCGCAATCGCGCAATTTTTCCCCATACCCTCTTTGGCTTCCGCCGCTACGTTAAGTTTTTACCTCAATGTCACGACGCAAGAAACAACAACGACGAGTAAGTTTGATACGATGAAAGTCGATTTGGTCACGGGAAGCGACCAATACGTCGATACGATCGCGACATTTTCAAATCTGGACAAAGGTTCTAACACGCCGGGGGCCTACACGCTTAAGAGCTACAACATCATGTCGAAGCTGAACACCTACAAAGGTCAAAGTCTTTTCCTTGTGTTCTCAGCGACGACCGACGCAAGTCTTCCTACTATCTTTCGGATTGATGACGTAAAACTGGACATAACGACTCCGAATCCGGTCAACCTAACTGGGCTTATGATTAGCGGGCCATCCTCGATGCTTGAGGGACGATTGGAGGCATACACGGCCAAGGGCATTTTTAGCGATGGAACAACCCAGACGATAAGCCCGAATAGTTGGAGCGAGAATTCGAGCGTCACGACGATCAACTCCAGCGGGTATCTGACGGCGGGGCAGGTGAGCGCGGATACGGACGTAACAGTGTCTGCTTCCTACACCTTCAACGGCGTCACGAAGCAGGCGAGCAAGGTTGTGACGGTCCTCGACTCTAACCCCCCGTCACATTCTCGACACTGGCGATCAACGGTTCTGGTTCGCTGAACGAGAACTCTTCAATACAGTATTCTGCCACGGCGATCTTTAGTGATGGCTCTACGCAGACCGTCTCCCCATCTTGGTCAGAGAACTCGTCCAAGACGACGATCTCGAGCAGTGGTGTATTGACCGCCGGAGAGGTGGCAAGTGATACCGTTGTTACCGTTACGGCTACTCACACAATCGGAGGCGTGAATCGGACGGCGACGCACAGCGTGTTAATTGTCAACAGCGCTACCTCACCGACCTTCACATCGCTGGACATCACGGGTCCAACTTCAATAAACGAGCAAACAACGGCCCTTTATTCCGCTACGGCCACGTTCAGTGATGGTTCCACGCAGATCGTGGTCCCGACATGGAGTGAGAACAGTGCAGCGACAAGCATTTCAATCTTCGGTCTGCTGAGCGCTGGAGACGTGTCCACCAATACGAACGTCACCGTGAGTGCCACCGCGACCATTGGAGGCGTTACACGATCCGCGAGCAGGAACGCAACCATTCTTGCTCAGAACGTTCCTCCGACGATAACAAGCAGCGGTGCCGCGTCCGGGATCGTCGGCCAGCCGTTTCAGTATCTTATCGCTGTCCAAAACGGGCCAGCGACGATTTCTGCCACAGGCTTGCCGCCGGGACTTTCCTTCAACGGCGCTACTTCTACGGTAGAAGGAACTCCGGCGACTGCGGGCGTCTATTCAGTGTCGTTGACGGCGACGACGGGAGCGGGAACAGCAAACGGCACAGTGATCATGACGATTTCCGATGCGGTATCCGCTCTGCCGTATGAGTTCAAGTGGGCAAATTCGATTGGAACCGCAATGGGATCTCCTGTTGGGGAGGCCCCAAGTGACGGTGCGCTTGTCTTCAACGGCTTTACCGGGACGAGGCTCGATTCACAGGGGCAAGTTGTGTGGACGGTAGCTTACGGGAACAACAACCCAGATGTGGAGTTCAGCGATTGCAAACGCCACCCCGCTGGCGGGTGGGCTGTCTCAGGCTACTTCAAGAACACGGCTGTCTTTGGCTCTGACACGCTAGTTTCAGCAGGTAGCCGCGATCCGTTTCTCATGCGTATCGACGATAGCGGGGACGTGCTGTGGGCGCGCCGGTGCGGTGGGACGAAGGTGGACTACGGAGAGGCTGTTGCGGTTGATGGAGCCGGAAATTGCTTCCTTGCGGGTGTTTTCACTACCAGCGCCACGTTTGGAGGTTCTATCACACTCAACGCCACTGGCACGCGTTTCGACATATTCGTAGCAAAATATAGCAGTTCTGGCGATTTCCTGTGGGTCCAGCAAGCAGGTGGTCCAAACTACGACGACCTCTATTGCGCAGTCGCTGACGCTTCCGGCAACGTTTATATCGGTGGGATCTTTGACATTCAAGCAACCTTCGGCGGGCAGACGCTCACCGTCCAGGGCAACCAGGCCGCGTGGGATGGTTTCCTGGCAAAATTCGGGCCGTCTGGCGGGTTGGTATGGGTCAAGCAATTCGGCGAACCGGCAGGTGAATCATCGACTGATCCAATCAACGCGATCCGGATCGATGCGGGCGGCAACTGCTACTTCGCAGGAGGATACGATGGCCCGTTGACGCTTGAAGGACAAACGATTCCAAAGCAGTCCGGCTTCACTGGAATGGTCGGCAAGATTTCGACTTCGGGAACGCTTTCTTGGCTGCGGGCTGTTCCAGCAACGGGTCCATTCAATATTGTGCAGGCCTACGCGCTAGCACCGATGGGCGACGGCGGTTGTGCCGTGGGCGGGAGTTATTACGGCAAGATGACTTTCGGCAGTTCTGTGCTTACGCCGGAGAACGAGAGCGGATCCACGGAAGAAAATCTCTACATCGCAAAATTCGACTCATCTGGACTACCGTCTTGGGCGATCCCGATTACGGGGACCGGATGGAAGAATTTCCGCTATCTAGGTTCCGGCAGCGACTCGAAACTCGTGTTCGCAGGTGTTTTCGAGGGAACATCACTCCAGTTGCCCGGCCTGCCGCCGCTTCCTAACAACGCTGGCGGAAGCGTGCTTGGTGTGCTTGGCCCCCAAGTGGTTCCAGTAGCCGTGACGTATGCACAGTGGCTCGGTGCCAACTTCAACGCGCAAGAACTTGCCGATCCGCTAATCTCTGGCCCGAATGCTGATATCGATGGTGACGGTATTAGAACTCTACTGGAATTCGCGACTGGCCGGAACCCCCGAGTAGCTGCTGATTCCGGAAATGTCACTTCCGTGAGTAGCGTGGTGCTGGGAAATCAGGAGTATCTGACGGTGAGTTTCGTCAGAAGAACCGACGCGGTCGGAATCACTTATCACGTCGATGAATCAAGTAACCTTGGTTCGTGGGTGGAGCTGAACATTTCATCCTTCACGGTTGGAACACCGGTTACGGTCGCTCCCGGTCTGGAACTGATTGAGGTCCGATCAAGCGTGGATATGAATGCTGATAACGCCCAGCCAGGCTGTTTTCTGCGGCTGCGAGTTACGCAGCCGTAGTGGACGCCGTTCGCGGGGTGTAAAGCTCCGTTTCATCTTGCAGGCCCGAGCGCTCTCCCAGTGGGCGCGGATCTTCGGATGCCTCTTGCGGGCCAACCGAACGAACTCGCTGATTTCTGTGAATGTATCCACGACTGCGGGACGTTGACACGGGCCGCCGGGCATGTCGATTCAGGACGAAATGGCCGCCGATGCGGCCGAAATACTTGCGGAGATCGGGGAGCCTGTGACTTGGAACGGGCGAACCTACCCGGCTCTGGTTTCCGACCCGGCCATCGGCGAAGACCTCGGCATCGGAGGATTCACGGGCACGGGCGATTTCACGGTCAAGATCATGCGGTCCGCTCTTGGGGACGCTCGACCGAAGCTCGGGGAGATCATCGGATTCGAGGACGCCCGATACCGGATCACCCGCATCACCGACCATCCGCGCTACCCGATGGTTGTCCTCGTCGTTTCGCCGGAGGACTGACGCCATGATCGACCACTCGCTCGAATTGGCGTTTTGCGCCGCGCTCAAGGCCGACCATCAACTCGGCGGATTCGGATTCTTCACCGGCCTGGATGACGAGACCCACAAGCTCCCATCGATTACCGTCGTAGCGCGGTCGGAATCGCTTGCTGGATCGGCGGAAGTCTTCCGCTGCGATGTGGAAATCCGGGTCGAGACGCACGCCCACGACGCGCGGCCACAGGAGCACGTCGCCATCGTCGCGCGCATCCGCGAATTGCTTGCCTCCAAGAACGCCATGCTCGCCGCACTCAATGCAGGGGATGCCGTCCAGGTTCTCGGATACGCGGCGACGGGGTCCGGGCAGGAAGTGAGCGATGAGAAATTCCTGACAGCGATCACGCTGAAGGTGGGATGCCGCGTCCCGGCAAATTGACACCGCGTCCCGGATAGCCATGCCAGCCAGCGACGTCACATTTGGAATCACCCGCCACGCGGGCGCACTCATCGACAGCGTGGAAACTACGCAGTCCGTGCAGGTCAAAGAGCTTGCCGGAAGCAATGGCGAGATCGCCCGCGTCCACACCTACCGCTCGATGACCGAGGGATCGGTGAAAGGTCACGGCACACTTTCTGTCGTGCCCGGCGTCGGCGATCCCGGCGTGAGCGGCATCACCGGCGGCGTGACCGTCATTCCCGAACTGAAGAAGTCTGAATCCAACGATGACTTCGACGGATGGGAATACACCTTCAAGAACTACCCGAGCGCCACGGCGATCTGATCCCATGCAACGAGGCGACAAACTCATCATCATCCGGGACGTGGACGCCAATCCTGCCACATCCCTCATTCCGGCAATGGTCGCAGCGCTGACCGCGCTTGGCATTCCACTCGATGCCGACTGCCCGTATCAGGAAACCCGCGAGATGATCGACGGTCGAGAGCAGCGGGTCGTGACGTGGGTGCTCAAACCGGCGAGCGTTTGCGGCCGATTCGAGACTCAGGCCATGCTCAAAGCGTGGGGCGACGAGGGCTTCGTCAAATCGAACCCGGAGCACCCGTTCGCCTACATCAAGCAGGCATTCGAGAACCGCGCCCGGATCGCACTTACGGCTGCCGCGCAGGCCCCGCTCGCGCTCATCCGCAAGGGCAAGCGAATCGCCTTGATCCCCTTCGACGCGACTCCCGAACGCCGGGAACAACTCCTTTCCGAACTCGACGCATGAACGAAAAAACCACCACTTCCGAGCGAACCGAAAAGCAGATCGACGTGTTCATCGATCCGGCGCCTGAGGCAGGCCCGTTGAAGCTCCGCCCGTTTTCCGCCGGAACCCTCACCCTTTGCCGGAAACTCGGGCTGACCATGATCCTCGGCAGCGCCGACGATAAAGCCGTGCTCACCGACGAGGAAAAACAGCGGCAGATCACCGCGTTCCTTTTCATCCAGTCCGCTCCCATCGAAACCGTGAAGAAGGCGGCGAAGCTGGCGCGGGAGGACCGGGTGGCGTTCGAGGATCAATACCTCCTCGACTTCGAATTGAACCTGCCGGTCGGCGCGATGGCGCAGGCCGTCGAGGAACTTGCCGCCGGGATCGATCAGGTGGGGGCCGCGCAGTTTGAGACCGTGCCCCGCGAGCAATCCGCAGGTGGTCGAGAGGATAGTCCGCCCCCAAACTCCTGACGCCAGCCTGGCTCGCGCTCTTTGTTTTCCAACTGGCGCGTGAGACTGGCTGGCACCGCGACTTCATCCTCTGGGAACTCCCGCTCGCCGAGCTTCTGCTCTACCAGCAAGCGGCCGTGTTTATTGAAGGCCGTCACTGGCTCGTGGCTCCTTCGCCACCAGCCCGCTCCCAATGGGACGCACTCATCTCCAACTGGCAATGAACGTGAAGTTCAAATTCGACATGCGCCGACTGGAGAAGGCGATCAAGGATCTGCGACCCCATGTCCAGAAGACGCGTGCTGAGTTGGTCGAAGACGCTGCCAAAGGGTTCGTGAAGCGGGTCGTCGCTATCACTCCGCCCGCATCGAAAGGCGTGAGCGGATCGAAGGCGAAGCAACAGGGCGATCAGGCCATCAAGAGCGATCTCGCCCGGATCATGGTGGCCGTTTCAAAGAAGAAAGACCGCGACGCACGGTCAGCGGCGGCATCCCCGGAAGAACTGCACCGCCGGTTCCGCGACAAGCGCACTGGTCGGGTCAATCCCGGCGCATTGAAGCGTCCTTACCGCGTCGGCAAATCCGAACTCCTCGCGCTCCAGCGGCGGTTGCTCAAGGAAGTCGGATGGCTCGCTGCCGGGTGGAACGAGGCAGCGATCAAGCTGGGCGTGCGACTTCCGGCATGGGTTTCGCGGCACGGCACAGGACGCGGGTCCATCGGGATCACGCGGGGCGGATCGCTCTTCCGCATCACCATCGCCAACGAGGTCGGTTTCGTCGGCAACGTGAAAGGGTTCAGCCGGAGGATTCAGAGCGCGATCAACCTCCAGGCGAACGCGATGAAGCGGCAGGCCGAACACCTCTTGAAGAAAGGAATCCGAAAAGCGGGGTGGAAGTGATGCGAGACCGTTTGCCGCACGCTTGCGGTTGCGATTCAGCATCGAAATGGATGAATTTGCGGGATCGACATGATCTGATTTCTGGAATAGAAAAAGATTGCTTTTGGGCCAAGTAGCACTCCGCCACTTCAAAAGTGGTGCTCGGTGCGGGTTCCAGCTCAGAATATCCAATCCCACTATGAAACAAATCGCTCTCGTTCTCTTGTTGGTCGCGTCCTCGGTTGCTGTCAGTTCCGCGCAGCAACAACCGGTCGTCTCAAATATCCAGGTTTCTCAACGCAGCGGGACGAAGCTCGTTGATATTTCCTACAACCTCGGCTACTCGGGCGGGCCGGTGACGGTCTGGGTGGACGTGTCAAGCGATGGAGGACGCAGTTATGTCGTTCCTGCCAAGACGTTCTCCGGCCATGTCGGCCAGGGGGTCTCGCCAGGCAACAACCGCGCCATCGTATGGAATGCGGAGGCCGACTTTGACGGGTTGCTGGCCGAGCAGATGAAGGTGCGTATCAATGCCCGCGCTGGAACCGTGCCAATTCCACCTGCGGGGATGGTGCTGATTCCCGGTGGGCACTTTCAAATGGGAGAGTGGGTGGATGGCTCGTCCGGAGGAACTAAGACGGTATATACGGAGGCGTTCTTCATGGATCGCTATGAGGTTAATGAAACGCTTTGGAGCGAAGTGTGGAATTGGGCTCTCGCGCATGGCTACATCTCATACAACACTCCTCCTGTTGGCAGCAAGCCCAGTCACCCTGTCCACTCAGTAGGCTGGTTTGAAGCGATCAAGTGGTGCAATGCAAGATCAGAAAAAGAGGGATTAACACCTGTTTACTACACCGACTTGAATCACAATAACGTCTATCGCGGGCAAAACGATGGTTATGCCTACCCTACAACAATTTCAAATCAGACAGTAAAATGGGCTGCAAATGGATACCGACTACCCACCGAGGCCGAGTGGGAGAAAGCAGCTCGCGGTGGACTTAGCGGAAAGGCGTATCCATGGGGCGATACGATTGACGGAACTAGTGCGAATTACATAGAGAAGCGAGGGACAACGCCCGTTGGCTTCTACAACGGAAATCAGAACCTGCCGGGTTTTGATACGGCAAATGGATATGGGCTTTATGATATGGCTGGGAATGTATTGGAATGGTGCTGGGATTGGAACGGTGACCTTCTCGGGGGAGCTAATCCCAGAGGTCCGGCAACCGGTGCAGACCGTGTAATGAGAGGCGGTAGCTGGATAAATGATTCGATAGCACTTCGCTGTGGATATCGAATTGCAGATTATACCTGGTATCGAACCTATGGCACAGATGCAAAGGGTTTTCGCTGTGTAAAAGGACTTTGATTCCTTTCATAACACTTTGAATATCAGCGCAACCAAGACGTGGGGGGCAGAGGTTGAGGCGAGGTTAATCCTCCCCTCTTTTCGTTGTTTTTGGTTTCGGCGTTTCTTCGCGTCCTGCAGTTCCCAAAAAGCTTTTGGGAATACTCTCATTGCTGTCGCCGTTTTATTCCTCTTCGAAAATTCAACGCTTGGAGCATTGCCTCACTCCGTTTCCAGTAGCTTTGCGATGGATACACGGATTGTCCTCAAGGAAAGCGATGGGGGATCTGGGAATTTTCAGCTCGATAACCGCCCACTTGCCGGGATGCTTGGTTGGGCAGAGTCAGGATCTGTTTCGTTGGACACTGGTGGCAGTCTCGGGGTTCCAGTAGTTCAGAGTATTTTTCCGTCGACCATTACGGGAGCGGACACGCGGCAATGGCTTTCGGTTCGTGGTAGTGGCTTCACGGCGATCTCGACCGTTACGCTTCGAACAGGAAACGAGATATTCATCATCCCTTCAAGCAGAACGGAATTCGTTGACTCCGGGGAAATCAGAGTTTTCGTGAATCTAACCTCGGCAGCAGCGAGTTGGACAGCCGAGGTTTCGAATGGTAGTGGCAAGTCCTCTCAGTTGCTGGCATTTCAAGTGAGCCCGCCTTCGGTGCGCCCGGATGGCGGAATTGATTTTGGGACAGTGGCACCGGGGCAGACGGCCGAGAAATCCTTTGTCGTGCGCAACAATTCGGGCGGTCCAGCAGCACTCTCCGTCAGCCTTTCGGGGCCGTTTTCCGTGATCAACGGCCCGGGGGTGAGCCTTGCCGCAGGAGCCGAGCAGTCGGTCACAGTGCGGTATAGCCCGACGGCGGCGGGGAGTGATGTGCAGCCGATCATCTTCCAAATCGGCGGTCAGAGTATTCGGAGCTTGGTCAGCGGCAGGTCCGGCACAGCAATAGCCAACACCGGCGCAATCAACGGGATCGTTGAGGGCTCTGACGGGAATGGCGGTTTTGTCCCGCTCAGAAATGCCAAGGTGGACTTGAACGTGGCAGCCTCGCTGGGCGATGGTCTATATCGATCTACGGGGCATTCGACCAAGACTGATTCAGCCGGTAGCTACACACTCGCGGGAATCCCAGCAGGCAATTACCTGCTTGAGATCACGCCGTCGGCAGGGGACGCCGCCCGATACTACAGCGTCGGCTACGGAGGTGATCCCGTGGAGGTGACTGCGGGTGCCACCGAAAATTACAGTTTCCAGCTACCATTACTGCCGAGCGATCCAAATGATTTTCACAACATCCCGGTGGTTCTCGTGCGCGGCTTGGGTCCAGCAGGAGACAACGAATCCGGTTATTGGGCGGCTTTGCGGGATCATTTGACTGCCGAGGGATTCACCAATGTTTGGGTTCCAAACGAGTTTTTACGACCGAATTCGACAAGTCCCGTTGTGAATGGCGAACTGGGCGTCTTCGACAATGCCAGCGCCCTCGACGCCTTTCTCGCCACCAAGGTAGCGCAATACAAACAGAGTCATCAGGGAGCGAGCCCGAAAGCGATCCGATTTGTGTGTCACAGCATGGGCGGGTTAATTGTGAGGCAACTGCTCTCTCCAAAATCACGCAATCTGCCGCCGGTCAGCGATGTGGTAATGCTTTCCACTCCAAACGCAGGGAGCGCGCTGGCAGACATCAAGGCTGCTATTTATCCATTCAACGACTGGTCGGATGACATTGAGTCTATCTTCCAGTTGCGCACATCTTTTGTCCGAGATGTCTTCAATTCTACCGTAAAATGGCCCAGTGGTGACAATGTTCGCCTCTTCATCGCCGGGGGCACAAACGGATCGGGAGACAGCCTTTTGGAGGCGGGTAACGTCGCCCTCAAGCTGAATAGCCCGAGCGGCGACCAGTTAAATGATGGCGCTGTTACCCTCCTCAGCAGCCAAGGGAAGTATATCACGGGCGACTATTCGAAGACCACCATCGCTCTTTTGGCGTTTCTTTCACGCCCGACAACAAAGGCTTCTTTTTCCGATGCACGGGTGACCGCTGCCGAGCAGGTCGCCTTGAATCACAGCACGATCACAAGTGACCCTGCCATTCTTGGATGGGTGACAGAAATTCTTTCCGGACGGACCCCCGATGGCATCGGGACAATCCGAGCGGCAGCACGATCAGCACCCATGGTGGCCATGCGCTCGGAAATCAATGCTCAGGCGCAAGCGATGTCTGAGTCGACGCACTTGCCGGATCAGCTCATTGATCGAGTTTCAGGTTCGGTGGTTGCGGGGGCCGTCGCGACCAGTTCTATTCCTGTTGATTCAACCGCGAAGGTTGTTTTCGCCGCGACGATCAAGGGATCGGGGGACTTTTCGCTCGTGGACCCCGCCAACAACGTGATCGTGGCAACCGGGGGGAATGTCACAAGGCAGGAGATCGCGGATGGCGGGACGAAGATTGTGCAGTTTGAGATCATCAACCCTACTGTCGGGGTTTGGCAGATGAAAGTCGACGCTACGGCTTCCCCCGGCCCGGTTGGTTACGAGCTACAGGCCCTGTGCGAGTCGACTTTTGCCTTGGCTGGGAGCCAAGGTGAACGATTCCGGCAAGGGGCTTCGGTTCCGCTCTCGGCTGCTTTAGGCGACTCGGGATCTGAAAGTGTCATCATCGTTCCGGGAGCCTCGATTGAGGCAAGCTTGGAGTCTCCAGCCGGGGTGATCGTTGAAGGTGACTTGCTGGATGACGGCACTCAGGTCGATGGAGAAGCTGGCGACGGGGTGTTCGGTTGCACCGTCAATCCCGCTTCCGGAGCAGGCTGGCACACAGTCAAGTATCGGGCGCAAGGCGTCCATCCCGTGACCGGAGAGGCGTTCAGCCGCGTGGTAGAAGGTCAGATTTGTGTGGGTCTTGATGCAGGTTTTATCTCGGGTGAGCCTTCCTACGAAACGCTCGATTCTGATGAAAATGGCTTTGCCGACTCTGTGAGGGTTGAGATCCCGGTCTCCGTCTCTGGACCGGGAACCTACGTGCTCTCTGGAAAGTTAGTCGATGTTGAAACGGGCACTGAAATGCCCGCTTCCTCAACCTTCGTGCGGGAAGCTGCCTCAACGGCCAATGTTACCTTGCTTTTCAGCCCAAGAGATTTGCCTGAAGGTCAGGCTTTCGGTCCTTTCGATCTGCAAAAGGTTGATCTCTTCCGGCAGGTTGGTGAACCAGAGTGGGCGGATCGGTTCAATGGCTCGCTGCGCGTTTACACCACCCTCTACAACGAAATCTCACGCAGCATCCGGCTGACGGGCGATCTGAGTTTTGGAACCGTTCCCGTGGGCCAGCAGACATCAAGGAACCTCACGATCCACAATGACGGGTGGGAATCGCTTGATGTTTCATCCCTCAGTCTGCCCTTTGGATTTTCAGCAGCCTACGAGGGAAGTGTTGAACCTGGGGAAGCCGCAGTAGTCCCCGTCACTTTTTCACCGCAATCCGAATCAACCTACTCGGGAATCGGATCAGCGGTTTCCAATGCTGCCGCAGGGGAAAGCACCATCTCACTGACTGGCCAGGGAGGAGCCGAGCAGGTTGCTATGTCAGACTGGCTGTCTCGGAAAGGGGTTCCGCCCAACCAGCAGGGCGCGACAGACGATCCAAGCCATAGGGGCCTGCCCAATATCCTTGCGTATTTGTTCAACGTCCATCCTCTGAACGGCCCGGCATCGGGAGACCAGAACGCCATCCTACGGGGAGGTTTGCACAACAATGGGGTCAATGATTTCCTCACGCTGAGGTATCGCAAGAACCGGAACGCAGTCGGATTGAATGTCACCGTGGAAACCTCCGTAAACCTGCAGGCGGGTTCGTGGCAAACGGTCATCCCTGATGAAACTGTGACCGTTGGAACTGATTCGCTCACAGGTGATCCCGTGATCGAGGTAAGAATCAAGATGGGCGCGGGAAGCAGACTGTTTGGGCGCTTGAAGGTAGTGGAGCAAGGTCCATAGCTCGATGTTCGGCGAGCAGATTTTGAAGATTCTCCTCAACACAACGGGGTGGCGAGGCGGATAGACAACTGACGGCTCGGATTGACATGCCACCGACGGCATGTCCGCATCCGCCAAAGCCGTCTTTGAGGCCGACTCGGGGAAACTCGAGCGGCCCTGCTGAAAATCCAAGGCTCGATGCTGCGCCTCCAGAAAGGCGTGGCTGGGCTTTTCGTCGCGTTCAAATCCCTGCAAGCGGCGGGCCAGGTGATCGGCGCACAGTTCGATCAGGTCAAGAAAGCGTTTGATCTCGGCGGCGAACTCAATGATCTGAGCGCCCGGACGGGCATCGCCGTGGGTGATCTCGCCGTGCTCCGGCAGGAATTCGCCAACGCGGGCAAGAGCGCCGAGGACGTTGGCCCTGCCATCGCCAAAATGCAAAAGTCGCTCGCGGAAGGCAAGGGCGCGGATCTGATCCAGAAGATGGGGATCAGCATGGAGGAACTGAAGTCCAAGACGCCATCGGAGCAATTCCACACTCTGGGATCCGCAATCGCCGGTCTCCAGAACCCGCTCGACCGGGTGCAGGCTTCGACCGCGATTTTCGGAAAGTCGGGCGCGGAACTTCTCAGCGTATTCTCCGGCGGCAATTTTGGCGAAGCGGCGGCACAACTCGGCGGTCAGGCCGCGATCCTCCAGAAGGACGCCGCCTTGTTCGACGACGTGAGCGACAAGCTCAACCTCGTGGGGACCAAGGTGCAGGGGTTCTTCGTCGGCGTGGCCGACAAGGTCGCGCCGGTCTTGAAACCGCTTCTCGACCGGATGGCCACGATGGATTTCTCGTCGTGGGGCCAGCAGATCGGCGACGTGGTGGCGTTCCTCATCCAGGCGTTCGCGGACGGTTCCATCGGCGACATCCTTTTTCAGAGCGCAAAGATCGCGATGGCCAACGCCGCGAATTTCACGCTCGGCATCTTCACGTCGCTCGGGCGCATTGAATTGGTTGGGCCACTGGGTCGTTTGCAGAGGCACATCAAATCCTTCCAACTTCGCTTCCTTGGGAGTGAAATCTTTCGCAGGTTTTTTGTCCCCATACAGCCCGAAAATCCAATAGTCGTCAGGGCCTTTAGTCAGCAAAATCGGAGCATCT
>Ga0247832_1006303_pt1 | contig 13107 bp, 13 predicted proteins | sample LaCruzMarch2015__10_FD_192407 | JGI IMG/M metagenome (GOLD analysis project Ga0247832, IMG submission 192407) | Freshwater microbial communities from meromictic Lake La Cruz, Castile-La Mancha, Spain - LaCruzMarch2015_4m | ecosystem: Environmental > Aquatic > Freshwater > Lake | place: Spain... | reverse complement strand
CCTTCCTGTATAATATAGCAATATTATCAGTTTTGGACATTTGGACAAAGTTTGTCTACCATGTTGCAAAAAGGTATTCGTAGAAAAGGAAAAATAAACTAATGGCTCAACCAACAGCAGGAAGGCCACCTAAGCCTAATGAGATTAAAAGACTCATGGGAAACCCAGGTGGAAGACCTTTACCTGATTTAAATACAATTTCTCATTTGCCAATGGCTAAGGAAATACCAACACCACCAGAAAATCTTAATCAGTCTGGCTTAGATTTATGGAATCGTGCTTGGGGTGTGGCTATAACTTGGCTTAGCCCTGTTAGTGATATTGAGTCAATTAAGAATGCTTGCCATTTGGCTGATGCTAATGAGGCAGCAAGAGACCGTTATATGATTTCCACAGAGCCTGCAGATGCTAAGGCATATGTGGCAATTAACAAGGCATACACAGATGCTTTGACCTCACTGGGCTTTGATCCAGTTTCTAGGTCAAGACTTGGAGTTGCAGAAGTAAGAGTCGCAACATCTATTGATAAGTTATTAGAAAAACGACAGAATCGTGCTAAACTAATATTTGAAGAAGACGACATACCACAAGGGGAAATGATATACAATGAACCAAATATCAATTAACGACATGTCTTTAGAGGACTTTCTAAAGGCAATTGACGAATCCATGAAGACATATAATGTTGGGGATGCAGTCAAAGGAACAGTAGTACAGATTGATCGTGAAGGAGTCCTTCTAGATATTGGCTGTAAGACTGAAGCCTTTATTCCAAAAAAGGAAGTATCTGCCAGACGCAATATTGATATTCATGAGGTTGTCTCAATTGGCCAATCTGTTGATGCCAGTATTATAAGCATTGACCAAGAAGGCCAGTATATTCTTTCTATGAAGGAAGCAGAAGTTGAGGCTATTTGGAATCAAATAGAAGCCATATTTAATTCTGACAATAATGTAGTCTCTGGCGAGATCACTAAATTGGTCAAAGGTGGCATGATTGTAGATATTGGAATAAGAGCATTCTTACCTTCTTCACAATCTTTCATTGATAGATCAGAAGACTTCTCTCGTTATGTTGGCCAAACAATTGAGGCTAAGATAATCCAGTTTGATAAAGAAAAGGGCAATGTGGTTATCTCACGAAAAGCCCTTATTGAGCAAGAGCAAAAAGAAGACAGGATGATGCAGTTTAGCCAATTAGAAGTTGGCCAATCATATGAGGGCAGAGTCTCAGGCATTAATAACTTTGGTGTCTTTATTTCTATTGGCCTTCTTTCTGGTTTGGTACACAAATCTAAGATGGGTAAGTACACTCCTGAGCAATTTACTATTGGTCATGATGTAAATGTAGAAATTATAGAAATTGATTTTGATAAGGATAGGCTCTCGTTAGCATTTAAGGGATAGACATGGAGACTAAAATACAATCTTGGCCTCCATCATATCTGTCTCCAGTATCTGATCTTGAGTTAGCCAATAGCCGTGGTTATGATGTTATTGATTTTGCTGAGACATTATGCCGTATTACAGAGGACTCAATTGCAGGTAATGTAGGTGAAAAACTTGTCTTACGCCCATGGCAGAAAGAACTGCTTATCAATTTATATGCAGAAGATGAGTCTGGCCTTCTAAAGCACCGTCGTGCCTTGATTGGGATTCCTCGCAAAGCAGGTAAGTCTGCACTTCTTTCCACACTTGTGCTTGAGCAGTTATTGCTTGGCGTAAACGGTGGTCAGATTTATTCTTGTGCTGCAGATAAAGAGCAGGCTAAGATTATTTTTAAAACGGTAAAGAGAATGGTTGAACTTGAACCAGAACTAGCAGCCGTATTGCAAGTTTATAGAGATGTTATTTATAATCCTGGCTCAGGTACTGTTTATAGAGCACTTTCTTCAGAAGCATTCACCAAAGAGGGTCTGAACTCTACATTTGTGGCCTTTGACGAGGTTCATAGCCAACCAAATAGAGAACTTTACGACACAATGTCTCTGTCTATGGGTGCTCGTTTAGAGCCAATGCTTGTGGGTATAACCACTGCTGGAACGAAATACGACTCTTCTGGAAAAGAATCTTTGTGTTATCAGATGTACCAAAGAGGTGTACAGTTAGCAAAAGGAGAAGTTGAAGATCCTTCCTTCTTTTTTGCGTGGTGGCAAGGTGATGAAAAACTCAATTACAAGGATGAAAGCAACTGGAGACAGGCAAATCCTTCTTACGGCGACATTTTATCTGCGGAAGATATGAAGTCAGCATCCCTATTGACACCAGAAGCAGAGTTTCGTACAAAAAGACTTAACCTATGGACAGATTCAGGACAGACTTGGATTCCAAGTGACGCATGGGATTCTTTGACTCTTAAAGATAGAGAGCAGATTCCTGGAGAAGATGTAGTTATAGGATTTGATGGATCATTTTCAGGCGATAGCACAGTAGTTGTTGCCTGGTTCCTTGGCGGAGAAAAGCCTCATTTAGACATTCTTGGAATTTGGGAAAGACCAGATCATGCAGATCAGAACTGGTGGATTCCAGTTGCTGAGGTAGAATCGTGTATAATAGATGCATACAGAAATCCTAATTACAGTGTCAGAGAAATTGTCTTTGATCCTGCAAGGTATTCTAGAACTTTTATGTTATTTGATGAGGACAATATGCCAGTAGTGAGTTATCCCAATACAAGTGAGCGTATGGTCCCAAGTACTGCAAAGTTTTACGAGGCAGTTATGAATAGTTCGTTTACTCACTCAGGAAATGAAGCACTAAATAGACATGTAGCAAATGCTACTACAAAGACCTCATCAAGAGGACTAATGATTCAAAAAGCAAACTCTAAAAAGAAGATTGATGCTATCGTTGCAGCAATCTTTTCTTATGATCGTGCTACAGTTCCAGTTCCTGTCAAGCCAGTGGCTAGATTCTATGGGTTCTAATGAAGACATGGTCAATGTGCAATATAACTAAAAACAATAAGGAGCAATATGAAGTTCAAACTGCCTAAAGTCAGAATAGACTGGTCCACAACAACAGAAGTTGTAGGACTAGGACTTTTATCATATGGAGTTTTCTTAATCTTTCCTCCTTTGGCTTTTATAACACTAGGCTCATTCTTAATTTGGGCTGTTGAGAAGGGCGAATAACATGGCTATTTCAGGTATTTATAATTTTACTCTTGATCAAGGTTCTACATGGACACTACAAGTAGTATATGAGGATTCAAACGGCAATCCAGTTAATTTAACTGGCTACACAGCAGAGATGCAGATTCGTCGTAAGTTTGATTCTGATACTCCTGTATTGACTCTATCAACATCAAACGGCGGAATCACAATCGTTCCATTAACAGGAACATTAAATTTAATAGCAACAGACGAGCAAGCAGCCATTGAACCAGGATTCTATGTTTATGACTTAGAACTAAGTATTGGTGGAGTTAGAACTCGTTTAATTCAAGGCCAAGTCACAGTTAGCGGAGAGGTTACAAGATAATGACTTCAATTTCAAATCAAGTAGTTGTTAATGAAACAAACAACATTGTAACAGTATCTGCACCAGGACCTGCAGGAGCACCTGGAATCACAGGAGCCACTGGCCCTACTGGTCCAACAGGAGTTACAGGAGCAACTGGTCCAACAGGAGCAGGCGTTACTGGTGCAACTGGTCCAACAGGAGCCACAGGCTCAACAGGACCTACTGGATCAACAGGAGCAACAGGAAGTACAGGAACAACTGGAAGCACAGGGCCAACAGGTCCTACAGGTGTAACTGGTGATGTAGGTCCAACTGGACCAACAGGCGTAACAGGACCAGTAGGTGTAACAGGAGATGTTGGACCCACTGGCGTAACTGGACCTCAAGGATTAACTGGTGTTACAGGAGATGTAGGACCAACAGGTGCCACTGGCCCTGTAGGAACCACAGGTCCAATTGGTGTCACTGGTCAAACGGGACCCACTGGAGCAACTGGAGTATCAGGAGCAGACGGAGATACATATGCAACAACATCTCTAAGCACAGTAGCAATTGGTGCTGGTTCAAAAACATTTATTTTAGTAGACACAGATGTTGACTATTCAATTGGACAGACAGTTGTAGTTGCATTTGATGCAGGAAACCTGATGATTGGTGATGTAACTTCATATACACCTGGTACAGGAACATTAATTTTTACAGTAACTTCATTTACAGGTACTGGAACATACTCATCTTGGTCAGTTAACCTTGCAGGTGCCGTTGGTATTGCAGGAGCAACAGGTGCGACAGGTCCTACAGGACCCGTTGGAGTAACTGGAGATACAGGCCCTACAGGAGTTACAGGAGACATTGGTCCAACTGGAATGACTGGGCCTCAAGGAGTTACAGGTAATACTGGTCCTACAGGAGTTACAGGTCCAATTGGAGTAACAGGTCCTACAGGCGTAACAGGTGTGACTGGCGACATTGGTCCTACTGGCGTTACTGGAGATACAGGACCTACAGGTCCAACAGGAGTAACTGGAGACACTGGTCCTACAGGACCTACAGGAGTTACTGGAGATACAGGAGTAACGGGTGCTACAGGACCTACAGGTGTAGGCACAACAGGTGCCACAGGTGCGACGGGACCTGGAGGATCTGACTTAACAGCAGGACCAATAAGATCAGTCTCAGGAACATCAAGTATTAATTCACAAACAGGTACAGGTGATACATTTGTAATGAGTGCTGGAAATCCAACGGTATCAAGTGGAATGACTATTGATGGAATTGATATTAATAACGGAACTGGTAGTGGATTTGGTAACATTGCTATTGGTAATTCTGGAAACCTTTCAAATTTAACTACTGGTGATCAAAATACAGCAATTGGTTCAAGAGGACAGGTAGACACAACAACTGGAAGAAACAATCTTAGTATTGGTGCAGATGTTATGCGATTTAATGTTACTGGTGATGATAATGTTGCTATTGGAAACTTTGCTCTTGGTGCTCAAACATCAGGTAATACTAATACTGCTATTGGTGCTGGTGCTTTAGGTTCTTTAACAACTGCAAGTAACAACACAGCAATAGGTGGAGCAGCATTATTTGATAATACAACAGGTGCAGGAAATGTTGCAATTGGAAACAATACACTTACTAACAACACAACTGCTAATAACAATCTTGCAATTGGATTAAATGCACTTCAAAATAATACAACTGGTACTGGAAATGTTGCTATTGGTGGAAATACTTTGGCTGCAAATACAACAGTGTCACAACAAGTAGCAATTGGTTTAAATGCACTTACTGCAAATACAACTGGTCAAGGAAATATGGCAGTTGGTAATGGTGCACTTGAAGCAAATACAACTGGTAATCAAAATCTTGCTTATGGTTCAGGAACCCTTCTTGCAAACACTACTGGTGGTAACAATATTGCCTTTGGTGGTCAAGCACTTAATGCAAATATTACGGGATCAAGGTCTATAGCAATTGGTGGTCAAGCACTCAATGTTAATACAGTTAGCGATCAATTGGCAATTGGCTTTAGAGCACTTTATGTTAATACTACTGGTGTAAACAATACTGCAATTGGTTCATCAGCACTAGTTGCAAATACAACTGGTGGTGAGAATATTGCTATTGGTAATAATGCACTTGATGCAAATACTACTGCTAGTTACAATGTTGCTATTGGTAGTCAAGCACTTGGAAGCAATGTTACTGGTGCATCAAATGTTGCAATTGGATTTAATGCACTAGCCGCAAATACACAAAATGCTAACCTTGCAATTGGTGCTAATGCTGGACAGAGCAATACAACAGGTAGTATTACAGCAATTGGACAAAATGCTTTGGGTGCAAATACAACAGGAACGGCTAATGTTGCTATTGGTCAATCAGCACTTTCTTTAAACACTACTGGTTCCTCTAATATTGCTATTGGAGCATCTGTTCTTCAACTTGCAACTACTGCTATTGGTAATAACGCTATTGGTCTTGGTTCTATGGTTAATCATACAACTGGTAATGGTAATGTTGCTAATGGACAAAACACTTTGTTGTCAAGTAGAACTAGTTCACAAAATACAGCAATGGGATCTCAAACATTAAGATCAGTTGTTATAGGAAATGGCCAAACAGCAATTGGTAGAGAAGCACTTAGAGATACTACATCTATTATAGCCACACTTGGAGCAATTACACCAGGTTCTGGTTATACTGATGGAACTTATTTAGGTGTATCTTTATTTCCTAATAATAACTCTTATTGGGTTTTTCCAACTGCAGACATAACAGTTTCTGGTGGAGTTGTGACAGTAGTTACACTTGCTAATCCTGGAATTGGAATGGTAGTAGGAGCAACTCTTACTATAAATACTGTAACTACAACACCACCAGCAGGATTATTAACTGGTGCTGGATTTAGCATACCTATTTCAACTGTAAATACAGGTACATTTAACACAGCCCTTGGATATAGAGCAGGTGGTCTCAATACAACTGGTAGCCGTAACCTATTCCTTGGATATGAGGCAGGAATAAATGAAACATCATCTGATAATCTATATATATCTAACTCAAATACATCAACACCTTTGATCAAGGGTAAGTTTGACTCTGCTGGTGGAAATCTTGGATCTGTAAGAATTTATGGTGATTTGCAATTAACTACAAAGACTCCAGCCACTGCTGCTGCGACGGGAACCGTAGGAACAATTACATATGACACAGACTACATATACATATGTACAGCAACTGATACTTGGAAGCGAGTAGCAATCAGCACATGGTAAAATTAACTAAGGGAAAAGGGTAATCAAATGAGTCTATCTAAAAGACTAAAGGCATCAGAAGAAGCCAGAGATATGAATAGTCAATATATACTTCCATTGATTCCACCTCGTCCTTTATTTGGTGTAGCCAATACAGGTACATATGTTGATACAGAATCTGCTATTCGTACATCTACCGTTTATTCTTGCGTAAGACTGCTTGGAGATACTATTTCTTCATTACCAATGGGTGCATATGTACGCAGAGGTCGCAATCGTCTTGCATATACAACTGTTTATGGCTACACACCAGAATGGGTAAATAAGCCAAACCCAGAATCAACAAGACTAGAATTTATTGAGCAAGTAATTACTTCTCTACACCTACATGGTAATGCATTTATTTTGACGGTACGAGATGATAATGATGAAGTAACAGAATTATATGTATTAAACCCAAATGAAGTAAGAATTGAAAGACCTATTCCAGGAGAACCACTTGTATACAGAGTTAAAGATATAGACAACAATCTATATGATCAAATTCTGACAAGCAAAGAAGTTCTTCATATCCCACTATTTAGATTACCAGGATCATATTATGGATTAAGCCCAATTGGTGCTTGCCGTATGTCTGTTGGTATTGCACAGGCTTCTGATACATATGCTGCATCATATTTTGGTAACGCATCAAATCCTGGTGGAGTTATTGAAGTTGCAGGAGAATTAAACGCAGAGCAAGCAAGAGACATTGCTACTAACTGGCAAGAATCACACTCAGGCCCATACATGTCTGGTAAAGTTGGTATTCTTTCTGGTGGTGCAGCATTTAAGCCTCTATCACTAAACGCTGCTGACGCACAACTAATTGAAGTAAGAAAATTCAATGTGGAAGACATTGCGAGAATCTTCCGTGTCCCATTGACACTACTAGGACACCCAGTAGCAGGTTCAATGTCTTACTCATCTGTAGAAGCACAGAACCTTTCATTTGTACAACACTCATTGCGTCCATTGCTAGAGCGTTTGGAACAAGCACTATCTCCACTACTTCCTGAGTCAGATGGATTTATTCGCTTTAATCTGGATGCACTTTTGCGTGGTACTACAATTGAGCGTTTTGATGCATATACAAAGGGACTAAGAGAAGGCTTCTTGTCACTAAATGATGTACGCAACTACGAAGACTTATCATCACTTGGAGAATCTGGAGATCAATACAGACTTCCTCTACAGAACATTGATGCTAACCAGGCACCACTTGTTGGAGATAAGATGAAGGCTGAGATTGCTTCTATACTTGTACAAGTTGGATACAATCCAGATGATGTGGCTAAGATGCTAGATATGACAGATCTAAATCACACAGGACTTCCTTCAGCACAACTACAGCAGGTATCCTTAGTTGATCCAACAGATCCAAAGGCTGCTTATAGTGATGAGGTTAAGGACTAACATGCCAGTAGAAAATGTTCCAGAGTTCATAAAGAACAATGCACAAAGAGGCCTGGATTATTTGGCAGAAGGTTTTGGTGGCGACGGTTTAACTGAAGGTACCAAGAGAGCAGCAAGAGAGATGGCAGCAGGTCGTATCTCTGATGATAAAGTAAGAAAGATGGCACCTTGGTTCGCAAGACACAAGGCAGATGGACAAGCACCACAGAATAAAGATTCCTCAGATCCAGGATATCCTGGTGCAGGATTAGTTGCTTGGCTACTTTGGGGTGGCAACGCAGACTTTGATGATGCTGCTCAGGATTGGGCACAACGCCAAATTGATAAATTAGATAATGAAACTAATAAAGCAAGGAGCAAGATGAAGAAGACAGAACGCCGTACCTTTACGGTCAGAGACATAGAGGCAAGACAGGCAGAAGACGGTACTATGCGTATGGCAGGTTATGCTGCTGTGTTTAACGAAGCATCTGTTCCTTTGCCATTCATTGAGAAGATTGCACCAGGTGCATTTAGAAAAACACTATCTGAGACACCAGATGTTCGTTTATTGGTTAACCACGAAGGATTACCTATGGCCAGAACCAAAAACGGTACAATGAGATTGTCTGAAGATGAAAAAGGACTATTCTTTGAAGCAGAATTAGCAAACACACAAGAAGCAAGAGACCTCTATACTCTTGTTGAGCGTGGAGATGTTGATCAAATGTCATTTGCATTCAGAGTAATTCGCCAGAACTGGAGCAAGGATCGTTCAGAAAGAACCCTTACTGAGGTAAGCCTTTCTGATGGAGATGTATCAATCGTCACATATCCTGCATATACAGCAACTTCTGTAGAGGCTAGAGAATTAATTAAAAGAGCCATGCATGAAATAAAGGCAGGCAGAGAAATAACAGGCGAATCCCTACTAGTATTAAAACAAATCTTTGGAGACCTATCTGAAGGCCATGAATATATCATGAAGGCAGTAGAAGTAATGGCTATGCTGTTTGGTGAAGGTGAGATGGAAGATGATTCTATGTCTCCATTAGAACAAGTTGAAGAAGATGAAATGGAATCAGAAAGCCGTGAAAAGGTAGGAGATTTTGTTCGTTGGAATTCATCTGGTGGTCTTGCAAGAGGCCGTATTGTAGAAATTAAGAGAGAAGGATCTATTAATGTTCCTAACTCAGATTTCAGCATTACAGCAGAAGAAGGAGATCCAGCAGTTCTTATTCGTGTATACAGAGAAGTAGAAAGTGGCTGGGAAGCAACTGAGACTCTTGTTGGACACAAAATGTCTGAACTAACATACATTGATCCACTTCCAGAAGCACAAGAAGAGGCTGCTAATGTTCTAAATGTTGTAGATGTTCCTGGACAAGGTGGAAAGATTGTTGGAGATTTTCCTTCAGTTCTTAATTTCCTTCCAGATAACATGCCAAGATCAATGTCTCTACGCTTAGCACAAGCAAAGAGAAACACAATAAAATAATATTCCTATCTAACAAGATAGGTAGAAGTCGGAGTTAGGTTCACACCCGTAAGCGTCGTGAAATCCATAACCACCACCTCAAACTAACAAACTCACAAAGGAGAACAATAAATGTCTTATTTAGACAAAGTAATTGAACGCCGTGATGCAGTTAAGGTTGAAATGGATGCTATTCTTGAGGCAGTTGCTTCAGAAAATCGTACAGACCTTACAGAAGATGAATCAGCAAAGGTTGATACCCTTGTTGAAGAGTCACGCTCACTAGATTCAAAGATTGAAAAGTTGACTGCTCAGGCAGCAGCAGACACAAAGGCTGCAGAAGCACGATCATCAGTTGCTGAAGTTGCAATGCCAAAGGTTGGCGGAGCAAAGGTAACTCGTGAAGCCCGTACATATTCTGCAGACACAGATGCTTCATTCGTAAAGGATGCATTTACTGCTAAGTTCAGCAATGACTATGCAGCACAAGAGCGTCTTGCTCGTCACACTCGTGAAGAGGAAGTTGAGCGTCGCTCAGTAGGAACTGGCAACTTTGCTGGTCTCGTAATTCCACAATACCTAGTTGATCTAGCAGCACCACTTGCTCGTGCAGGTCGCCCAACAGCAGACTTTGCAACAAACAAGATGCTACTTCCAGCAGCAGGTATGACACTAAATATCTCACGCATGACAACTGGTACATCAACAGCAATTCAGGCTGCTGAAAACGATGCTGTCTCAAATACAAATGCTGACGATACACTACTTACTGTGAATGTTCGTACAATTGCAGGTCAACAGGATATCTCAAAGCAGGCTATTGAGCGTGGTACAGGTATTGACCAGTTTATCATTCAGGATCTTATCCGTGGATGGCACACAACACTTGACAACCAGATCCTTAACGGTGACGGAACATCAGGTTCTATCCTAGGTCTTGATGCAACACCAGGAACTAATGTTGTAACATTTACAGAAGCATCACCAACAGTTGAATTACTATATCCAAAGTTGGCAGATGCTTACCAGCAAGTACAGACAGATGCGTTCATGAACCCAACACACTGGGTAATGCACCCACGCCGTCTGGCATTCTTGCTTGCAGCAGTAGACAATTCAGGTCGTCCACTTGTTGTTCCAACACTAAACGGACCAATGAACTCAGTCGCAACAGGTGCAGGACAGGCATACTACGGTAACTCAGGTTACTCAATGATGGGTCTACCAATCGTTGCTGATGCAAATGTTCGTACAAACGCTGGAGCAGGTGGAAACGAAGATCGTATCTATTGCGTAACAGCACCAGAATTCCACCTATGGGAGCAAGCAGGATCACCATTCGCATTGAACTTTGATGCAACTGGTGCAGGCTCACTCACAATCAAGTCAGTTGTATACGGCTATGCTGCAGCAACTGCAGGTCGCTATCCAGGAGCATTCTCAATCGTTGAGGGTACTGGTCTAGTAGCACCAACATTCTAAAGTTTACATAGTTTATCTATGTAATACTTAGAGAAATCTAAGGAGGAGTGGGTCAGAGAAATCCCCATCAATGGCCCACTCTTTTTAAAAAAAGGAAGTTATGAAAAGAATTAAAAATATCTTTAAGATTAAGAAAGAGACAGCAAGTGCTACTCCTAAGACGGAGAAGGCTATGTTGCCTAAACTGGAAAAGAGGAATAAATGAGTAGACCTACGCTTGCACAGAGTTCACAGCCTAATAATGTCTATACGACATTGGCAGATGTGAGAAATGCACTGCAGATTGAAGACAGCCTGGATGATAATGATATCCAAGCAGCGATTCTTGCTGCAAGCCGTATGATTGACGAGTATTGCCAGAGATCTTTCTATCAAGAGGGTACATTAGCAGCACCTGTAACTAAATATTACACACCACTAAGTCCGTGGTATTTAGAGATTGACGACCTTATTGAACCAACAGAAGTAAGATCAAGAGCAAATCAATCTGGACCATTTACACAAATATGGAACTTAGACACAGACCTAATGTATGAGCCTGTTAATAATCCAGAAGTAGGTATGCCAATAACAAGACTATTAGCAATACAGACATATGTCTTTCCTTACTTCTTTCCTCAGACAGTTAAGATAACTGGAGTCTGGGGTTTCAAAGCAATACCTTACGAAGTAGAATTAGCCTGTAAGATTCAGGCATCAAGATTATTTGTTAGAAAGCAATCTCCATTTGGTATTGCAGGATCTGTAGAACTAGGAACAGTTCGCTTGAACTCTCGTCTAGATCCAGATGTTGAGATGCTTCTAAAAACATATCGTAGAAACTTTGGGTTGGCATTCTAAGATGGCAATTTCCAATATAAATGGCGTAAGAGATGCATTAAAAGCAAATCTACAGACAATATCAAACTTAAGAGTCTATGATTTGATTCCAGATGTTATTGTTCCGCCATGTGCAGTAGTAGGACAATTGGACTTTCAATTTGATGTTGACAATATGCGTGGTTTAGACCAAGCATCTGTTGATGTATTTGTGATTGTTCAAAGAATATCAGAAAGAACAGGACAAGACAAACTTGATAATTTCCTGGCTGGAAGTGGTAATGGATCAATCAAAACTGCTTTAGAGTCAGACAGATCACTAGGTGGCCTTGTTGATACACTCAGAGTTATAAGTGCAGAAAGTGGTACATATACTTCTGGTGAGCAATCTTTCTTATCATATCGCTATAACCTCACAATCTGGGGCTAAGGAGAGCAAATGGAATATACAGTAATCTCAAACAAGAAAGTTTGCGGTAAGGTAAAAGATGAGAAACTTACCAAAGATGATATACTAGAGGCAGGAAGTGATGTTGAATTTCTTCTTGCAGCAGGACATATCAAAGCCGCAAATGCAGCAAAGGTAACACCAGCAGTAAAAGAAGTACCAGCAGTACAGCAGGAAACAAAATTTCCTGTTTTTAACTCAGTAAATAACGAACAAGGAGAAAATAACAATGGCTAGAATAGTCTTAACAAATGTTGATGTTACAATCGCAGGAGTAAATCTTAGCGACCATATTTCATCAGTTTCACTTTCTTCCACATGGGACGCAGTTGAAACCACTGCGTTTGGTGGCGGAAATGTACCAGCAGCAGCACGAACACGACAAGCAGGACTTGTTGACAACGCAGTAACATTTGAATTCCATCAGGATTTCGCAGCAGGTGAAGTAGAAGCAACAATCTACCCACTACTAGGAACAGTAGCAGTAATTCAGGTACAGCCTGTAAATGCTGCAATCTCTGCTGATTCGCCTCAATATCAGTTCAGCGCTTTGATTTCAGAGTGGACTCCAGTAAATGGTGCAGTAGGCGAATTAGCAACTGCTTCTGTTACATGGCCAATCACAGGTGCAATCGTTAAGGATGTAACTCCTTAATCATGGCAAAAATAGTTCTAACTAACGCATATGTTGTATTTGAAGGTACCTATGATTT
>Ga0247832_1006302_pt1 | contig 13108 bp, 7 predicted proteins | sample LaCruzMarch2015__10_FD_192407 | JGI IMG/M metagenome (GOLD analysis project Ga0247832, IMG submission 192407) | Freshwater microbial communities from meromictic Lake La Cruz, Castile-La Mancha, Spain - LaCruzMarch2015_4m | ecosystem: Environmental > Aquatic > Freshwater > Lake | place: Spain... | reverse complement strand
TGTATTTAGCAGCTCAAAGTATTTTACTTTAGTGCTTATGGTCCAGTCGCAATCAATTTGTATTTCATTAATTTTATTTTTATTTAATGTTTGATAATTTTCTATCAATTTAGAAATGGAATTTGCTAAAAATATAATGCTATCGTTATGGCATTTAATGAGTGCATTGTTTGTGATATAAACTACAGGAATGATTTGTAATTGCTCAGGAACAGCTTGTTTAAAATAAATTTTTGCAACCGGAACTGCGCTATTTATTTCTTGATTCCAAACCACATCAAAATATTTAATGTATAGGGTGTTGATCTTGTGTTTTTCTATCAGTTGCAATTCTTTTTGGTTAAGCTCAAAGGTCGATTTCCAATAGTAAAAAGCACGAGTAATTTTATTTTTTTTAGAATGGCAGGCAAGCAATAATGCAACAATTGTGCATATGATTAATAAGGAAAGCCATGTGTTTTTATTCATATATTTTATAACGCAAAGATAATCGGTTATCATTGTTATGCTGATAACAATTTTAAAATTCACTTCCTTAAAAAATACATTGCAAATAATAGAATTGTAATTTTACATCATAAATAAAAATATGGAAATTGGTATTGATAGTTTTGCTGCAGCCAATGTGGGCAACACAAGTGAAAGAGCAAAAAATAGTGCGCATGCGTTAGATGAATTATTGCAAAGGATTGTAAAGTCTGATGAAGTTGGATTAGATTATTTTGGTGTAGGCGAACATCACCGTGCCGAATTTTTAGATTCGGCCAACACTGTAATTTTGGCAGCAGCTGCAGCACTTACTAAACATATTAAATTAAGCAGTGCCGTAACTGTATTGAGTGCAGCCGACCCTGTGCGCATTTTTCAAAGTTTTGCCACTTTAGATTTAATTTCAAAAGGACGTGCCGAGATTGTGGTTGGAAGAGGTTCCTTTACAGAGGCATTTCCTTTATTTGGATACAACTTAAATGATTATGATGAACTCTTTACCGAAAAATTGGAGTTGTTGCTTCAGATAAAACAAACAGAAGTCATTACATGGTCGGGTAAATATAGAGCACCTTTGCACGCGCAAGCAATTTATCCTAGACCTTTTCAGGACGATTTGCCAATATGGTTAGGAGTAGGAGGTACACCGGCCTCTTTTGCAAGAGCAGGAACATTGGGCATGCCCTTAATGGTTGCCATTATTGGTGGCGAAACACATCGTTTTAGACCTTTAATTGATTTGTATCGGGAGGCGGGAAAACGTGCTGGTCATGCTCCAGAAAAGTTGAAAGTAGGATTGCATTCTTTAGGTTATGTATCGCAAACCACAGAAAAAGCAATATCAGAATATTACCCAGGCTATGCTAAAACCTCTACCAGAATTGGCAAAGAGCGTGGTTGGCCAGCTGTTACCTTCGATAGATTCTCCGCTCAAAATGGCCCTACAGGAGCCTATTTAGTCGGGAATCCGCAAGAAATTGCAGAAAAAATAGTGAGGCATAGTGAGAGTTTGGGTGGTATCGACAGGTTTACTTTTCAAATGGATAATGCTGATTTGAGTCATGCACAATTATTGAATTCAATTGAATTGATTGGTAAAGAAGTGGCGCCTTTGGTAAGGGCTGCAAACAGCTAAATGAATTTACTTTATAATCATTTTCTTTTGGGAAATAATACCAATTGTATTTATTAAATAGCCCAAAGATGTTTAATAAATTTACAATGGTTAATACCGATACTACCTGAAATTAGTACAATAAGGTAATGCTGCAATTGGACTAAATTGAAAGTGTAATAGGTATTAGAGTGTGAGCAACTGATATTATTTAAAATATTATTCACTAAAGATTTACACTGCGTAATTGGGATAAAACCAACAGACTTAAGCAACAAGCATTGTAAAACAAATAGATTGAACGTATCTTACCTAGAAAAAAATTATTTCTCTGCTTTATGCGCAATTACAAATCTTCCTTCGCTGTTGTACTCATCTATTTCATAGCCTAATTTTTTTAAAGGCTCCAACACTAAATCTTTATTGCCAACCACTACAATTATCATCTTGTCGTCTTGCAAATACTTATTAGCTGTGGCATTTATCGATTGTTTGGTTGCCGATTTTAAAATATTCTTTTGCTTTTCTAAATAATCTTTTTCAAGATTATATTCCACAATTCTTTTCAAAAAACCTGCCTTTTGGCTGTTGGTTTCATACCTTAGCGCTTCCGATAAACTAATCGAATTTTTAGTGTAGGCCAACTCTTCTTCAGTGATACCAGACTTTTTGTAATTTTTTATTTCTTTCATCATTTCAACAACACTGCTATCGGTGGCAGTTGCCTTAACACCCGCCGATACCGTAAACGGACCTTTGTACTTTGAGCCGTTAAACGAAGAGCGTGCCCCATAAGTATAACCTTTATCTTCCCTTAAATTTAAATTTATTCTGCTGTTGAAAGTACCACCTAATATAAAATTCATTAACTGACAGTTATAAAAGTCGCCATAAGCATCAAATGGTAAAGCCACGTAACCAATTCTAATTTCACTTTGAGGTGCTTTGTCTTTGTGTTGAAAATAAATTTTAGTTTTCTCAATGTTAGGAATTGGCATTTCTTTTGGAAACACTAAGTTCTTATTTTTCCAATCATTCAAAAATTTCAATTTTTTGAGCGCACTTTCTTGTGTTAACTTACCTACTACAACTAAAGTGCTGTTGTTTGGCGAGAAAAAATCTTCAAAATATTTCCTTACATCTTCGATGCTTACTTTATCAACGCTCTCTGCTGTTCCAATTACTGGTGTCGAAAAAATATGTTTATCGCCATATAAATATTTATTGTACGAATTACTTGCTATAGCTGTGGCTTGCATATTTTGATTGCTGATGTTTTGGAGCAATTGATTTTTTACCTTCGCAAACTCATCCTGATCCATGATTGGTGTAAAAAATATTTCTTTAAAAATTGCCAATGTAGAATCTAAGTTTTTAAGCAGTGAATTAATATTAAATACTATTTCTGTTGAATTGGCATTTACATCAATTCTACTTCCCATATTACTTAATGCCTGACTTAATACTTCGCCAGCATTATTAACTGTAGATTCTTTAAACATTTCAGCCGTAAGAGTAGCAATACCAGCCTTTTCAATAGGCTCAAAAACATGGCCAGCACCAACAGCCAATTGAATGCTAACAAGCGGCAATTCTTCCGAAAAAGTACCAATCATTTTTAAGTTATTATCCAAGGTTTTTGCCCAATACTCAGGAACTTTTAATGAATTTATGGGTCCTGGTATCGGTTGTTTAGATCTATCAAAATCATCTTTTGCTTTGGCGTATTGTAAATTGCTCTTTTCTGCTTTTAATGCTTTTTCATACACTTTACTGGTGTCCATTTCAAAGTTGTTTGGACGAGCCACTGCTGTTGGATTTCCTTTGGGGTAAACACTCAAAATTACAGCAGGCTGATTATAAATATACTTATCAAACACACGCATAACATCAGTGGCTTTTAAGTTTTTTAGCTGTGTGTAATAATCGGCTAAATTGTTTGGGTTGTTAGTATATACTTGCCCGCTAGCCAAGCTCGCGGCTTTGCCATTAACACTTGCAATTGAATTTAATAAGCTTGCTTCTGTTTTTAACTTAAAACTTTGCACATCTGAATCAGTAATGCCATTGGTCTTAAACTCGTTCAACACATCATTAAACAACATTTCTACATCTGTTAAAGCAACGCCTGGCAAGGTAATTCCTGTAAAGTTAAACTTACCTGCTAACTCCTGTGTGGGGTGCGAGCAATAAGCACTCAAAGCTTTTTGATCGTAAATAAATTTTTTATACACTGGACTATTTTTATTTCCACTCAGTATTTCTGCCAAAGCATCAAGCGCAATTTCTTCTTTATCGTTTTGTGGCACCGTAGGAAAATTAATAGATATCATTGGCTGGCGCACGTTATCTTCATAACTAATGTATCTAGTTTTATCAAGTGTAACAGGTGTTTTATCCACTTTGGGAATTTCGGGGCAAGTAGGAATTTTACCAAAATACTTTTCTGCTAATTTTAATACATCTTTGGTATTTACATCTCCCACAACCGTTAAAGTAGCGTTATTTGGGCCATACCAACGTAAGAAAAATTGTTTTAAATCTTCTAAATTAGCGTTATTCAAATCGCTTATATAACCTATTGTTGGCCAATTATAAGGATGACCGTATGGATACATTGCTTGCCCAATTTTTTCATTCACTAGGCCATAAGGTTTGTTATCATAGTTTTGTCCTCTTTCATTTTTTACGGTGCTTCTCTGTATTTCAAATTTCTTTTGTGTAACTGCATCTAGTAAAAAGCCCATACGGTCCGATTCAAGCCACAAAGCCACCTCCAATTGGTTGGAAGGCATTGTTTCAAAATAATTTGTTCTATCTGTATTGGTTGTTCCATTTAAAGTACCACCAGCGGCCGACACTATTTTAAAATGCTGCTCATCGCCAACATGGTCGCTACCCTGAAACATCATGTGTTCATAAAAATGAGCAAATCCACTACGACCTAATTCTTCGCGTGCGCTACCCACATGATAAGTTACATCTGTATGTACAATAGGGTCGCTATGGTCCTCATGAACAATAATCGTAAGTCCATTTTGGAGCACATATTTTTCGTAAGGAATAAAAAATGGGTTATCATTTTTTTCTGCTTTGTCAATCAACTTGGGTTGCGCCTGCAAATTGTAAACTGTTAAGAATAAGAGCGCGGCAATTGAAATTTTGTGCTTCATGTTTCAAGTTTTAATTTGTGCGAAAATAGCATTAAAAAATGAGCTAATTAGCTGATACCGTTAATTAGCTGATGAAATATCACATTTTTTTACAAAAATTAAGTGGTAACATTGTTTAAAAAAATGCTTCCGCAAAATATTGAATAATCAAATCATTATTTCAAAGTCTTTTTATTACTACTAATTTAATTATATTTGCACTCCAAAATAAAAACGGGGGATTAGCTCATTTGGCTAGAGCGCTTGCCTGGCAGGCAAGAGGCGACCGGTTCGAATCCGGTATTCTCCACAATATAAAGTTCCTGAGTATTCAGGAACTTTATTAGTTTAAATGGTAGTATGTTTAAAGTTTACATATTATATTCATCTCATGTTGATCAATATTATGTTGGTCATACTCTCGGTAAAAGTGTAACCTAATTTTGCGGTTGGAAAATATTGATGTACTTGGTCAATAATTTTAAAAATTAACGATTTTGGCATGTTGATAGGATGCGTTCCTACCATATGATCGTAAAAATTACTTTGCGTATTTTTTGTCCCAACATCGCACATTTTACAATGTAAATTGCAAACATTATTTACCCCTAAAATTATCCATTGCGGCGCATAAAACAGATGCTTTGGATAAGCAAGCATGTTAACTTTTTTAAGATAACTCAGCATGTATAGTTTTTATTTAGGATGTAATTTTATTGTGATTTTACCATCTGCTTGAATTTCAAAAGTAATATTTATTATTTAAAAAGTGCAGCAGAAAAGCGAGAGCCTAAAGGGCAATAAATGATGAGGTGATTCATTATGTATTTCGATAAATAAATAAAATTAATGTAATGACCGTGATTTAAATTTTAATGTATAGCCGCAAAAGGGATAGCAGCAGCTACCATGTAGCGCGCATAGCCCGACCATTCCTCCGTGCCGAAACTTCGGGCGGAGGGATGGATTTGCCCAAATGAAACAAGAAGTAGAGGTAATTTTATCTTAAAAAGGTGTGGAATAAATGCAGTGCTAAAATTTAAACAGCATCTTGTATTCCTTGCTGCGCTTGCTGTTTTAGTTTTCCAAAAATGGCTTCTTCTACTTTATTGAAATCTTCTTTTAAAAATGTTTTGGTAAATCGACCATCCTCTAAATAACAAATTTGATGACAAATGGCAAGTAATGGGTCAATAATATGTGACGAAATAAAGATGGTTTTCCCTTTGTTATATAAGGCGGTAATGACCCATTCTAAAATTTTATTACTTTCTAAATCTAGTCCATTAAATGGTTCATCAAAAAGATAAATTTGTTTATCTTGTTTTAATACACCCAGTAAGGCCAATTTCTTTTTCATACCGGTTGAGTAGGTTTCAATTAAATCGTCTAAAGGCAACTTAAAATGTGATTGAAAAGTGGATAACTGGAACTGTTCATTGCTAGCCTTAAAGATGCTCAAATACTCATTTCCGGTAATGTTGCTGTAGAAGTAATTATTCGTTTCGAGATAAGCTATGGTGTTAAAATCAACTTGCTTTTGATGATGTAAAATCACTTCGTTTTCTGTTTTAATAACATCTGAAAGGGCATTAAAAAAAGTGCTTTTTCCTGCGCCATTTAAACCAGCAATACCAATAATTTGCGGCTCCTTAAATTCAATAGTGATGTTATTTAAAACAGTTTTACTGTCAAAAGAAATACTTAAATCTTTAATGCTAATCATGAAAATAGTTGTTTAAATTTTGAAGTGCTTTTTTGTAATATACAATTGCAAATATTACAGGCAAGGGCAGTAAATACGGCACAATAGAACCTATAGAAACAAATGATACTATGCTATTTGAAACCATATTTTGTTGTGCTGGCACATAGCTACTATACTTTGCAGTAATTGCAAAAATAATTAAGGCGAATTGTACCAATAAAAACAGCACATTGATTTCTAAAAAATCGTTATTGAAAACAACATTTAATAAAAGCACAGGAGTATAAAAACAAGCAATATAAAAACAGTGCTTTTTTATTTTTTGATGCAAAAAATCGCGCGCATTTGTGTGTTGTGCTTTTAAGATGTGAAGTGCTTCATACTCATTATAAAAGTTGAGTAGGGCAGTGGTTATAACCCAAAGCAGTAACAGTGGTAAAAATCGCATCCAGCAGGTGGCAACTGCTAACATATACAATGGAATGATGGATAAAAATGAAGTCCTAAAACCACTGATCCATTCTATAGAATGTGCAGATGGAAATACACTTGAAATACCTTTAAAAATAGTTTTTTGAGCGGGCGTATAATGCAAGTAAGGAATAAGCCAAAGCAAAGCTAAAGAGGCAGGAAAATAAAAAAAATGTTTTGTAAACAGCGCTGTAAATGTGAAAGGAAGCGTTAATATAACATACTCAACGTACATTTGTAAATGCCAGTTTGTTAGATGCAACTGCGCAAATGTTTTATCTTTTCTATGTAGATGTAAACTCATACAAATGAGCAGTAATGCCAATATGAGTAATCCTCCATATCGCATATCTTTATACGCTATATGTGAAGCGAACGATAAACCCACTATTAAAAAGGGTAGTAACAATGAACCTAAACCACCTTCTTTAAGGGCTCGTAAAGCTTGTAAATACCTAATGTAAAGGAGTGTAAATGACATCTTTTTTCAATAATTATTGATTGTAAGCCTTTTTTGCAATTTTTTAATAGCTATAAAAACTATAGTTTGCTGTTGTTGTGATGTCGGTCATGATCGCGTTTGCCCTTTCTTTCCATATTCAATTCAAGTTGTTTTTGCAAATCAACACCCGTTTGATTGGCCAAGCAAATCAATACAAAGAGTACATCGGCTAGCTCCTGTCCAAGATCATTTTTATCACCTTCTTTAAAAGATTGTTCACCATATTTTCTAGAAATAATTCGTGCCACTTCGCCTACTTCTTCGGTTAAAATGGCCATGTTGGTGAGTTCTTTAAAATACCTTACACCATGGATTTTTATCCATTGGTCAACGGCTTGTTGTGCTTCTGTTATGGTCATATTGATGTAATTTGAATGGCTTCAATATCAGTTTTATAATCGTACTGTAAATCTTCTTCTAACTTAAGCAAAGCCTTGTCAATCTTTATGATTTGACGGTTGTATAAATTTAATAAAGCAGTACTTGTTGTTTGCAGGGTAAAAGGTTTTATTTTAATGCATAAGTATATAAGCACAGCCACCTCAACATTTTTACTGCCCGAAAACTTAATGTATTTATTGGCTATACGCAACGCTTTTCGGAGCTTTTTAAGCATATTACTGAAGCTAAAAACCACTAAATTTTCGAAATAGGTATCAATTTCAAGTTTAATGTTTTCAATGTATTGTTGTTCATTATCGGCTTCGTAAAGTAAGTATGAAAGTAACTCTTTATTTTCTCGTTTGTATTTGGCCATAAGCATACAAACTTCAAGCATTTCTATAGGGCTTAAATTATGAAGGGCTGCTTTTAACTCTTTAACACTTGCGCTTTTCATTAAATTTTCAAAAATTATTTCACATGGATAAATTAAAATTTAGGTAGCAAAAGTAGCTTAAAAAACGGTTAAATTACTGTGGTTTTTTAATTCAAATATGTACCTTAAAAAGCTTGCAATTGTTTGTTCTAGTTATTTTTTTGCTTGCAATGTTAAATCCTTGGGTAAAAACAGTACTTTTAAAAGTAATTTTTATATTTACGTTTTGCTATCCCTGTAAACTAAAGGTATGAGATTCATTTTAACAACCATATTTATATTCACCATAAGCTTAGCATATAGTCAAGTTGCTGATAATTTTGCAGATGGCGATTTTACTAATACACCACAATGGACCGGCGATGATTCTGTATTTGTAATTGTACCTGTTGCAACAAACAATCAGTTGCGTTCTAATAAAACCATTGCTAGCAGTAGCTTTTATTTATCCACGCCAAATGCATTGATTAATGATTGCCAGTGGGAGTTTTTTGCCAATTTACAGTTTAATACTTCGGGCGCTAATTATGTTGATGTGTTTTTAACTTCTGATAATGCTAATTTGCAATTTGCTTCATCGAGTGGTTATTTTGTGCGTATTGGTAGTACACAAGATGATATTTGTTTGTACAGAAGGTTGAGTGGTACTAATCTTAAAATTATTGATGGATTTGATGGTATCACTAATTTTTCGAACAATAGTATGAAAGTTAAAGTGGTTCGTACTACCACAAATGATTGGTCGCTTGAGCGCGATATGAGCGGAACAGGTAATAATTATACCTTAGAGGGTACAGTCAATGATGCTGCTGTTTTAACTAGCGGATTCTTTGGATTTTCAATTGTTCAATCAACTGCATCATTTTTTCAAAAACATTTTTTTGATAATATTTCGGTAGGTTCAATTGTACTTGACACCACACCGCCACAATTAATAAGCGCTACAGCATTAAACAATAACAATGTAGATGTTTTATTTAGCGAAGCAGTGAGTATTGCCAATTGCGAAAACATTATCAATTACAACATCAACAATGGAATTATTATTGCTTCTGCCACAAGAGATAATAGCAATCCTGCGCTTGTACATTTGGTGTTGAGCAATAGTTTAGTGAATAATACCAATTATATTTTGGTAACCAATAATATACAAGATCTTGCTGGCAATGCTATTGCAGCTGCTAGCAATGTTAGCTTTAGTTATATAGTGCCTTCTTCTGCACAATTTAGAGATATTATTATCAACGAAATTTATACCGATCAAACACCTTTAGTTGGGCTTCCCAATGCCGAGTTTATAGAGATTTATAACCGTTCAACAAATGCCTTTAATCTAAATGGGTGGAAAATTAGTGATCCTACAACAAATGGTACTTTAGGTAATTTTACCATTTTGCCAGGCCAATATGTAGTACTCTGTGCTAATGCCGATACGGCCTTGTATCAGTCTTTTGGAAATGTAATTGGGGTTACTTCTTGGCCTTCATTAAACAATGCTTCAGATAGAATTTTCTTGAAAACCAATGCAGGTGTTTTTATTGATAGCGTATCTTATGAAGACACTTGGTACCAAGATGCTACTAAAGCTTTAGGTGGTTGGACACTTGAATTAATAAATCCAACAATTGCCAGTAATTGTGCTGGTAGCGGCAATTGGATTGCAAGTAATCACCCTTCTGGCGGAACGCCCGCACAAGTAAATTCAGTTTTTAATGGAACACCCGATAATATATCACCGCAGTATGTTGGTGTTGAAACTCCTAATGCTAACACGCTCAATGTTTGCTTTAGCGAGTCCATCAATCCTCAAACGCTTATTACTTCAAACTTTAATATTAATAATGGGATTGGAATTCCAACAGCAATAAGTAGCTATGGCAATTGTGTTAGTTTAACTTTAGCTAATCCTTTACAAGCTGGTATTAACTTCACCATCACAGGTCTAAATTTAACCGATTGCTCAGGCAATGCAGTAACAACTTCAGGATATACATTTTTATATTTTTTACCTACTCAGTTTGATGTAGTAATTAATGAAATAATGGCCGATCCATCGCCAATTGTGGGTTTGCCAGATGCCGAGTTTGTTGAATTGCATAACACTACTAATTATAATATTAGCACCAATGGATGGACATTTGAACATGGAACTACGGTACGCAGTTTACCTAATGTGGTAATTCCAGCAGATAGTTTTTTAGTGATTACAAATTCAGCAGCTTTAGCAGATATGAGTATTTACGGCAATGTTGCAGCAGTTACAAGTTTAAGCAGCACCGCCATCACAAATGCTGGCACTAAACTCACCATTAAAGACAATAACGGACAAATTATTCATCAGGTTACCTATTCCGATCAATGGTACAACGATGCCGGTAAAGCAGCAGGCGGCTGGTCTTTAGAAATGATTGACCCTTCAAACCCTTGTGCTGCCGGAACCAATTGGACAGCATCTAACAATGTTGATGGTGGAACACCCGGTAAAAAGAACTCAGTATTTGCTCCCAATCCAGATAACATAGCTCCTAATTTAGGTAGCATCAAAATCATCAATAGCAATCAAATTGAAATTGATTTTACCGAACCTATTGTTAATGCTACAAATATTATTGCTTCGCAATTTAGCGTTAATAATGGTTTAGGCGTAGCTGCAACTATAAGCTTTAATGGAAACCCTACATCAAGTGTTATACTTTCGTTTTCAAACGCCATGCAGTTAAATGTAATCTATACTGTAACGCTAAGTGCCCAGTTAAACGATTGTGCTGGAAACAACAGTGCCGCAGCACTTTCTGCAAATTTTTCTAACTATAATGCAAAGCCTTTTGATATTGTTATTAATGAAATTATGGCTGATCCTGATCCTGTAGTTGGATTGCCAAATTTTGAATATGTTGAGTTACTAAACAGATCGTTATTTCCAATTAATTTGGCGCAATGGCAATTAAAATATGGAAGCAGTTTTAAATCATTGCCATCGGCAAGCATCAATCCTGGTGAGTATGTAATTCTTTGTGCAGCCAACGCCTACCAAAGCTTGCAGAGTTTTGGAAAAACCATTGTTGTTCCCGGCTTATCTTCCAGTGCAATTACAAACTCAGGAACATCCCTGGTTATAGCCGATACTTCGGGCAAGGTAATTCATGCTGTAAATTATAATGATACCTGGTATGGCAATGCCGATAAAGTCAATGGCGGCTTTAGTTTAGAACAAATAGATATATTAAATCCTTGTGGTGGAAAAAGTAATTGGTTGGCATCAACGAATACATCTGGAGGAACTCCAGGTGCTGTTAATACTGTTACTGCCAGTAATCCAGATAATAAGGCGCCTCTAATTAAAGCACTGTGTGCAGAATCGGCAAACACATTAAGAATCAAATTTACAGAACCTCAAGATAGCACAACTTTGTTAAATGCTTCTTTTTATGTGGTTGATAATGGTATCGGAATTCCAAGCGCCATACAACTATCGGGACCACTTTATGATCAACTTTTACTTACCTTTAATGGCAGTTTTTTAAGTAATAATACCTATACCTTAAGTATCAATGGCACGATTAAAGATTGTGCAGGAAACGCCATTGCTTCAAGCACCACACAAAAGTTTTCGTTATATCAAGCGCTAGCTTTTGATATAGTAATTAATGAAATTATGGCCGATGAATCGCCCGCAGTGGGTTTGCCTGCTACCGAATATGTGGAGCTTTACAATAAAACAAGCAAGCCAATAAGTTTGATGGGATATAATTTTAAAACAGGAAGTGCAAACACTATCATGGGATGCGCAAGTATTCAGGCAGGCGACTATTTAACCTTTTTGCAAAAAACAGGGAATGGCGATGATGAGGTGTTTGGAAATACTTATGTGGCCGAAAGCTATAGCTCCTTAACTAACACTGGTGCCGAAATAACACTAAGTACTAATACAGGAACAATCATTTCAACAGTAAAATTTTCTGATCAATGGTATGGCAACACCGATAAAGCTGCTGGTGGTTATAGTTTGGAACAAAAAGACCCTTTAAACCCTTGCGCTGGCAGCGATAACTGGAGTGTAAGTACTCATGCAAGTGGCGGAACACCGGGTAAATTAAACAGTATTAATGCATCAAATCCAGATACTAAAGCCCCAGAAATTTTAAGGATTGCCTATTTTAATAACACCAATATTGTTATTTATTTTTCTGAATCTTTAAATGCCAATTCTATTTATAATTCCACAAGTTATTCCATCGATAATGGCATAGGAAATCCATCTATAATTGTTCCTTATTTTCCTGAGCTTAAAAAGTTTGGACTCAATTTGGCTACACCTTTACAAGCTGGTATTGTATACACTTTAAGTATCAATGGCATTTTAACCGATTGTGTTGGTAATTTAATTAACTCTGTAATTACCGGAAGATTCGCTATACCACAAAACATAACCAAAGGAGATTTAATTTTAAATGAAATTTTATTTAATCCCAAAACCGATGGATTTGACTTTGCAGAGTTTTACAATAACAGCAATAAAGTAGTAAGTTTAGATCAAATTAAAATGGCTAACATAGATACTGTTACCAATACAATTTCAAGTCTTAGTGTGATTGATACATTAGGTTATTTAATCTTTCCAAAAGAATACTATGTGCTAAGCCAAGGCATTGAAACGGTGCAAAAACAATACAACACAGCAAACGAAAACAACTTTATCAACGTAAGTGATATGCCTGCCATGAATGTTGGTGATGGAAGTTTTGGTTTGATTTTAAAAAATGACACAGTGCTTGATGCCCTAATGTATACAGAAGATATGCACTATCCTTTGATCAGGGATAAAAAAGGCGTGTCGTTAGAAAGAATAAGTTTT
>Ga0247832_1006298_pt1 | contig 13114 bp, 10 predicted proteins | sample LaCruzMarch2015__10_FD_192407 | JGI IMG/M metagenome (GOLD analysis project Ga0247832, IMG submission 192407) | Freshwater microbial communities from meromictic Lake La Cruz, Castile-La Mancha, Spain - LaCruzMarch2015_4m | ecosystem: Environmental > Aquatic > Freshwater > Lake | place: Spain... | reverse complement strand
AAATGAAAAACCAAGCACCACGTCGTAAGTTTCTGAAAGGTGCTGCTGTTGGTGGCGCCGGTGCAGCTGCCCTTAGCTTCCCAATGATTTCTAAATCGCAAGGCGTACAAAATTTACGCTTCCAGTCAACCTGGCCTGCGAAAGACATCTTCCACGAATACGCTGTAGATTTCGCTACAAAGGTCAATGACATGACCGGCGGCGAAATGAAAATTGAAGTATTGCCAGCCGGCGCGGTTGTTCCTGCTTTCGGATTACTCGATGCCGTTTCCAAAGGTACTTTGGACGGTGGCCATGGCGTGGTGGTATATCACTACGGTAAGAATGCTGCCTTGGCATTGTGGGGATCAGGCCCATCCTTCGGTATGGACGCTAACATGCTCCTCTCCTGGCACAAGTACGGCGGCGGCGCTGCACTGTTAGATGAGCTCTACAAGGTAGTTAATGCCAACGTGAAGTCCTATGTATATGGCCCAATGCCATCACAGCCACTCGGTTGGTTCAAAAAGCCAATCGCTAAAGTAGAAGATCTGAAAGGCCTGAAGTACCGTACCGTTGGTATTTCGATTGACATGTTTACTGCCATGGGCGTTTCTGTAAACGCACTGCCAGGCGGCGAAATTATCCCTGCGATGGATCGTGGCCTGCTTGATGCAGCTGAATTCAACAACGCCTCTTCCGATCGTCAATTGGGCTTCCCAGACGTATCGAAAGTATGTATGTTGCAAAGCTACCACCAGAATGCAGAGCAGTTTGAAATTCTGTTCAACGGCACCAAGTACAACGCATTGTCACCAAAACTCCGTGCGATTTTGGATAACTGCGTCGAGGCAGCTTCTGCTGACATGTCCTGGAAGGCGATTGATCGCTACTCCAAGGCCTACGATGAAATGCAAAAGACCCAAGGCGTCAAGTTCTACAAAACGCCAGACAGCATTTTGCGTAACCAGCTCAAAGTATTCGATGAGGTTGTTGCCAAGAAATCCGCTGAAAACCCACTCTTTAAGAAGATTGTTGACTCGCAAAGAGCGTTTGCCCAGCGTGCTGTGAAGTGGGACTTGGATACCAATACTCCACGTCGCATGGCTTTTGATCACTATTTCCCATCTGGCGCTAAAAAGGCCTAATTGAGGAATATTTCATAAGCTTTAGGTTTATTTCAGAAATATGGCATAAGTTTTAGGCTTAGCTTAAAATAGCGCCCAGTAGCAATATGGGGTGGTTGCGAAGGTAACCACCCCATTTTTTATGGTTTAAACACCTGGAGTCTCCAAAGTGCAAAAATTATTCTTAACGGTAGATCGCCTATCTACCTTCATCGGCCAGTTTTTTTCCTGGCTGGTTGTTGGCTTAACCGCCTTAATTGGCTATGAAGTGTTTAGCCGCTATGTCTTAAATAGTCCGCATGCATGGGCGTTTGACGCCATGATCATGATGTACGGCACCATGTTCATGATGGCTGGCGCGTATACCCTGTCCAAAAATGGCCACGTTCGCGGCGACATTCTCTACGGCTTTTTAAAGCCCCGCACTCAGGCGATTTTTGACCTCATTTTGTACGTCATCTTCTTTATTCCAGGCGTGATTGCCTTGGCCTATGCCGGCTACGGATTTGCTGAAGATTCCTGGCGCATCTTGGAACACTCGTCGATTACAGCGGATGGTCCTCCTCTGTACCCTTTTAAAACCATCATTCCTTTAGCGGGCGTTATTTTGCTCTTTCAGGGTATCGTTGAAATCTTTCGCTGCGTGGTCTGCATTCAACAAGGTGAATGGCCTTCCCGCGAGCAAGACGTGGAAGAGGTCGATGTCGATGCACTGAAGGCAATGGTTGGCCTAGACAAGGAGAAAACCAATGCGTAAGGAACTATTATTCGGCTTCATCATCATGGCATTGGTGGTGCTTTCAACGATTATCCTGCTACCTTGGGGCAATATTGAGAGTGGCCATATGGGCCTGCTCATGCTCTCCCTTGTTGTCGTAGCAATCATGCTGGGCTTCCCTACCGCTTTTACCCTAATGGGTATGGGCATGATCTTTACCTTCATTGCGTATAGCTTTTCAGATCCCTCTTTAGCGCTCAACAACACCTTATCTTTGATGGTGCAGCGGGCGTACGCGGTCATGACCAACGATGTGTTGATCTCGATTCCCTTGTTTGTGTTCATGGGCTATCTGGTGGAGCGTGCCAACTTAATTGAAAAGCTGTTCCGCTCATTGCATTTGGCCTTGGTGCGCGTTCCTGGCTCCTTGGCCGTTGCCACCATCGTTACTTGCGCTATCTTTGCGACCGCAACCGGCATTGTGGGTGCTGTGGTCACACTGATGGGCCTCTTGGCCTTTCCGGCCATGCTCAAGGCAGGCTATGACACCCGCGTATCCGCAGGCTGTATTACTGCCGGCGGTTGTTTGGGTATTTTGATTCCACCTTCGGTACTACTGATTGTCTATGGCGCAACCGCAGGCGTATCAGTGGTTCAGCTTTATGCTGGCGCATTTTTCCCCGGAATTATGCTGGCTGGTTTGTACATCGGTTACGTTATTATTTTGGCTAAATTTAAGCCCAAGTTGATGCCACCGCTATCGCTGGAAGAGCGCAAAGTTCCCTTGCCGATGAGCTATACCGAGCTTGGCGAAAAAATTAGTCAGAAAGTGATTCCAGCCATTTTGATTGGCCTCAAAGGCAAACGTAATTTGCATGTACGCCCCGCCGAATTACTTCAATCTCTGATGATTGCGTTATTGCCACTCTTGGTTTTTGCGATCTTTACAGGCTCCATTTACAAGGTGGTCACTGCGCCCGTGGGTGCTATTGACAGTATGGAAGTGATGCAAATGGGCGACGCTGGTAGTGGCGCTGCTGAAGAAGAGTCAAGCAGCGGCCTGTCCTTACCTCCTGGTGCAGAAAAGACCGATAACGGTGGTTTGTCATTGCCCCCTGGCGCAGAAGAAGACAAGGCAGCGGCAGCTCCGGTCATGAGCGCGGATGAAGCTAAAGCAGCGGAAGCAGCGGCTGCGGCTGCGGCAGCAAAAGCGCTCGAGCCGCGCGATGCGCCTACCTGGTTCTGGGTAATGACCGCAATCTTTGCCGCCATGCTGGCCATTTATTATTTGCTTCTGACTTGGGTGCGTTTGGAGATCTTCAAGATGCTCTTGGGCTCCTTCTTCCCATTAGCCGTATTGATTTTGTTTGTACTCGGTTCGATTGTGTTTGGTCTCGCCACACCAACCGAAGCGGCAGCGATTGGGGCAATTGGCGGTGTCATCTTGGCGGCCGCCTACAAGCAGCTCAATATGCGCGTGATTCGGGAGTCAGTCTTCTTAACAGCCAAAACTGGAGCAATGGTTTGCTGGCTGTTCGTGGGCTCATCGATCTTTTCAGCTGCATTTGCCCTGCTCGGCGGTCAGACTTTGGTTGAAAAGTGGGTCTTGTCTCTGGGCCTCAGCCCAATGGAGTTTTTGATTCTGGCTCAGGTCATCATTTTCTTCCTAGGCTGGCCACTCGAGTGGACTGAGATCATCGTGATTTTCATGCCAATCTTCGTGCCCCTGCTCGATGATTTCGGTATCAATCCATTGTTCTTTGGTCTCTTGGTTGCGCTGAATTTGCAAACCGCATTCTTATCGCCGCCCGTAGCGATGTCGGCCTTCTACCTGAAGGGTGTTGCACCTCCGCACGTCACCCTGAATCAGATTTTTGCGGGTATGTTGCCGTTTATGGGCATCCAGATTCTGGCGATTGTCTTGCTGTATACCTTCCCTGCCATTGGTTTGTGGCTACCCGAAGTGCTGTACAAGTAGTAGCTAGTATCGGTATGAGAACCCCGCGCAAGCGGGGTTTTTTATTGGTGAGGTCAAACGTAATCGAGAGCACTTAAAATAGGTTCATGGTCATAACAACACGGCGAAGCCCTCTTGGATTACGCATCCTCAAATGGATTGCATTGGGTTTAATAGGCGCGAGCACCTTAGTTGCATGCCTTGCTTTAATCTATCTTGCTTCGACCAAGAATAGTCCCTCTGGCAGCGATCGCCTGCTGGGCCTGAATGATGCGGTAAGCATCGGTTTTGATGCCAGTGATATTCCGCATATCAAAGCAGCCACCGCCAGTGATGCCTTATTCGCCCTCGGCTATCTGCATGCAACCGAGCGTTCGTGGCAAATGGAAATCAATCGTAGATTAGCGGCTGGGCGTTTATCTGAAATTCTGGGTGAAGAAACCCTGAAAATTGATCGCTTTATACGTACGGTAGGCATTAAATACAGTGCAGAGCGTCAATATGAGCGCTACCCAGTGGAGGCCAAACGTCTACTGCAAGCCTATGCCGATGGTGTCAATGCCGGTAACGCTAAATTGGGCTGGGCCTTGCCACTGGAATACTTTTTGACGGGCTCCAAGCCAGGCCATTGGTCGCCAACCGATAGCGTTGCCTGGATGCTGATGATGGCAATGGATCTGGGTGGCAACTGGCAAAAAGAGTTTCAACGATTAGAGCTATCGCGAGACCTAAGTACAGAACAAATTTGGGAAGTACTACCTCCATATCTGCAAGGTAATCCCGTAACTAAAATGGATTTTGCGACGCTATATAAAAATATGGGCATTTTTGCCGATACAGAGAGCAGCAAATCCATTAAGCCTTTGGGTATTCAAGATGTACGTCAGCCAGTTACAAAACAAGATCAGTTATTGCGTGCTTTTTTGCCCGGCGGCATTGAGGGTATTGGCTCGAATAACTGGGCGCTCAGCGGCAAACATACGGTCAGTGGCAAACCACTATTGGCTAATGATCCACACTTGGGTTTATCGGCCCCAGCACTGTGGTACTTTGCTCGCCTAGAGGCCCCGGGGATCAATGTCATTGGCGCCACCCTGCCTGGCATTCCGGCAGTCGTGCTTGGCAGAACGGATAGCATTGCCTGGAGCTTTACCAATACCGGCCCTGATGTGCAAGACCTCTTTATTGAAGAATTGGATCCTACCAATCCGGGCCAATATCGCACCCCCGATGGCATGGCTACGTTTTTAATCCGGGAAGAAGTAATTGAGATTAAAAATAAACCCGCGCATCGTTTCATCATCAAACAAAGTCGCCACGGACCCATCATTTCAGAATCCTACGATCGGGCTAAAAATTTAATTAATACCGATCGCTTTGCTTTAGCCTTGCGCTGGACTGCGCTCGATCTCGACAATCAATCGGTGATCGGCCTACTCGACATGAATCGCGCCACGAATTTAGATGGCTTCAAAAAAGCATTGCGCAAGAACTACGCTCCCATGCAAAACGTGGTGATGGCCGATACCGCCGGTAATATTGCCTTTCAGGCAGCTGGTGTAGCGCCTAAGCGCACGCTGCATCAAGGCCTTTACGGGGTTGCGCCGGCCCCTGGCTGGGATAAGCAATACGACTGGCAAGGCTATATTCCGTTTGATCAGCTGCCTGCACTCGATAATCCCGAACAAGGCTGGCTTGCGACTGCAAACCAGCAAATTCTGGCCGCCAATAATCCCAACCCACTGACAGGCGATTGGGAATTGCCATTTCGATATGAGCGTATTACAGCCTTACTGGAAGCAAAGCAGCAGCATGACTTTGCATCGATGCGAACCATGCAGGGCGATACCCTTTCGCTAGCAGCAACGCCGCTATTGCCTCTCTTTAAAGCAACGCAGTCTACTCATACGAGTGCCTCAGCAGCACAAGCGATCATTGCCGGATTTGATGGCGATATGCGCATCGATAGCAGTGGCGCCCTTATCTTTAATGCATGGGTAGATCAACTGACGCGTCATTTATTTTCTCGCTTGGGGGATTATTTTTCGTTCGAGTATGGCAAGCGGCATTTTAGAAACGCTTTGCTAGAGCAGCTATCGAATCCCAATAGTCTCTGGTGCGACTCACCCAAAACCGAAAGCATTGAAAACTGCGCGCAAGCATCGCAACAGGCGATGGATAAAGCGCTGGAATACCTCAGCACGCAATACGGCAGCGATCCAGTCAATTGGAAATGGGGCGATGCGCATCTTGCGGTTTCAGAGCACCGTCCCTTTAGCCGAGTACCCCTCTTAAACCGTCTCTTTAATATTACGACTCCGTTTCCGGGGGATGGCTTTACGATCAATGTAGGGCGGCCCGAGCTTGGTAAACATAAAAATCTGTTTGAGGCCAAACAGGCAGCAAGCTTACGAACCGTGTTTGATTTAGCCGACCTAGAGCAATCAAGCTTCATCTATCAAACCGGGCAATCAGGTTGGGTGCAAAGTAAGCTCTACCGCAATCTCAACCCCCTCTGGGCAAGTAATCAAGCACTGCCACTGCAGATGAAACCCAGTAGCTTCCAGCGCCAGCTCGAACTCAGGCCAAAGTAGCGGTATTGGGGTTTAAAATAGAAATATACATTTATTGAGGGGTTTTATGATGAAAAGATGGATGGCGATCGCGGTCTGCATGACCGTCCTACCAATTTCAAGCACCTTCGCTGCTTGGCAAGAGATTGGCTCCAACGAACAATCCACGGTGTCATTGGATATCGAGACCCTTAAAAGAGATGGTGATAAAGCCCAGATCATGTCGATGCTCGACTTTAAAACCCCGGGTGCCGACCCAAAAACAAAAGAATCGATTCGCTCCATCATTGGCTTAAATGAGTACCTGTGCGGCAAAATCCAATACCGCCCCATCGAATACAAAGTATTTTCTGGCAACAAAGGAGAAGGCAAAGTAATCGCTGACGTTAAATCACCTGATAGCCCATTTGAAACGATCACCAGCGGCTCATGGGCCGCAGGAGTCTATAGCATTGCCTGCCGAGCCCAATAAAAGGCATCTGTTTCCTTCCTTCTGCCGCTGCATTGCATGGCACAGTCTGATCTATGCTCTCATTATTGGCTTCAGTATTTTCTTTTTCTCTGGGTGCGCCTTGCCATTGGCAGCGCTCGGTAGTGCGGGTACTGGGGCGGCTAGCGCGGTGGGCGGTACCGTTGCTACCGTTGCCGTTGCCAATCCAACTACTGCGGTCAGCGTTGTCTCTACCGTCACCACCGGCAAATCCCCACTAGAGCATGCTGCTTCAGAAGCGACCAAGAAGGAATGTAATTTTTTAAATCTGTTGGGGCCTAAGCCCGTGTGCCAAGACATTGTGATACCGATAGTAAGGGACCATAGCCAAGAAATGATTGGTCTCGCCGATCGGCTTGCGCCAGTGGCGGCGCCTGTAGCTATACCTTTGACTACGCCCAATAGATAAAATCGGGCTTCATTTATCTTCATGTTTTCACTCACCCATTCTTAAGCGCCACTTCATGCCACAGCAAAACATCAATCTCACCCTAACCTGCCAAAACCGCCCCGGTATTGTTGCAGCCGTTGCCAGCTATATTTTTGAGGCAGGCGGTAATATTCAGGAAGCGCAGCAGTTCGACGACAAAGATTCAGGGCGATTTTTCATGCGCGTGGGTTTTAGTTGCGATGGCAGTGTGGATTTACAAGCCCTACGTCTGGGTTTTGCGCCGATCGTCGAGCGCTTTCAGCTATCGTGGGAATTGCGTTCTACTGCCATACTCAAGCGTGTTTTAATCATGGTCTCTAAGCTCGATCACTGTTTAGTTGACTTGCTCTACCGTTGGCGCATTGGCGAGTTACCCATGATCATTGGTGGGATTGTGTCTAATCATCCCCGCTCGGTGTATGCCAGCATTGATTTCGCGGATATACCGTTTCATTACCTGCCAGTCACCCCGGAAACAAAAAGCACCCAAGAGGCAAAGCTACTGAGCATTGTTGAAGATGCCAAAGTAGACATGGTGATCTTGGCGCGCTATATGCAAATTCTGTCCGATGACTTATCGGCCAAGCTATCGGGTCGCTGTATTAATGTGCACCATTCCTTCTTACCCAGCTTTAAGGGAGCAAAGCCCTACCATCAGGCGCATGCGCGCGGCATTAAGCTGATCGGAGCAACATCTCATTTTGTCACGAGCGATCTGGACGAAGGTCCTATCATCGAGCAAGACGTAACTCGCATTAGTCACAGCGATAGTGCCGATGATTTGGTGCGCAAAGGTCGTGATTTAGAACGTCAAGTGTTATCACGCGCCCTGCGCTACTACCTCAATGACCGCGTCTTAATTAACGGCAATAAATCGGTAGTGTTTGCAGATTAATTTTCTGTCACAAGGTTCTTGATTAGCGCCCTGAGAGGGGCTTTAATAGCCCACGCAAATCATTGTGGTCTAGGGTGTGCATTAGCTCCAGCAATTCCCCCAACTCTCCCCTCGGAAAGCCTTTGCGGGCAAACCAGGAGAGGTAATCCCCCGGTAATTCGGAAAGGGTGCGACCAGCATACTTGCCATACGGCATTTTCATGCAGACGAGCTTTTCTAGGGATTCTGGAGTCACGACGATGAAGAGGGAAAATTGGGGTGGCTGATGGGGTTCGAACCCACGACAACTGGAATCACAATCCAGGACTCTACCGCTGAGCTACAGCCACCGTAGAAGAATTGAGATTATAGCTTTTTGTCGGATTTTGGCGAAAATTTGCTACTCTGCCGATGAAGGCCTGACCTGTGCTACTTTTTAGGGCAAACACGCCATGTAAAAACGCTTGATTTCAGGGTCACAACGCACATCCTTGAGCGCAATAGGCCTCTCTAAGGAGATCCCCTCAATCGAGCGGCAGCGGCTGAGTGCAACATACACCTGCCCCGATGCAAAGGTTCCCGACGATAGATCAACCTTTACCTTATCTAGGGTTTTACCTTGGCTTTTATGGATGGTCACAGCCCAGGCCAGCATCAATGGCATTTGCTCATAGGAGCCAATCACATTGGGCTTAATTTTTCCCGACACCATATCGTGGTCATATTTATACGATTCCCATTTGAATGGTGTTACTTCCACCGTATTTGTATAAGCCCCGTTGGGGATCTTGACCTTAATCTTGTCTTTGCTAATTTCATGAACGATGCCGATGCTGCCATTGACCCACTTTTTAGGGAAGGCATTGTCATTGGCAGTAAACATGACTTTGGATCCGGTTTTTAATACCAACTGCATTGGCGAAGGTAAATTGCGCTCATCCACATTGAACTTGCCCTCGAGCTTGCCTGTAAAACTACTGGCATCGCTCGTCAAGTTTTTGAGCTCGCCGCGATTAATCATGTCTGCCCTGGCATTGGTGGTGGTCAGGGTGATCGTCAGTGGGTCAGGCTCTGTCGATTTTCCAAAGCAGGCATCGTTTATGGTTTCTAATGCGACTTCAATGTCTTCATTGATGCGGATTTGATTGAGTAGCTGGGCAAAGTGCACATCCTTTTGGCGAAAGATTTTAGTGAGCTCGATCATCGTAATTTCTTTACGGTGCAGCGCCATAGCACAAAAGAAATACGGGCCCTCATAGCCGCGCTCATGCAGGATGTGCATATCGCTACTTGACACAACCGGCGGTAATTGAAACAAGTCGCCAACAAACATTACCTGAATGCCCCCAAATGCCACGCCTTTTTGGGGTCCGTTTTCGCGCAGGAAAAGATCAATTGCATCCACCAGGTCGGCCCGTACCATCGAGATTTCATCAATGATGAGTAAGCGAATGTCTTTATACAACTGGCGCTCACGCGAAGAGCGCAAGGGCTTAATATCTTCTTCTGGAAAAATCAAGCGCGGCGGCAGACGAAAGAAGGAATGAATTGTGACACCGCGCACCTGCAGCGCTGCCACTCCGGTAGGGGCTAGTACTACAACGTTGCCGGCAATCGTTTTGCGTAAATGACTAATTAAGGTAGTTTTACCGGTGCCCGCCTTACCACTAATGAAGATATACGGATCACCGCGCTCAACTGCATCTAAAGCCAATTGGTAATCTGGAGTGATCTCCAGCTCCAGATCGGCGCCCGGGTTTTGCACTGCACTCATGGATTTACCGCCGACACAGTATCAATCTCAAACGCAGCCCAATCCCCTAGCTCCAAACTCGCCTCGAGAAAAAAATCGGCAATCGCCGCTTTGCTCTGCACCTTAGCCAAGGCATGATGATCCGATAGGCGCTGGCGCCAATAGCGCGCACCCGCTCTTCCATGGGCTAGGCCCAGAATGTGCCGAGTAAAGGCACCAATGTAAAACGGCTTGCTCTTACTCTGGCATTCATCAAACCAACGCCACACCTGATGCACCAAGCCAATTTGTACGCGATGCCACTCCGATTCACTGAAGAGGTAGCCAGCAGCCTCGCCATTACTTTCTAGTAAGTCGTCCCAGCCCAATAGCATGGCTGGAAAATGATAAGCCGCACGCCCCACCATAAAGCCATCAAAATCATGCCAATGGCCTGCAATCTGGTCATTGTTCTCAAGACCGCCATTGAGGAGAACCCCTACCTGCGGAAACTGCTTTTGGAGATCCAAACGCAATTGCGCTGCCACGGCATAGTTCAGTGGGGGCTTGCTGCGGTTCTCTTTAGGCGATAGGCCCTTTAGTACAGCATTACGCGCATGAATAGTGACTTGATGAGCGCCGGCATCGGCAACCGCCAACATAAAATCCAGGGCAAATTGGTAGTCTTTTTGATGCAGACTGGCATCCATGTGATCAAGGCCCAAGCGATGCTTCACCGAGATGGGCAAATCGCATGCTGTGCGCATCGCCCAAACACAATCGGCGACCAATTGCGGCTCTGCCATCAGGCAAGCGCCAAAGGCCCCGCGTTGTACCCGCTCCGAAGGGCAGCCGCAATTGAGATCAATTTCGTCATAGCCCCATTGGGCCGCTAAGGCTGCAGCTTTGGCCAGATCTGCTGGCTCACTACCACCCAGTTGTAGCACTACGGGATGCTGTTCCTCAGAGTAATCTAAATGGCGTGGTACATCGCCATGCAGCAACGCGCCTGTGGTCACCATTTCGGTATAAAGAACAGCTTGCTTAGATAGCTGTCGATGAAACGAGCGGCAGTGCCGATCAGTCCATTCCATCATCGGCGCAACGGCTAGGCGCTTTCCTCCTGGATTGGCTTGCTGTTCGTTATCGGATTGCGTCATTGCATCTGAATCCATTGCATTTTGTTATGAGCCTCATGCCATTATCCAGTACCACTACTCCAGCTATAGAAAAAACCACCCGAAGGTGGTTTCTCTGGTAATCACAGCGACTTAATCACGTGATGCTTTTTTACGCTCATGCTCTTTTAAATAACGCTTACGAACGCGAACGCTCTTTGGAGTGACTTCAACCAACTCGTCGTCGCTAATGAATTCTACCGCGTACTCCAAAGTCAAATCAATTGGCGTTACTAAACGGACCGCCTCGTCTGTTCCCGAAGAGCGTACGTTGGTCAGCTGCTTGCCTTTAATAGGGTTTACAACCAGATCGTTATCACGACTATGAATACCGATCACCATGCCTTCGTATACGGGATCGCCATGCTTCACAAACATACGGCCGCGGTCTTGTAACTTCCAAATGGCATAGGCGACAGCCTCACCATCATCTTGGCTAATCAATACACCATTATGACGTTCGCCCAAAATACCGTCTTTCGCAGGTGCGTAAGAATCAAAAGTATGACTCATCAAACCATTGCCACGGGTCATGGTCATAAAGTCTCCCTGAAAACCAATCAGACCACGCGCTGGAATACGGTACTCCAGACGCGTACGCCCTTTTCCGTCACTCACCATATCTTGCAGCTCACCTTTGCGCTTGCCTAAATCTTCCATTACAGCGCCTTGGGTAGTGTCTTCAATATCAACAGTTAGATTCTCAAACGGCTCCATCTTGACGCCATTTTCTTCATGGAATACCACGCGCGGACGGGATACGGCCATCTCATAGCCTTCGCGGCGCATGGTCTCAACCAAGATCGTTAAATGCAACTCACCACGACCAGAAACCTCAAAAACCGTATCGTCATCGGTTTGGCGTACGCGCAGTGCCATATTGGATTTGAGCTCGCGGTCTAAACGTTCCCGAATCTGACGGCTGGTGACAAACTTCCCTTCACGGCCAGCGAGTGGGCTGGTGTTAACCATGAAGTTCATGGTCAAGGTAGGCTCATCAATTTTGAGCATGGGCAAGGGATCGGGCGTATCAACTGCACAGACAGTCGTGCCAATGGCTAATTCTTCAATACCGTTAATCAAGGCGATATCACCAGCAAAGGCTTCCTCAACAACCTCTCGCTCCAAGCCTTTAAATTTCAATACTTGATTAACGCGCCCTTTAAATGGGACACCTTCTGGGCCATTCATGCAAATTACTTCCATGCCCGGCTTAACACGACCACGGTTCACACGACCAATACCAATCTTTCCAACATAACTGTTGTAATCAATTGAAGAGATCTGAAATTGCAAAGGACCATCCGGATTATCGTCACGGACAGGAACATGCTGTAAGACAGCATCGAACAGAGGACGCATATCGCCCTCACGTACATCTTCTGTGAGGCCTGCATAACCATTTAAGCCAGATGCGTAGATGATTGGGAAATCGAGTTGCTCTTCCGAGGCGCCCAGTTTGTCAAATAATTCAAATGTGGCGTTGATCACATAATCACAGCGCGCACCGGGGCGATCGACTTTATTAATCACGACGATTGGCTTGAGGCCTAAGGCCAGGGCTTTTTTAGTCACGAAGCGGGTTTGTGGCATAGGGCCTTCAACCGCATCAACTAAGAGTAAGACACCGTCGACCATCGACAGTACGCGCTCTACTTCACCACCGAAGTCAGCATGTCCTGGGGTATCAACAATATTGATATGGGTACCGTTGTACTCTACTGAGCAGTTCTTGGACAAAATAGTAATGCCACGTTCTTTTTCAAGATCATTCGAGTCCATAACCCGCTCGGTCATTTTTTCATTGGAGCGGAAAGTGCCAGATTGGCGCAACAATTGATCCACTAAGGTGGTTTTACCGTGGTCAACGTGGGCGATGATGGCGATGTTTCGAAGTGCGCGTTTAGTCATGTGAAGCTTCTAAAGTTAAAAAATAAGGTTAAGGGGCTTGTGAAATCAAGCGTTTAGGGTGCAGTACGCCGGAACGGCAATCGGCAGTACCAATAAAATTGTGGGGCGCTGCGGTGGCGCGATAAATCCGTACCAAGGCTTCTGC
>Ga0247832_1006296_pt1 | contig 13115 bp, 10 predicted proteins | sample LaCruzMarch2015__10_FD_192407 | JGI IMG/M metagenome (GOLD analysis project Ga0247832, IMG submission 192407) | Freshwater microbial communities from meromictic Lake La Cruz, Castile-La Mancha, Spain - LaCruzMarch2015_4m | ecosystem: Environmental > Aquatic > Freshwater > Lake | place: Spain... | reverse complement strand
TCTATTTTAATTGTACAATTTTTCAAAGTTTTGCTGAGGTTTAAAAACAAATCGCTCGCAAAATAAGTTCCATCAATTTCTGACTGACTTGAGATTGAAATTCTTGCTGTAACTGGTTTTTTTGTTATTTCGTTAATGATATGAAAGGAATAAATTGGTTTCGTTTTATTGTACACCAAATTCATTGTAAGCGTGTCCACAAATTCTTTTCCTTTTTCGTCAGTTGGAGTGAATTTCAATTCAAAGTTTACTTTAGCCTTGCTTTTTTCTTGAGTAATAAAAACAATTGCATAATCATAACCTTCTTGTAAATCAACAGTTACGTTTTCTAATTCGATACAGTTAGTTTTCATTTTCATAAAAACTGGCTCTGCTTTTCGCATTTCTAAATCTTCGCAACTTGAACCAACTCCCGTTTTGAAGATGACCATGTGAAAACTGTCTATTTGCGATTTACATTTAATTTGAAGTTTGCCTCTTTTTACAGGTTCAAAAGTAGACCAAATAGCATTTTTAGAAACTGTCATATTATTGATGTACCCAAATAAACTGGATTTATCAATTCCCTTTTTTCCCAAGAAATCTAAAGTGTACGCATTATTTGTACTTAGCTTTACGCTTCCACGACATGAACTGTAATCATTCTTTTGACTGAATGAATAGAAACAAAGGTAAACAGTTAATAAAGTAACAAATACATTTCTCACAGTCGTTTTAACGGACTATTTCATTTTTAGTTTCAAATCGCCACTCAATTGTGTTCTCACAACGATTGAACGTTCACTTAAATAAACCGTTTTTATTTTAACAACATCAATATTTCCTTTCATTGAAATGTCTTCGTTGAGGTTAATACTTAATTGTTTAGAAATCATTTTACGACTATCTTCTAATAATGGCGTCATTTCAAACACCGCATTTTTCTTGATTTCAGATAATATTCTATCACTGAACAACCATTTCGCAGACTTCAATAAAACGCTTTTTGTTTCAAGGTCAAAATCCAGTTGATCCATGAAAAGTACTTGTTTGACAGTATCGATTTGTGGAACACCAGTTAAGTACAAAGTTCCTTTTTTGGAGCCTTCAAATGACATTTTAAATAGCATTTTATTGTCTTGTGTTCCGTCAATTCCAAGTTGAGTGACAATGATTTTTTTACCTTTTAAATCCAAAACTTTGCCTTTCATTTGCTTATTCAAAATGGACGAGAGTGAATCGTAAGATGCCTTAATATCAATGGATAAATCGAAGCCTTTTTTCTTTTTGTATTCCTCCAGTTTTGGCAGCGACGTCTCTTTAACTTCTTGTTTATTTGTACTTACAATTGGTGCAACACCCAAGTTTAAATCGATGCTTACTTTGTCTTTACTAAAACGCGGTTCACTAAAAGCCATTGATTTTGGAAACAAGTACATGAAGCCGTAAGAATCCAAAGGAATCGGCTTTTGTAATTCTTTCCAAACATCCGCCAGCATTGATTTCAGGTCGATGGATTGAATTTGTTTATCGATTTCATCTTCCAATTTTACCAATTGACTTTTTACCTGTTTTTTTACCTCAGAAGTCGCATCGTATTTAAAAACTGTGATTTGGCAAGGATCTAAGATTTCAAACTTTTTTAATTCTGTTTTCGATTTAAATTTGTAATTACTTGAGATATCAATGCTCGTTCCGTAACCCACTTTTACACGACGCATAGGTTCTCCAACGCCACAGCTAGCATAAACACGAGGTATCGTACACGAACCACCATCCCATAAGTCGTGACATTTTGGGCAGTAGTTTAATTTCAGTTCAAATTTCCCATCCACCTCGTAGTATAATTCACTTGGTTTAAAAGTAAAATCAATTGGTTCGCGAACAAACTTATAAGCAAAACTGATTCCTTCACATTGTTCTTCTTTTCCGTCGAATGTTTTGGGTAAGGAGCTTTCAACTTGCTTTAATTGTTTTTTTAAATCAATTTCAATAGGAATCGCTACGCTGGATGTAATTGGGTTTTCAATCGGTTTTTCCAAAACGCGTTGGTTAGGAGCAAGCGGTTCGATTGGTTTGCAAGCTGCTAAAAGGATAAGAACAAAAACAGAAAAAAGTAAGCGCATATTAGTTGATTTTTTTGAGTTGAACACGTTGAACGAAAGCAGGAGGGTAGGCGTAAACTTCGGTTATTTCAGTGATTCCAGAAGTTGTTTTACGAAAGTCACCTTTCATTCCACCCATAAGTTCAAAATACAAACCTTTCTTTTCTTTGGAAAGTCGCGATGTAAAAAACATACCATTGACTTCATAAAAATCGTAAAGGACATTTCCCATCAAGCGCATATCGATCAAAATACCATCTTTTTCATCTAGTAAAAAAGTCCAAGAAGCGCCCGTTCGTTTGATGACATAATCTTTCACAAGTGGATTATCTTCTGATTTATAGGTCATAATGTAGGACCAAGCGCTATCTTTTTGAAGTTCTTTCATTTCAAACTCAACAGCAACTTCTTGCTTGCTTTCACCATTGATAATTTCCATCGTACCTGCATATTTTCCCAACCAACCTTCAGGGAAAGCTTGAGCAAACAGCGTTGAAGCAGAAACGAATAAGAATAAAAAAGTTAGTCGCATAAAAAAGGGCTCTAATTGCGCCCTAAAGTTATATGAAATCTAATAATAAATCAGTTTAGTCTATTATAGAACAATAAATTTTAAGTAAAACCTAATGTTTCGCAATTCAAACAAAACAAAAATTAATAGTACGAGCTTTTATTTTATTTTGCCTTTCTTTTTCCTTGATGAAAAAGAAACAAAAAATCAAGGCTCTGAATTTCTCTTTGTTCGCAAATCATTGTCCTATAATTATTTACAACTCGTAGCGAACAATTTTAACTCCTTTCTGAAACTGAAATTTTTTAAAAATGTTCTTACAGAAATTTTAAAAATTAACAGTTTCAGTTCAGTAGCTAAAAACTAGAAATTCAAGGCCAAAACTGTTCGCTAACGTTAGTTCTTGGTTCTGTTCTATTTCTTGGTTTTGGTTTTTATTTCATTTTTGCTTTCAAACCATTGTCGAGTGCATCTAAAAATTCTTCGGTGTAAACATAGTGTTCGCCGTGGTTCACTTTGTTACCGTGAATACAAACCGCTAAGTCTTTTGTCATAACGCCAGATTCAACAACTTCGATACAAACTTTCTCTAATGTATTACAGAAATCGATCAATTCTTGATTACCATCTAATTTCCCTCTGAACGCCAAACCTCTTGTCCATGCGAAGATAGAAGCGATTGGGTTAGTAGAAGTTTTTTTACCAGCTTGGTGATCTCTGAAGTGACGTGTAACTGTTCCGTGAGCAGCTTCAGATTCCATAATTTGTCCATCAGGAGTGATTAAAACAGAAGTCATTAAACCTAAAGAACCAAATCCTTGTGCAACTGTATCTGACTGAACGTCTCCGTCGTAGTTTTTACAAGCCCACACGAAATTTCCGTTCCATTTCAAAGCTGATGCAACCATATCGTCTATTAAACGGTGCTCGTAAACGATTCCTGCTTCTTCGTATTTTGTTTTGAATTCAGCTTGGTAAATTTCTTCGAAAATATCTTTAAAACGACCATCGTATTTTTTCAAAATGGTGTTTTTTGTAGATAAATACAAAGGCCATTTTTTAGAAAGTGCCATGTTGAAACAGCTGTGAGCAAAACCACGAATTGATTCGTCAGTGTTGTACATTGCCATTCCCACTCCGTCACCTTTGAAATTATATACTTCAAAAGTTTGCGTTTCGCCACCATCTTCCGGGGTGAAAGTCATTGTTAATTTCCCTTTTCCTTTGAAAACTGCATCCGTAGCACGGTATTGATCTCCAAAAGCGTGACGTCCAACGATTATTGGTGCAGTCCAGTTTGTCACCAAGCGCGGTACGTTTTGCATAACGATTGGCTCGCGGAAAACAGTTCCGTCCAAAATGTTACGAATTGTTCCATTTGGAGATTTCCACATAGATTTCAAGTTGAATTCTACAACGCGTTGCTCGTCTGGAGTAATCGTTGCACACTTGATTCCTACTTTGTATTGTTTGATTGCTTCTGCAGCGTCAATCGTAATCTGGTCATTGGTTTCATCGCGTTTTTCAATACCTAAATCGTAATATTTGATATCCAAATCAAGGTATGGTAAAATCAATTTGTCTTTAATGAATTTCCAGATGATGCGCGTCATTTCATCGCCATCTAATTCTACTACAGGGTTTACAACTTTTATTTTTAACATAGGAATTTTTTATGATTACAAATGTAGGATTTTTTTGAAACAAAAAGCTACATTTTGACTTTTGAATCTGATTCTAAATTCCTAGAAAACACAGCGTAAAAAAGAGCAAAAAACGTAACACCCATTTGCGTTTCAAGTGTGTCTTCGATAAGAAAGGTAACAATTCCAACGAGAATAAAAACAAACCCAAAAACTTGCTGGAATTTAACTTGCTGATATAAAAAGTAAAACATCCATGTAACAAAAAACAAAAAACCGAACAAACCAAAACTTACAGTTTCAGTTAAATAGGTATTGTGTGCTCGCAAACGTCTTTCTACTGTTAAAGGTGAGTTTGTTTCTTCGTACTTATTTAAAAATGAATCGTTTACATCACCAGTTCCAACTCCAAAAAACAAATTTTCCTTGATTATAAGAATTGCTGTTTTCCAAAATTCTAAACGTTCTAAAAGCGAATGACCACTTGGGTTTTGTGTGTTATGAATTTGAAAACGCAAACCATACAAACGAGCAATTAACCCCGATTTTGTTTCGTTGATGTCTGCATAACCTTTTTCAATATTTTCAATATCGATAGTTGAAAGTTTGCTCACACTTTCTCCTCGAATGGGTAAGTTTTTAGAGATTAAATAGCGTTCTATTGTAAAACGAACATGTTGTTTTCTTAAGTCTAAACTATCGTAAGGAATTTTTGCTCGTTTATTCCATTCTTGTTTTAAACTCACATAATTTTGTTGGAAAGCACTTTTTTGATTAATCGGTTTACTTAAATAAACGATCAATCCGATATTAACAACCGCCAAAAGTAAAAGCGTTCCAATTATTATCATCCATTTTCTGCGCTGATATAATTCCCAAATTAATAGCACAAACACAACCACAGCAATCGAAATTACTCCGGATAACACTTGACTGTAATAGGTGTAAAAAACAAACCAAAACAATGAAAGAATCCAAAACCAACGAAATTTTGACCTCAAATTCCAAAGGGAATAATTAGCCAAAACTCCAAGAGCGATTAAAATTCCAAAGCGAATATGGGAACCAAATAGCGATAAATCGCGAATGTCAATGTAATTGATTTTAGCTTGAAAAAACTGGTAGCAAATAAAGTTTACGAGCGAGGTTGTAAAAAGCGCCAACACAAAAATTAAATAGAAAATCGTCAAGTGATTTTTCGACAACGGTGGTCGTGTACAAATTATTAATGCAATGGCAAGCAAGGAAAATTTAACACGAATATCATTCAATCCATAGTCGAGGTTTTTGCTCCAAATCAATCCAACAAAATGCAAAAGATAAAAACCAAGCAAGAACCAAAATAATCGGTTTGATTTAAGCTGTTGCCAATAATTTTTGAAATCACGTTCAATTAGAAATCCAATTCCTCCGAAAAGTAGGCCTAAAGACATCAAAAATTTACTGCAAACAACACCAACTACCAACAATAGAATGGTAAATAGCTGAAAATTGGCGTGAAAAACAGGAGAAATTTTTCCTTTAAACATAGGAAACTAACGTGAAAAATAAGAAATTAGTATAATTTGTATTGATACTTCAGAAAGCTTAATTTTTGAATTGGTAATTTATACTAATTGTTTATCCCATTTGTAATTGAACATTCAATTTAATGTAATTTTGTCAAAATGAAAAACATGAAATATTTCCTAATTCTCCTAGTTTTAGCACAAGTTGTTACCCTTAAATCCCAAACATATTCACTTTCAAATTTAAAGTATCAATACACTGATTACGAGCCAGATATTGACGCATTAACGATGCAAATTCACCATTCAAAGCACCATAAAGCTTACATTGACAACTTGAATAAAGCAATTGCTGGTACAAAAATGGAAACTACTTCTTTGATCGATTTGATGCTTTATGCTAGTTTTCGTTCGGATGCTGTTCGCAACAATTCGGGGGGACATTATAATCACACCTTATTCTGGGAAATTTTAGCTCCAAAAGACAAACAATCTGGAATTGTTTCCACTGAGTTTGATGCAGCCGTTAAAAATCAATTCGGTTCTATGGATTCTCTTAAAAAATTAATCAATCAAGCAGGTGCAACACGTTTTGGTTCAGGTTGGGCTTGGTTAATTGTAACTCCTGATAAAAAACTAATGGTTACAAGCACTGGAAATCAAGACAACCCAATTATGGATGTTGCCAAAGATCGCGGCATTCCAATTTTAGGAATTGATGTTTGGGAACACGCTTATTATTTAAAATACCAAAATAAACGCGCTGATTATTTAGCTGGAATTTGGAACTTGGTTGATTGGGGAATTGTTTCGGATAAATACAAAGTAGCTTTAACTGATTCTTTGCTAATTACTATTGAAAAAGATTCTTGGCCTGCCTTAAAAGATTTTCATAAAGTAATGTCGCAAACTTTTCACCCAGCGGAAACAGGAGATTTCAAACCATTGCGCACTAGAAGTAATGAGTTTTTAGCGAAAGCTTTATTACTTAAAAATTCAACTCCACCTGTTTCTTTAAACAAACCTGAAATTCAAGCTGCATTGGATAAATTGGTGAAAGAAAGTGTTGAAATTCAGAAAGCTGTTCAGAAAAATGCAAAAGACGAAACACTTAAAAAATTAATCGTTCAAGCGCATGATACTTTTCATGTTATTCAAGGTCTTTGTAAAGAATAATTTCGAAACTAAAAATTAAAATTGGTCAATAACTTTTTGAATTAAATTCTAATTCCGAATCGTTTGATTAATTTTACTCGCTCAAAAAAAGCAAATCAATTTATGTTAGAAATTCAACGTATTCGTGCAGAAAAAGAAGCCATTTTAGCTGGTCTTCAAAAAAGAAATATCAACGCTCAAGAAACAATTGACGCAATCTTATCAAAAGATTCAGAATGGCGATCTACAAAAACAGAGTCAGATCTTATTTCCGCAGAATTGAATCAATTAGCTCGACAAATTGGTGATTTATTCAAATCAGGACAACAACCTGAAGCGAATGAATTAAAAACAAAAACAACTGAATTAAAAGAAAATGAAGCGGCATTAAAAACAAAAGTTGATGCACTTGAATCTGAAATTCAGCAATTACTTTACACGATTCCAAACGTGCCGAATGAATTGGTTCCAGCTGGTCGTGATGCAAACGATAATCAAACTGTTTACGAATTTGGTCAAACTCCTGTTTATACTTTTGATGCCGTTCCTCACTGGGATTTGGCAAAAAAATACGACTTAATTGATTTTGAACTAGGCGTTAAAGTTACAGGTGCAGGTTTTCCATTTTACCGTGGAAAAGGTGCAAAATTACAACGTGCACTAATTGCCTTTTTCTTAGATGAAGCATCAAAAGCGGGTTACGAAGAAATTCAAGCGCCTTTGATGGTGAACGAAGCTAGTGGAATTGGAACGGGACAATTACCTGATAAAGAAGGTCAAATGTACTATATGAAAGAGGATGATTTCTACATGATTCCAACGGCTGAAGTTCCTTTGACTAATATTTATCGCGATGTAATTTTACCTTCTGCTGATTTTTCTATCAAAATGACTGGTTACACACCTTGTTTCCGTCGTGAAGCTGGTTCTTATGGAAAAGACGTTCGTGGTTTGAACCGTTTACATCAATTTGATAAAGTTGAAATCGTACGAATCGAACATCCATCAAACACAGCCGCAGCATTAGACGAAATGATGGAACACGTGAAAGGTTTATTGGAAAAATTAGGTTTACAGTTCCGTATTTTACGCCTGTGTGGTGGTGATATGGGTTTTGCTTCTGCAATGACTTACGACTTCGAAGTATATTCTGCAGCACAAGAAAAGTGGTTGGAAGTGAGTTCAGTTTCACGTTTTGATACGTTCCAAGCTAACCGTTTGAAGTTACGATTTAAAGGTGAAGATAAGAAAACACAATTATGTCACACCTTGAATGGTTCTGCTTTGGCTTTACCAAGAATCGTTGCTGCATTGTTGGAAAATTACCAAACGGAAGATGGCATTATCATTCCAGAAGTGCTTCGACCTTACACAGGATTTGATAAGATTTAATTTTTTTTTTGAATTTTCTTTTTTTTCGAAACCAACAAACAAACTTCCGTTAATAATTCCATCATTCTCGCCTAAATCATAAGCGGAGAGCTACTAAATTCGTTGTAGATGTGGAAAACCGTTTTTAAAATAAGCAAGTGGATTGTTGGAATAATTTTGAGCATCGTTTTGCTCATTTCTGCCTCGTTGTATTTGTTTAAAGATCGAATTATAGGAGTGGTTATTAGTGAGGTTAATTCCCATTTAAAAGTTCCTGTTTCTGTTGGTGAAGTTGATCTTGCTTTTTGGGGTAGTTTTCCAAATTTATCGGTTGATTTTAAGCAAGTTTACATTCAAGATGCTTTTAAAAATTCAACAAAAAAAGACACATTATTATACACAGAACGCATTCGTTTAAAATTTAACCCAATCGATTTGTGGAATAAAAACTACCATGTTAAAGCTATTCAAATCTCACCGGGAACCTTAAACCTAAAAATCAATAAACAAGGAAAAGAAAATTATGATATTTTTAAGCCAAGTGACTCAAAATCAAAAACTTCATTTGATTTGAGATTAGAGAAAATTGAGCTTGAAAACGTGCGATTTGGGTATGAAAATTTACTTACTAATCAACATTATAAAACAAAATTTTTTAAATCAACTCTTGCAGGTGACTTTTCTGCTAGTAAATTTTCACTCGTTGCAGAAGGAAACGCAACAGTAATTCGTGCAAAAAGTGGTGGGGTAACTTTGCTTTCCAATAAATCATTAAAATACGATTTGAAGCTTGACGTTGATTCAGAAAAAAAAACAATTTCTCTTCCAAAAGCAGTTATTAATGTGGCAGGATTACCCTTTGAAATCAAGGGAAATGTTGATGCAGACAGTTTGAATTTTAGCGTAAAATCGAAAGATATTCAATTAGCAGATGTGGTAAATAAATTTTCACTAGCAGCAACTAATGATATTAAAAAATTCCAAGGTGATGGTTTAGTCAATTTTGATTTAGCTATCAATGGCGCTGTTGAATCTACTGAACCAACTACAATTAAATGTGATTTCGGTATTAAAAATGGTTCATTGATTGAGCCATTTCAAGGTTTAAAAATTAGAGAAATCAATGTTGATGGTGCTTTTTCGAATGAAGGAGGCGTTGAAGAAGAATTTTTAGAATTAAAGAATCTACATTTCAAAACAGCAGGAGGACCATTTAATGGAGCAATTCGAATGACAGCGTTTGATAATCCAGTTGTAACTGGACAAGCAAATGGGAATATTGATTTGAATGTAGCTCACGCTATTTTTAAATTTCCAGTAATTGAAAATGTAACAGGTGCTGTTTCAGTCAATACCGATTTTTCTGTTCAAAGCCAAACTGAAACAGGTGCTGTTGATGTTAGAAAATGCGATGGAAATGTTGAAATGCGTAATGTTTGGTTAAAACTATTGGATGATAAACGAACATTTGAATCAATAAATGGAACGATTTTTCTTCGAGGAAATGAAGCAGGAATTCATAACGCTTCTTTAAAAATTGGAACAAGTGATTTAAAAATAAATGGACTTTTTTCTAATCTTTTTGACTATTTAAAAGGGATTAATTCACTTCAAACAAACATTGATATTGAAAGTAATAATCTTAAAATTGAAGATTTAGGTACTACAACAAAAAAGGAAAAAATTGAAGAAAGCAGAATTTTTGTTCTTCCAAATGATATTAATGGATCGATAAATTTGATTGTTGGAAAATTGCGTTACGAACATCACGTTTTTTCAAATATCCTAGGAAAAATGCAACTACAAAAACGTCGTTTACATTTTCCACAATTGAGTTTAGTGAATGCAGAAGCGTTAGTAAGTGGTGCATTGGTGATTGAAGAAAAATCGCCTGAAATATTCACAATCACAGCTAAAGTTGCAACCAAAAACCTGAAATTCAAACCTTTATTTAAAGAGTGGGAGAACTTTGAACAAAGTGTATTAACAGATCAAAATATTTCAGGTCGTGCGGAAGCTGAATTGTATTTTTTCGCACCGTTTGATTTGCGTTCAGGAATCGTGATGAATGCCATAGATGCTAAACTTGATTTACGTGTTTATGATGGTCAGTTGAAAAATGTTAGTTCTTTCAAGGATATTACGCAAAGCTTAAAAACGACTTCTGGAAAATTAGTTTTAGGCAAAAAGAATATTGATTTACTAGAGCAAAAATTAAATAGTATTTCATTTAACACCATGGAAAACAGTATTTTAATAAAGAATGGAGTTGTCCAGATTCCCAAAATGCACATTGGATCAACTGCACTAGATATGGATGTTGCTGGGTCACATAGTTTTGATAATGACATTGATTATCGATTTATCTTCCGTTTTAGGGATTTGATGGCAAGTGAAAGAGATAGTGAATTTGGACAAATTATTGATGATGGAACTGGAATCAAAATGTTTATGCGAATGCATGGAACCTTGGAAAATCCTATAATTGAATGGGATGATGTTTCTCGAAAGGAACAAACAAAAGAAAATCGCGAACAAGCCAAAGAAGACGCAAAATCTATTCTGAAAACTGAATTTGGTTTATTTAAAAAAGATACATCTGTCAATATTTATGTTCCAAAAGAAGTTCCAAAGGAAGACTTAAAAATACAATTTGGTCCAGCCACAAAAAAGGAATTTATCGAAGAGAAAAAACAGAAAAAAGATTCTAAACTTAAGAAAACACTGGATAGCTGGAAAAAACAGCAAGAAGAAGATGGAAAATCAGGTTTTAAAGTTGGCGGAAAATAAAACTATTACTAATAACCTGAGATTTATATTTTAGTCAAAACATCTTTTTTTATTTACCTTTAAAAAAAAAATCCAATCATGAAATCAAATCTATTATTTTGCGTGTTCTTTTTTCCTTTTATTATCTTTTCTCAAGTAAAAGAAACCGAAACCAAAGTTGAAATTGTTCCGAAATTAGAAACCGAACTCCCAGATATTGAAGCTGAATTTCCTGGTGGAATAGAGGCAATGATGAATTATATTAACGAAAATGTGCGCTATCCTCAATCTTCAATCGAAAAGAGCGAACAAGGAAGAGTTTTTATCTCATTTGTTGTCGATACAGTTGGTTCGATTTCAAATATAAAAGTAGAAAAAGGTATTAGCGATAGTTTGAATGCTGAAGCAATTCGAGTTATTGAATCTATGCCGAAATGGAAACCAGCAATATTAACAGATAAACCCATCAATCAAACAGTTAGATTACCAATAAATTTTTCACTTTCAAATGGAGAAGAATTGGACGATGTAGAAGAAGAAGAGGATGAAGAACGAAAATTATACGATGCTCATTGGGCAGGTTTTGATATTGGAACCCTAGTTTTAATGAGTGATTTTTTCAAAACGGATTTTGCAGCAAACGATTATTGGAAAAACGATGTTGTTTTTTCATCTGTTTTCAACTTTAACTTTTTTGATTATAAGTTTCCTATTTTTAAACAATATTTGGGATTGACAACTGGAATGGGTTGGAATGTTTCAACAATTGGTTTAACTAAAAACTACGATTTAATTCATACTTCAGATACAATTTATGCAAGCATTAATTCAATTCCTAATTATAGAACAAATTCATTGAGTTTACAGTACCTTACGATACCATTATTGTTGGAATTTTCTATTAAGAAAGAACAAAAAAATAGTTTTTATTTAGCTGCAGGTGTTGTTGGAGGTGTTCGTTTGTTTTCAAGTACACGAAAAAAAGGAACTTATTCGAATGGTGATCGCTATGAATTGATTGTCAGATCAAAATATAATCTTGCACCATTTACTTTGGAAGCAACTGTTAGAACGGGTTTTGGACCAATCGGATTATTTGCAAATTATAATCTAAATACTCTTTTTAAAGAAGGGAAGACAGTTGCAATTTACCCTTTTAGAGCAGGAGTTAGCTTTAATGTAGATTACGGTAAATAGAAAAAAATTAAATTTTTTTGTTTAGAATGTATATCCCAAACTTACGCCAGGCCAGAGAATTAGGTTCTGAAACTTATTAAAAAACTCTATTTTAGTGTATTTTCTATCGTAGTTAAGTTTGTTGACATTTTCGAAATTTATTAGATTGAATGATGGAGAATAAGTTGCTTTGAAAAAAAGTCCTCCTTTTTCTCTTTGATAACGATACCCAATTTTAGGTATCAAAGAGAAATCGAAATTTTTAACTTTTGTGTTATATTCAGATGGAAAATGAGTACCACAAAATCCTTCTTGAACATAAACATTTCCATGAAAGTAAAAAGTAGAAATTCCTATTCCTAATTCAAGGTAGTTATTTTTTTCCCCTATTAAAAAGTTGTAGGAAATTGGTATTCCAAAATTATAGGTGTTTGGATATGGGTATGAATTTAAAAATTCAAATTCCCTGATTTTTGACGCATAAATTCCACCTATTGAAAAAGACTTTTTAATAACCCCTTGAGAATCAAATAATCGATCATAATTCATTGAACCAATAATTCCTTGACCTAAAAATTCTACGAAATATGTATTATTTTTTGTTTTTGTTTTATGAAGTTGCGAATTACTTAAAAATGAATAGCAAACAAAAATAAGAGAAAAGTATAATCGCATAAGTATAATTTTAGAAATCGAAATTAAACAAAAAATCCCAACTCTGAAATTAGAATTGGGATTTATAATATTTTTAACTTATTGATTAGATGTTAAATGCAGTTTTTACTTTTTCAACGAAATCTAATTTTTCCCAAGTGAATAATTCAACTTCTTTTGTAATAACTGTTCCATCTGGACCTTTGAAAGTTTTAGTAACTATTTCATTTTTACGACCCATGTG
>Ga0247832_1006294_pt1 | contig 13119 bp, 14 predicted proteins | sample LaCruzMarch2015__10_FD_192407 | JGI IMG/M metagenome (GOLD analysis project Ga0247832, IMG submission 192407) | Freshwater microbial communities from meromictic Lake La Cruz, Castile-La Mancha, Spain - LaCruzMarch2015_4m | ecosystem: Environmental > Aquatic > Freshwater > Lake | place: Spain... | reverse complement strand
GTCGCGATGCCCCGCCGCATAGCCCGCATCGAAGGCTACCTGTTGCTCAGCACTAAGCGGCGGCGCTACTTGCACCTGATCCTGCTGGCGACGCTCCCAGCGCTGGTCAACGTCGGCACTCACCGGCTCACCAGGCACAGGAAGACGCGCAGTGCAGTGCGTAAGCAGTGAGGCAAGGATCACAATGGCGGAAAGACGAGTCATGGCGCGCTACAGAGTAGAACCAGAGACCCCGGCTTGGCGAGCAGAACTCATCCACCCCGCACTATCCAAGGAGCACATGCTTGACTCCGACGACGCCCGTCACAGCGTAGCCCCACACATGAAACAATGGCAACTCGGCCGCCAGCCCGGCTGGCAATACCTGGAACTCACGGAACAATCCGGCCCCCTGCCCCGTGCAGGTGAAGTGTTGGTGCAGATGAAAGCCGCCAGCCTGAACTATCGCGACACACTGGTGGCAACGATGCCCGAACGCTTCCAGCCGGGTCGTGTGCCCTTGTCAGATGGGGCAGGTGAAGTCATCGCCGTCGGCGAAGGTGTGACGCGCTGCAAGGTGGGCGACCGTGTGGCAGGCAGCTTTTTTCGCGACTGGATCAGCGGCCGCTTCGACATGCGTTACCATCAGTGCGCGCTCGGTGGTTCCTTGGATGGCGTGCTACGGGAGCAGTTGGTGTTCCCTGAACATGGACTCGTGCACCTGCCCGAAGGCTACTCCTTTGAGCAAGCCGCCACCCTGCCCTGCGCAGGGCTCACCGCTTGGTATGCGCTGGTGGTGCGTGGCGAGTTCCAACCCGGCGACACCGTTCTCGTCTTGGGCACCGGAGGTGTGTCGGTGTGGGGTTTGCAAATCGCCACCGCAGCGGGTGGCCGTGTCATTGTCACTTCGTCGAGCGATGAGAAGCTGGCGCAAGCCAAGGCGCTCGGTGCCTGTGAAACGATCAATTACAAGACCACGCCCGACTGGGAAAAAGAAGTGCTGCGGCTCACGAACCAACGCGGTGTCGATCACGTGTTGGAGGTCGGTGGACCAGGCACCTTGGGCAAGTCCCTCGCCAGTGTCGCAGCCGCTGGCCACGTGGCCCAGATCGGCGTGCTCACCGGCTTCGATCCCGCCCCGACATCGCTCTTTCCCTTGGTGTCAAAGAACGCCCGCATGAACGGCATTTACGTCGGTCATCGCGAAGCCTTCGAGCAGTTCATCACCTTCCTGGAAACCACAAAGATCAATCCCGTGATCGACCGGGTGTTTGCATTGGATGAAGCACGCGAGGCCTATGCCCACATGGCGAGTGGAGCGCACTTCGGGAAGGTGGTCATTGCGATCTAGCGCACCTCACGCCACCAACCGTCCTTTGCGTTTGGAGATCGAAATCGTGGCCTTGGTGCCCGAATTGAACTCCAGGAAGTCATGCTCGATCCCGTCGCTGAAGATCACCCCGTTTTCACCCATCAGCGATTCGAGCACCAGCGGCCGTTGGGGCGTGACTTTGCCAAAAATGAGCGATGCGCCCGTCGTGTTGCTCGAAAACGGCTCGCGCACGGTGAAGTAAAGATAGTTCGACTCCCATGGAAACTTCGTGTCACGAGGTGGTGAGGCCTCCGCACAGCCAGATGCCACCGCCACGCCCGTAGCACCGGCCATCAGGCTCTTGAACCAGCCTGTGGAGCCGAGACCGGTCGATACGATTACACCGCTAGACGAATGATTCTCCGCCTCCTTACCGCTGGTGATTCGATAGCGTGCAGAGCCGTGTGATTTCATGCCTATGAACAAATCGTTCACGGCGCAGAGGCTCAGGCCCGTGTTCAGTTTTGCTTCCGCCATCGTCACCTCATGCGTCTGGCGACCGCCACGCAGCACCTCGCGCATCACTTTGTCCAAATGCTCCACATGAAAGGGTAACAGTTGTCCGTCCCAGCGTTTCGGGTCTGGATTCACACCCAACAGCGGCTGGCCGTTCAGATACTTCAACGTGTTCGCCACTAGGCCATCCTGGCCCAGCGCCACCACGATGTCCTGCTCGCCAAACACGAAGTTCGGCAAAAACGCGCGCTGCACCACCTGCACGCGGCCCAGCTCGCTCATCGTATGCTGCGCCTTCGAGATCGCCTCCTGGTAGGCTGCGTCCTCGCGTTCGTAGTCGCTGAAGTTACCACCCAGATTGGTCACATAAAACCGCGCCTGTGACTTGGTGGCAAACTTCGCCTTCAAGTCCGCCAGCCGCGTCGCACGCACGACGAGGACGATCTTCGTTTCCGTGAGCCGATTCATTTCCTCGGGGCAGGCTTGTCCAGCAGCTCACGCAGCAGATCCGGCGAGATATTGAGCTGGCCAATCTTGTCCGCTTTGCTCGCGAGTTCCTGGAAGGCAAAGGCAATGAGCTGCTCCGGCTTCATGCCCGAGGTCGCCAGTGCCTGCAGCACGCTCGGATCCGCGCTCGCTAGCGCCTTCATCGTCGTCGCGATGCCGTAACCACGCGCATCGGCCTCCGCCTTCGCATTCTCCGCCGCCAGTGCGACGAGCTTTTTGCGCTCGTCTTCGAGTCCTATGTTCGTTTCGAGCTGGGCACGCTCCAGTTGCGCTTGCTTCTCCTGCACCGCCTTCTCCGCATCCATCTGCGTTTCGCGGATCTGCCGCTTCTTGCTCTCCACCGCGATCTCCGTGTTCAGCTCGTTCTCCTTGATGCCGCGCTCCTGCTCCACCGCTGCATTGCGTCGCGCATAGATCGCCTCATCCGCACCACGTAGCAGTTGCTCACGTGTTTCCGCCTCCAAAGCACGCGCCGTCTCCGGCGTCGGCTTGATCGCCAGCAGCGACAGGCCCAGCACCTCCAACCCCAAAGCTGCCAACTCCACCGACGTGCCAAGCTGGCCGCGAATCGCCGTCACCAGCGCCTCAGAGGCGCGAAGAGCTTGCTTCAACGACAACTTCTCGATCTCGGCCCGCGCCAGCACATGCACGAGGTTGATCACGCGCTGCGGCAGCTTCTCCGGGTCATCCGACGCATACCCGCTCCCGCTCGGTTCCAAGGTGAAGTCCATCAGCCCCGCCACCTTCTTCGGTTCCGCGATTCGAAACGTGACCTGCCCCTGCAAGCTCACGCTCTGATAATCCCCCGTCTGCTCCTCAAAGATAAACGGCACATCCGTGCTGCCCACCGGCACCGCCACCAGCGATGTCGTCGGCGAATAATAAAAGAACGAAATCCCCGTCCCCTCTCGCACGACCTTCCCGCCGCTGTATTGAATGACATGAGTCGTGGGAGCAATCTTGATGAATCGAAGTCCGAACATGATGTGTGTGGGTTGAGATTAACTGGAATGCTGAGGTCAATAGGGCGGAAGCAAGCGCCGAAAACCATGCATAAACACGATAACGAGAAAGCAAAGGTTTCGCAGCGGGATCATCGGCCAGAACAAGGTTGGAGCCTGCTTCGCTTCGGTTGCCAAGGCTTCTGCCAATAGCCGAATGTAACTCACCGAGCGTGGCCAATCGCAGATGCCATCGATCCAGGCACTCGGAATACCTGCCTCTCCAACTTCGGCACCACAGATCCCGCCGGTGATGGCAGCGGCCGTGTCCGTATCGCCACCGCACTCGATCACCCAACTCACCGCCGACTCAAACTGTCCGCGATGCCTCAGCCATGCGAAGAGTGCCACGGCGACGGTGTTGGGTGCAAAGCCACTCACGCCATGACCGCAGCCGATGTCCGAGGCGTATTCGGGCACACTTAGGCCTGCGGCCAGAGCTGCTTCCAGCTTTGCAAAGCGCATTTGCATCTCCTCACTCACAACGAGCGTCCGCAAGATCGCCAAAGCCTTTGATTCTGATGACTTGCTAGCGGCCAACGCCGCAGCCTCAGCTACCAGTATCGCCGATTCTTCCGCACGAGGATCTGTGTGCGTCAACCGACAGGCTGCCAATACAAACTCACGGCGCTTAGCCTCATCCTCTCGAAACATCACGCCGAGGATCGCACTCCGCATTGCTGCCCCATTGCCAGCGGACTTAACACCCGATCGTGTGGCCGGGAATCCAATCCACAGACGAACAATCGCTTTGGCCGTGCTGAGTCCCACGCCCGCAGGCAGCGCGAGCAGCCACCAGCGAAGCTTCCACCCAAGAGCACGCTGAAACGCTGTCGGATCATCGCGGCGTCGTAGCACCGCCGAGGCCACCATCAGCGTGTGCTCCGTGTCATCACTGAGCATGCCTTTGCCAAAAACGAGGCTATGTCTGATTCCCGACCAACGGCTGGCAATCCTCGCTTTCGACATTCCTTCCGCAGGCAGTCCCAGGGCATCGCCAACAGCGGTGCCTAGCAATGACCCGAGAAGTGAAGATGATAAGTCCGTCGATGAAGGCTTCATGGGGTCACAGCTTCGATGAAACGTCCGAATAGTTGTTGAAGATCTCTCTGTCGCGGCAAAGCCAGCTGCCACTCATTCCCAATGGCGTCGATCCCGTAATGCACTCCAGCGAGTCCACCTGCCACGCAGCCGGTCGTGTCAGTATCACTGCCGAGATTCACTGCCTTGAGCACGCACTCAGAGAAGCTGCTGGTCGTCAGCAGGCACCAGAGAGAAGCGGTGAGGGTTTCCATGACGTAGCCGCCTGAGCGCACCTCAGACTCGGGCCATGCGGCAAGGTCAGCCTCTAGCAGATCGCGAAAGGTGGAAAGCTCGTGGCTATGTTCATATAAGTTATGGAAGCAACTGCGGGAGAGAGTGAGCGCTACCTGCGCCAACTGACCCGCCATTAACTCACGCACGATCAGCCCATGAAAGACACAAGCCATTTGCGAACGCAGATGCCCATGGGTGATCGCCGAGGCGCTTCGAAGACGGTCCGAGAACTCAAGCAAACCCACTTCCAACGAAGCCAGCGCCACGGGCAAGATGCGCATCAAAGAGCCGTTGCCGTTGTCATAGAGGTCACTGCCGCCAGCGTCTTGGGCAGGCGTTCCCATACTGATGCGGTCAAGTGCTTGCTGGGTTGCGATGCCAACGTCGAAGACTAGACCATGGGCAGCCCAGTGACCGGTGTCAAACCATCTCAAAAAGCGCTCTCCCATGTCTTGGGTATCAAATCTCGTCTCAACGAGGCTCTCGACTGTGCAAAGTAGCAGCGATCCATCATCGCTCCAGGTGCCCGCAGGCTGGTTATGCACACCGTGCGCTCTCATGCCGGTGACAGGATCAGCCTGGCGTGCTGGGCGGGCACTGAACTCGACCGGCACGCCGAGAGCGTCGCCAATCAGTGAGCCGTAAAGACCGCCGAGGAGGCGAGAATGGGTAGTCATGTCATGAGTGAGTGAGTGAGTCGGTTTGGCTGGCAAAAACGTGGAGCGGCAAAAAGATTCAGAGGCTCCGATGTTTGAGATGTTTTCGCCTGTTCATCTTTTTGTCTTTGATAGGACTCCGATCTGTTCCTGGGTGCCTTCACCTTGGTCATACGCGCTGACGATTCGTTGACGCAGATCAAGGGAAAGTGTGGCCATGATCACATCATAACACGCGTCGTCTTGTTTCCACATTATTATTTAATATACTCTAATAGCAGAGCATCGTGTGTCGAACCCACTCCAAATCTAGGTTTTGATTGCTCTGTCAGCCGTGGGATAAACAAAAGCCCGCTGCCGAAAAAACGACAGCGGGCGAGATGCGGCGCTTTAGCGATCAGCCTTAGGTCGCAGTGATGCCGTTGCCGTTTACACCGAACTCGGGCTCGATCAGACCATATTCACCGTCTTTTCGGCGATACATGATGGCGAGCTTATGGGTCTGCTGATTGTGGAAGACGACGAAGTTGCGGTCGCTCATAGCGGCGTCGACAAGGGCTTCGTCTGGGTAGAGAGGACGGACCTTGTATTGCTCCTTGTGCACGTAGGAGGGCTCGACGTGCTCGGCGTCGTTGTCCACGAGGTGCTCTTCGTTATAGACTGTTTCTTCGAAGTGCTTGATGCTGCCATTGCGCGGGCGATGGCTCTTCAACATGCGCGTCTTGAACTTGCGCATCCGGCGCGTGAGCTTTGCGATGGACTCGTCGATAGCGGAGTAAATGTCGCTAGTGGTGCTGTCCACTTCGATGACGATGTGGTTGGCACAGTGCAGGATGATTTCGGCCTTCTGCTGATTGTGGTGAGTCTGAACGTCTAGGATGACCTTTGCGTCAATGATGCGCGGGTAATCCAAATGCAGCCCTTCGATCTTCTTCTGCGCGTAGTCGCGCATGGCCGCTGTGACTTCCACGTGACGTCCCGTCACCGTGATGGGCAGGTTTACGTTGTGCACTTGCATGGCGTTATATCTCCTTTTCCTCGGTTTCCTTACCGCTTTGGTTGTTTTGTCTTTGTGCCGGTTGTCCGGCGGTTGAACTACATCCTGAAGTCCTGGCCCAAGTAGAGCTGGCGGGCCACAGGATCATTCACGAGGAAGTCCTGTGAGCCGTGGCGCTTGACCTGGCCTTCATAGATAAGATACGCGCGATCAACGATGCTGAGCGTCTCTCTCACATTGTGATCGGTGATTAAAATAGCGAGCCCCGCACGGCGAAGCATGCGAATGATTTCCTGGATCTCGCTGACGGCAATGGGGTCCACGCCACTAAAGGGTTCGTCGAGCATGAGCAACTTGGGCTCGGTGACGAGTGAGCGCGCAATCGTGAGTCGACGTTTCTCGCCGCCCGACAGAGTAATGGCGAGATTGTCGGCCACGTGGTCGATGCCGAACTTCTCCATCAAGGCCTGGCTCTGTTCCTCACGCTCCTGCTTGGTGAACTGCTGCGTCTCCATGACCGCAACAATATTTTCCCGCACGGTGAGGCGACGGAAGATGGATTCTTCCTGCGGAAGATAGCCCATGCCGAGACGGGCGCGGACATACATGGGCTGGTTGGTCACGTCATTACCCTCGAACATGACCTGGCCGCCGTTGGGTTGCACGAGACCGACGATCATGTAGAACGAAGTGGTCTTGCCAGCGCCGTTTGGACCGAGCAGACCGACGATCTCGCCGGGCTTCACCTCAATATCCACGCCATTCACGACAGCACGGCCGTCATACACTTTCTTCAAGCCACGGGTGTAGAGCAGACTGCCTTCACTATTCCCAGGGCTATGCCCCCCATTATAGCCAGTGGCAGTTGGTGGTTGGGCTTGTCTGGGGCCGCCAGCAGGCTCGTCCCACATGCGCCCAGGTGCTGATTGCGCCGCCGCTACAGGTGCGGAGCTCTTTTGAAATGATTTTTTCTTGGCCATGCGGTTTGGGAGGGAAGGAACTTACTGCGCAGGGCGTGGGGTCGGCAGGGACAAGCCACCGCCCTTGGTCGTCTTGGTGCCGCCTTTGCCGTCGCCCTGGATAATGCGGGTCTCAGTGCGGCCACCTTGGGTGCGCAGTTTGCCATCTTGAGTCAGGATCATGATTGTGCTGGCCTCGATGGCGATGATCATGTTCTCACCGTCGCTGACCTGAGGCCAGTCGCGCAGGGTCATGTCACCGGTCGCACCATCGTAGTGGGCGTAGCGGCTCTGGCCGACTTTGATTTTACCCTCAGCGTCGGTCTTCTTGATGACGACCATCTTGCCACGAGCGATGGCGCTTTCGATGTTGTTCTCCTCAGGAGCAGGCGCGGTAGCGGATGCCTGAACAGGGGCCTCGGTCAGCGATTTCGCGTCGAGCTTGGCCGTCGGCATCGCTGGCGCGGGGGGCTCAAGCTTCTTGTCCTCCTTCTTCATCTTCACCTCGAAGGTGCCGTCCGTGGTCAAATGAAAGCCGGGATTCTTAACGTCCACATTGCCACTGAAGATGTAGGTCGATATCTTGGGATTGAAGTCGATGCCGTCAGCGTTGATGTCGGTGATCTGTAGGTTTTTGGGTTTCGGCTTCTCCAATGGGGCTGGAGCAATGGGGGTGGGTGCCGGAGTCGCAGCCACGGGCGCTATCGGCTCTGCGGCAGGGGCAGCCTGCTGCGCAGTCAACGGGATCGCGGCGAGTGCCAGAAAGGCGGCAGTCAGATGAACAAGGGTCTTCATGTCACTTGGGCTTGGAGTCGGCATTGTCGGGTTGGGAAGTCGTGGAGGCGGCTGGCTCCTTCTTCTTCGGGGCCATGCTGGAGCTGTCATAGATGATCATGTGCACACGGCCGGTCATCTTGCCCTGAGAAGTGGTAGTGTCGAATACCATTGTATCCCCCTCAATCTGAAAGTCCGATCGGCTGACCTTGCTGCGCTGCTGGCTGGTAAGGAGCTTTGTATCCATGTGGTAGGTGCCCGTGCGCAGGTCCACCTGCACATTGCCCTTCTTGTCTTCTTGATAAAGGTGGATTACCATCTCTTCGGCAAAGAGTTCTTGAGGATTCACGCGGGTCATCGACTTGGCGAAGATCAGGGAGGTAATGCGACCGGCCTCGAAACCCGGGATGCGCACTTTTAGGTTCTTCACGCCCTCGGGGATCATGGAGCCGATGGTGTCGAAACCGGTTGCCCCAGCTTCATGCACTGCGGCGTCGTCCTTAGCCTTCGCCTTCACTTTCGCCTTGCTGTCCGACATGGGCTTGTCCTGAGCAAAGGCTTGCACCGCCAGCAGCAGTGTGATGGAGAGCAGGCTAAGCGTTCTCATTGACCAGGGCGTGAAGTTTGAGCAGCTTGTTCAGCAGCGCTGAGAGATCAGCGAGCGGGACTTGATTCGGGCCATCCGAGAAGGCCTTGCTAGGGTCGATATGGGTCTCGATGAACACGCCATCGACACCCGTTGCGACGGCCGCACGGGCCAGCACTGGCGCGAGCACGCCGTCACCACCCGTCGTCGTGCCCATGCCACCAGGTCGCTGCACGGAGTGGGTAGCATCGAAGACCACCCGGTAACCGAGTTCACGCATCCAGTAGAGACTGCGCATATCAGCAACGAGATTGTTGTACCCAAAGGTGGTGCCACGCTCCGTGAACAGAAACTGCGAACAGCCAACGCTGACCAGCTTGTCGCCAATGTTTTTCACGTCCCATGGAGCGAGGAATTGGCCCTTCTTCACATTCACAGCACGGCCAGTCTGGCCAGCGGCGACAATGAGGTCTGTCTGGCGGCAAAGAAAGGCGGGAATCTGAAGCAGGTCGATGTGCTCAGCGGCAATCTTCGCTTCATCTGCCGTGTGCACATCAGTCGTTACCGGCACGCCCAGCTCCTCGCCAATGTCACCGAGAATGCGACACCCCGTGGCGCAGTCCATGCCACGGTAGCTGCTGATAGCACTGCGGTTGGCCTTGTCGTAAGAGGCCTTGAACAGCCAACGCAGGCCGAGAGGAGCAGCGATGGCCTGAATGCGCCGCGCCATGTCCCAGACAAATTCTTCGCTCTCCATCACGCACGGGCCGAGGATAAAAAAGGGCTGAACCCCGTCCACACGCACGTTGCCGATCTGCACCACTGGTTGCTCCGCCATGATCGTTTAGTTGCTGGTTGCCTGTCCACCGGCAGTCTCACCGAAGTGATAAACTGTTGACTTCATTGATGAGTTTATAAGCTTGGCGTTCAAAACACAACCTTCGTGTTGCGCTGAATGCGAACAGTTTTGGCAATCGCGGTTCATGCCTTGGCGCTAGCAGCTTTGACATAGTCGATGATCTTCTGGTCATCGTCTTCCGCCGACCATGTCACGCGCAGAAGGTCGGCAGGGTGCACATTGTGCTGGGTAAAGAAGGCCCGGTCACCACCGCAACCATACATTGTGTCGGGGTCCATCTCGCCCCGCAGCTTAGCGCGGGCCTTGGCTATCAGGCGAGGAAGCCATGGGATACCATCGACCGCAGCACTCTTGGCGGGCAAGTCCGAGGGCGCAACGATCTTACCGCTTTTCTGACCCTTCTGAACCAGACTCAGGTAATCACGGCGCACGGCAGCGACCAGGATCGCCGTTTCCAGACTTGGCTCTCCGCAGCGGCAGTGATCGTCGACAAAATCAAAGAACTCCTGCCCGGTGTAGCCAATGCTGGAGAGAAAAGACTGGTCCTCAGCGCTATACCAAGCGCCATGGTCCGTATTGCCAGTGCGATGTAGGCCGTTGCAGCGCTCAAAGAGCGTGCGGAAAGTGGTGTCCCATGTTGGGTTAATCATATTAGAATGCACCAGATAGGCAGGTGAACGGCGATGCACAGCAAAAAATGGTTGTTTGACCTTTGAAAGTCAACCTGCGCAAAATAAGGCTCTCCGTTCAATACCGAACCTCACCCCGCCATGTTTTATCGCCGCGACATCATCCATGTGGAATCCGAAGACGCAGCGCGCCGCCGCGAGATCGCGATGCGAATCTTGCAAGTGGTGCTGCTGACCGTGTTCATCGGGTCGTTTGCAAAGCTCGCCACTGGCCCCATGCCATGGAGCAAAGGAGTGCAGCAACGCATCGAAAAAGAATCTCCAGACTTGGAGAACCCCAAGTCGCTGACCACTTTCACGACTTGGCTGAAGAGCGAAATCGACCACCCCAAGCTCCTGCGTGCGAAGGAGCACGGCACCATCGGCCTGTGGTATGGCGCGGCCTTCGCGGCGGGCATCTCGTTCATCCTACTGCTAACCATGCGCTGGTGGATGCCTCAAGGTGAGCACTCCATCATGCTGCCAGAGATTGAGGAAGATGAGGCCGACTCTGAGAATGCCGGGGACACCGGATTCGCCAAACTGCTCTCCACCAAGCCGCTGTTCTACGCGCTGGTCATGCTAGCCATGGCGGTGGGGACTTGGCTACGCGTGCCCCCCTCCAGCCACAGTCTCTGGAATGATGAAGAGTATGCCATGCGCCGCTTTGCCCACGGGAGCTGGGAAGTGAAAGAGGACGGCAAGAAGACCTTTGAACCCGTCGAGTGGACCGACACGCTGTTCGAGAACCACAATGGCAACAACCACCTGCTGCACTCGGCCCTGAGCCGCCTCTCGCTCACGGCTTGGCGCTCTTTCAGCGACGACGCTGAGCCTTCCTCCTTCAACGAGCAAGCCTTGCGCATGCCTTCGCTGTTGGCAGGCGTAATCACACTCGCGATCATCGCCTTCATCGGCTGGGAACTCGGTCTGCCGTGGGCGGGCGTTGGGGCCGCTTGGTTCCTCGCTCTACACCCCTGGCACGTGCGCTATGCGGCAGAGGCCAAGGGCTACTCCTTGTGCTTGTTGTTTATCTGCTTGGCCTTGCTCGGATTGATACGCGCGCTGCGCCACCATCAGCCTGGGGCGTGGGTTCTGTTCGCGATTGGGCAAGCAGGCTTCCTGCTCAGCTTTGCGGGGTCGATCTATGTCGCCGTGGCGCTCAACGCGGTCGCGCTGATCGAGTGCCTGGTGCGTCGGCGGTTCATCCAGATTTCAACCCTGATCGCCTTCAGCCTGATCGCCACCATACCGGTGCTGGTTTGGACACTGCCCTCTGTGCCGCAGCTCATCGGCTTCATGGCGCATGACAATTCCCCTCGCCTACCGGTGAACTTCAATTCGCTGATGGACATCGGCACCCACGTCGCAGCGGGCATACTGGTCTCGAACCCAGAGACCAGCTCGCATCTCGGCACCAGCTGGGAACAGCTTCGCTTCGCCGACATGCACACCATCAGCATTGTCGGCTGGAGTGTGCTGCTGCTAGGTGGCATCGGCTTGATCGCCTCGCTATTTGAAAACGTTGCCGGTCGCGTGGCCATCCTAGCACCGACTCTCGCCGGTGGACTGTCCTTCTGGCACGCCTCCGTTCAGCATCACCCCAACTTGGCGTCGTATTACATCTACCTTCTTATCCCTCTTGTCCTGGCATGTGCACTCACCGCCGTGCGCTTCAAGGTGTTCCCCTTGCTCTTGGTAACGCTACTAGTGGGTGCTTACGCTCTCGGCACCCAAAAGCCGAGACAGATCTATGTCGACCATACCCGCCAGCCAATCCGTGAAACCGTGCAAGCTATCTATGAGAAGAGACCGGAGGCCCTCACCGGCACGTTCGGTGTGAGCGATCGTCAGGCCCAAAGCTATGACCCCGATGTCACCCTGCTAACCAAACCCGAAGATGTCGATGCACTGATCGCGCGCGGTCAATCCGAAGGTCGTCCCGTCTTCATCTACGTGGCCGGTTTGACGGAAAGCACGAAGCGCAGCTCGGACTTGATGAAGCGAGTTGGCCTCAGCGCAGACTTTATCAAGTTCAAGGAATTCAAGGGGCTGGAGGCCATGTTCAGCTACGTCATCTACGTGCAGGTGGGCCTGAAGTAATGACTCAGCTCATTCTCAAAGCTTTCTTCACTCAAGGGCACCTCTGGAAACCCATTTTCGACTGCCGTCGCAGTGTCCATGATCGGTAGGGCGCGTTTTCTCAACGCGCCGGATATACGACGGGATTTCGCGTCAGAGTGCCGCATCGCCACGTCCCACGCTTCGGCGGTAGCGCTATGGGGACATAGCGCCCTACCAGCGCGGGGCGAAGTCAAGTCCTCTGCGAGAGGAGGTTTCCAGATGCGCCCTCAAGGTGTAACCACTTGCAATGTGACGGTCGAGGGCAGGATCACGGTAACGACCTTTATCAACGCGTAGCCGCGTGCAAAGGTCGGGTCCGTGATCACCCCTTGGAACGCCGCCGCATTGGTGCACCCGAGGGAACGAAACTGCCCGTGAAGCTGCCTAGCACGCGATTGACAGCGATCTTCACATTGGTCAGTGTGCCTGAAGCAACCATGCCCTTGCCCTTCAGGTCAAAGCTCAGATCGCTACTGGCCGCACCGACGACTACCAAGTGCCCCCCGGCCACGGTCGCCTCGATGCTGTCCACCGCTTTGCCACCAAAGGCAGGCAGCGCATTATCCTTCGCCACATACTGGCTACCGCTAGCCGTCAGCGATTCGTTCAACCCAGATGATGCAATAGAAGGCAGGCAAAGAAGCTGAGCGCTTGTCAGGCCAGGGGGGTAACGGGTGTGGGAGAATCACCTTCATGGTGAAGCGACCCATTGAATATTCCGACAAGCCAGTGACGCCCTTTGCTGGCATGGCGCTGATGAAGCGATTTATCGACCAGACGGGCATCCGGGAGCATCTGGCCACGCTGGACCTGCCTCAGGGCGGGTCGAACCGAGCCTACGATCCGGTGCAGGTCATCGAAAGC
>Ga0247832_1006292_pt1 | contig 13122 bp, 6 predicted proteins | sample LaCruzMarch2015__10_FD_192407 | JGI IMG/M metagenome (GOLD analysis project Ga0247832, IMG submission 192407) | Freshwater microbial communities from meromictic Lake La Cruz, Castile-La Mancha, Spain - LaCruzMarch2015_4m | ecosystem: Environmental > Aquatic > Freshwater > Lake | place: Spain... | reverse complement strand
TTTCCGTAATTCCAAATTTTGACGTAGTTATGGCGAAATGAAAAACGGGCGCGGTACTGAGGCCCCTGAAGCACGTGACTCATCTTAAGGCAACGTATGGAGAACGACTCTTGGCTCATTTTGCTTACTCCTAACTGGGGGAATTTAAGCTCTCAAGATAAGCTCAAACGTTCCAAAATAGGCTAAATATGCCCAAAAATCGCAGAAAATGGCCTTGGCCTTCAAGGTATGTCCGTGGCTTAAAATGAGTCATTTATATTATTCCTTAAAATGATCACTCCTCTACCCAAACAACATTTTGCTCCTTTTTCTCTGCGCTTCGTCGTCATTCGACAAACGCGGCACCACTCGTCCTTATTGATACCATGGCGGCGGTAATGTCTCCCCTAGTGGATTTCAAGATGGATGTCGAGTCCAGCAGTAGCAGCAGGCCATCCTTGGCTCCTCATCTACAGCATGATCTGTACCAGGAGATGAAGTCAAAAGAACGTGAACTTGAATTCATCGAATTGCAAGAAGAGTATCTAAAGGATGAAATGCGTCATTTACAACGTGAGCTATTACGTGCGAAGGAGGAAATACGTCGCATCCAAAGTGTACCATTGGTAATTGGTCAATTTAATGAAATGATTGATGCCAATTATGGCATTGTTTCATCGACGGCCGGTTCGAATTACTATGTCCGTATATTAAGCACACTCGACCGAGAGATGTTAAAGCCGAATACGTCGATTGCACTCCATCGTCATTCACATAGTGTCGTGGACATATTACCGCCTGAGAGTGATTCGACGGTACAGCTAATGACTGAAAAGCCAGATGTTACATATAAGGATATTGGTGGCATGGATATACAGAAACAGGAGGTCCGGGAGGCGATTGAGTTACCGTTAATACAGCATCATTTGTATCAACAGATTGGGATTGATCCACCACGGGGGGTACTCCTTTATGGTCCGCCGGGGACGGGTGAGTCTTTGTTTGTTGAGAATGAAACAAACATGGGGGGGAGAGGGTGTGAATATATTTCGATTACATTTCCCGTTATTATTGTGTGCCTAACAACTCACACAATCATACACTCCCTTTTTCTCTCTATCAAATTTATATATGTAGGCAAGACAATGATGGCCAAGGCCGTTGCCAATGCTACATCCGCCACCTTCATTTCAATGGTGGGGTCTGAATTCGTCCAAAAGTATCTCGGTGAAGGACCACGGATGGTCCGTGATGTCTTTCGTTTAGCACGTGAAAATTCACCCTGTGTTATATTCATTGATGAAATTGATGCCATTGCAACCAAGCGTTTTGATGCACAGACGGGTGCCGATCGTGAAGTTCAACGTATATTACTCGAACTACTAAATCAGATGGATGGATTTGATCAAACTACCAATGTCAAGGTTATCATGGCCACGAATCGCGCCGATACACTCGATCCGGCACTATTGCGTCCAGGCCGATTAGATCGTAAAATTGAATTCCCCCATCCTGACCGACGACAGAAACGTATGGTGTTCCAGGCAGCCACATCGAAGATGAATTTAAGTGATGAACTTGATTTGGAGGATTATGTGAACCGCAGTGAGAAGGTTAGTTGTGCCGACGTGGCAAGTATTTGTGCTGAGGCGGGATTACAGGCAATACGCGAGAATCGGTATGTGGTATTACCAAAGGACTTTGATAAGGCATATAAGAGAGCGGTGAGTAATCGTGAGAAGGAATTGCTCTTTTACAGCATTTAGGAGGATGGGTGGGTTGGGGGAAGGGAAGGGAAGGGGGCTTAGAAGTCATGGGGGAGGATGATTCAGAGAGAATTGGAGGGCAACTAACACAAGAGATTAAAAGCAATGAAGAATGTGTTAAGTTTCCACTCCTGCTATGTTACCCTCTCTGAAGGAATAAAATCGGCTTACCACCGCTCCACGGATTCTACACACACAAGAGTCAATCCCTATCTAAAGTGCCCCCCCCCCAATGCCTTCCAAACGTAAAACCATGTCGTCCCTCGTGCACTGTGTGGCGGCCGTTGCTGTTAGCTGCGCCGGGCCCAAACCGAATCTCGTAAATTGATCCATGATGTCTTAAGTGACCGGGTCTGATTAAATTGGTCGAAATCGAGTGGGGGGATGAGGAATGTCGCCGCCACCGCCCAGCTGTCTAACTATTTTCCATTGTAGCGCAGCGGCGACGCTGTAATATCGCCACCTTGGCTCGGATGCTCCAGTTTAGAACTATGGAAATCGATAAAGTATTCCATATTACTCCGAATTGCGTTGTTTAGTTGTTTAGTCTCATTTGCGAGGAAGAGGGAGGGAGAAACGACGTTGCAGACACAGTAGTAGGGGGAACTTTATGATTGTGGCAAATAATATTACAGGTTTAATGACAATGAGATTGACACTTGGTGAATTGTCAATCACAGACGAGGTGACAAAGTTACTGTCTTGTTGTGTTGTCTTATTGACACTGGTTATAAATGAAATAATTATATAAGGATATTTATCATGATTTAGCTTTTTGCTTAGTGCCAACTTATCATCAACAAACCAGTCAATTATTAACATAGAAACTCCTACTGAGTTTTTGAATATGCCTCTCCATTAGCAATGAATATATGTATGTATTGTGCGTGTGTGTGTGGCTATATAGGTGTCAGCAGAATCCAGCCTGTCCTGTGGCACTTTTGCCTCCCACTCCTTCATATCCACCTGTCATCCACATGGCTACCAGTATGAGGTTGTATACTTGTGACTCCAAGGGACTCCCTTTGACTTTATATAATATTTGCTCTAATCACATTCTACCATGATTACAAGTCATGTGGATGTAACCCCACACTGATATGGTATCTGCTCTTGGGAGAGGTAGAATATTATATTTATGCTAGGAGATTCACTTGTTTCTCACTTGTAACATGCTGTAGGTTATGATTGAGGCACCCCATCCAGTTCATACTCATAGGAGGTCTACTTTATATATATATAAAGTGTTTTAGCATATGCTACTGCGGCAAGGATGCAGCCCTACCCCAATATATGCTCTCGAGATGGTTTCCTCAGCAGGAGTAGGAGGTGGGTTGTTATGATCGAGATTGAGACCCCCCACCCACTTCATACTCATATCAGGTCTTCTTAATGCAATTCAGCACCTGCTACCATGGACCATGGCTAGTGGTCATAATAAGGATGTAGCCCAATATCTGCTCTCTGGGAACTGAGAGTGGAATTCCTGGGTCCTGGGTGTAGGAGTAGGAGTCATATAGTGGGTCTTATGATTGAGACCCCCCACCCACTTCATACTCATAGCAGGTCTTCTTCATACATATAGAAAGACTGTCAGCACCTGCTACTGTGGCTAGTGGTCATAAGTCATAAGGATGTAGCTCCAGCCTGATATATGCTCTTAGGGACCTAAGAGTGAAGAGTGATGTGCTTGGTTTCTGGTTTCGCACTTGGATCCTCTGTTATTAGTACTTATGATTGAGACCCCCCATCCAGTTCATACTCATAGCAGGTCTTCTTTATATATATATTAAGTGTTTCATCACCTTCAACAGTCAATAGTGGCTACAGGTCATAAGGATGTAGCTCCAGCCTAATATATGATCTCTCAGGGACGACCTGAGATGTGTAACCTGAGTACACACAAGCATACCACCATGGCTGGCTTGAGACTGTACTTGAAACTGTAGCTCCCTTATTGCCTGAATGCCAACCTGAGTTGCTGCAGCCTTACAAAGCAGCCAAGACGTCAGGTGACAATTAGATACCAGAATCATCAACTTTAGAAATCATGGCAGAGAGGAGGTTCTCCACCATGCCACTGAGTCAATTGAAAGAAATCAAACAGTCTCAACATGGTTGAGTCCGTTGAAGTTGAACTTCTAGCTAGTCGGCTAGTCGTGATGGAATTTATGGTAGTTCTTTGGCTAGTAGCATCAAATCTGTCGCCTTTGTATCAGTCGCAACAGATATTGAGGATAAACAGGTGGATGACAACGTGACAACCATGAACCAGAAGCAGTACATCCAATGAACAATGAATGATGAAAATGAATCACATGACATCATTATTCAAATGACAACTTCTTCTATGGTCAATACTAGCGAAAATGATAGCAATGTAAGTGGAAGTGGTAAAATACAGTTATGAATGTTTATGAACAAGAAGGCTATTTTGTCGGCATCGGCTAGATTAAAGTGGTTATCTCAGCAAAAAAGGCAAGGCCGAGCCCTTAACTGAGTCATTGACCACTTCTGACCGGTCTCCAGTCTCCAGGTTCCACAATCACACAATCACTGACTCACAAGAAGCTGTGTCCAATTCCACTGAGTAGGCCAAGGCAAGTCACCGGAAATACCACCAATGCATGCTCCGGAGGCAAAGCTTTATCATGCCTTGTCAGAAGTGAAAGAGAAAGCTGAAATCGCATTCACCAAACGTGAATAAGCATCACAAATACTAGCTAAGAAGAACATCTTAAACTTGCTAGTCTATTGACTACCATGAGGAAGGGGAATACTCTGGAAAACGACGAAACGAGAATGATTACTAAAGCACAGACAAAGGTTGATCATGCCCGAGCCGAACATGCCAAAGCTGAATGGGCATCAATACTCGCAATGGCAGAGGCTACCAAGGCTCGAGATGATGCAAAACGTGCATTGAAAGGATTAAGTAACACGGATCGTAAGAAGGTTCGTATTGAGGAGGAAGGGGATGACGATGAGGAGGATATGTCAATTGATTTTCTAGATTCAGTTTCGACTGCAAGTACCATGGACAGTGGTCATTACTCGTCCGTTGTTGAACAAGCTGACAAGAATTGGTTACTTGAATCTGATTTTATGAGATATATATGCTGTAATGGACGCGATGACTTCACAATGGTCTCAGTTGATATTACTGATTCGTTGATTGGCATTTCGCACGAATCGAGCGAAATAAAGGAATCTGAATAGAGTAAGGGACGATACTTCACTGCTTGATCTCATTGTGACATGAATACGTTACACAGGGGCAGTTAAAATGAGTTGTGAGTGTGTGTGTGCGGTTTCGGTGTTTGGAAGAAACTAAGTCCTACGAGTATGAATGTATAGGTGCTACTTACTACTACTACTACTAGCGTGATGTTATATAATCGTCAAAGTTAGTATTTTAAAGGCGAGTTATGTCACGTCCAAATGTTTCTGTTCTCAACCAATCAAAAGCAATCAATGCCTGATTCCTCGTACTCGCCTGCTTTGATAGATAAACACTTCTCCACAATGCGAAGGCAATTTTGCCAGAGTAGTTGAATAATGGTACATCCCCGACCATGACTTGATTGAGTGCCTCTTCTTGTCCAACATATGCTAGCAGCCCTAGACTTAAAAAGTTAAACCCTGGTGCCTCTTGCAATCCTCGTGCAAGGAGCCAAAGTTTTAGAAGAGATGGAGGGAACTGTTTTGTTGATGATGATGATGCAATATTAGCAGTAGTAGAATCAATTGACACATCAGGTAATGTTGGTGGTGTTTGAGACATGTCATATCCACGATTGAGCATCCGTGCCACAAACGCTCCTTGTTGTCCAGCAACCTGTGCCGTTTGTGGTAATGGCAAAGTCGACGTTTCATACTTGGACTGTGATTCAAAGCATGCGGCATCACCCAAGACTAGGACGCTACCAAATGAGTCTCTTGTCGGTGTTGGACAGCGTAGCCATTTGTCAACATTCACCCGTCCTCCGGACCCAGCTGCTTCACTTGGCAATTTTTTCAGTAGTTCGGATATAAACGGCACCGGTGTATTCCCTGCAGCCCAAACTGTAATAGCCAAAGGTATCATCTCTTCATAACCGACATTCTTATCAATAATTTTTATATAGTCACGCCCAACTTCATTTAATCTTGTATTCAATCGAACCTCCACACCCTGTTCACGTAGTGCCACTAAGGCACGTGCACGTAAATCAATATCCATCGCTGGTAAAAGGTCAGACCCGCCATGTATTAGCATTACTGATACATCATTCTTCAAATGTTGATAGGCACCATCGGGTATTCGACAAACTTGTGCGAAGAAATCACTTATCTCAGCACATAACTCTACCCCGGTTGGACCACCACCCACAATGACAATACGTACCCTCCGTCGTCGTTCATCTTTGGCCTGTTGGCGCATTATTTCATCTACACCACCTGGTGTGTTACTACTACTACTATAATAATAGTCCTGTACATCCGGCCGGCTTGCCATTTCTAATGCCTCACCAATCGCCGTACGTAAACGTTTAGAATCTTGGGATGTTTTCAAATTAAAGCAATATTCCTTGGCACCATGTATCATGGAACTTCGTGAGGTCGTGCCCACACAACATAACAAGTAATCATATGATAATTCTATAACATCTCCAGCACCCTGTGACCTATCACGTTCTATATTGGGTGATAATTCTGTTCCGGTATATATAATCTTGGTTAATATTGGGTCAGGATCCAAACGGCTTGTGGTAACATCGCTGGCAATACCGTTAAATGATCCCGTTACCGTAGACAGACTAGTTAATTGAACGACTAATTTCTTGTATTGTATATCCACATCAATTGCTCGACCTTCGACAAAGTTATCAATATATGGATTGGTAACACGTATAGGTTCAGTCATACTACGATATTCGACAGTCCCGACGGCTGCCGATGCAAGCATGGGCGTAAACACAAAATGATTTACGGGCGATACTACCACAATCCGTAAATCATATATTGATGCCAATTTTACATATGCATGTCCTGCCCATCCGGTCCCGAGTACTATTACAGTTTTACGTTCATCCTTGGGCGATATTTGTTTCATTAATTTTGATTGACCACTTATTTTGCCATTCAGTTTTTGACTACTATCTTCTATATTATCAAGAAAACGTTGTAATAGTATAGGGTAATCAATATCGAATAGAGTGTAGGATGGTAGTGTATTCATAAAGTTTTTCTTGTATGATAACTCAGTTGATACCATTTTAAGATATCGATCACCCACTTCCATCACTTCGTCGTTGTTATCATTGTTACTGTTGTCGTCATTATTATTGTTGGTAGTTAATGCAAGCGATTCCTTCATTATATTCATCATACTTATACTTTTATTCTTTACTGGTCGTGCCTTGATGATACGTAAGGGTGGTAATATATTGTTGAAGATGCTGGTGGGTGGACGTACTGGCGTAGTCAATTGTGGCGATGATTGTGATGATGTTGCTGTACTTCGGTCAATGATGGTACGTGCATAACGATTCTGTCGCGATACACTGCTACTTCTTCCTGTTGTTGTTGTTGTTGTTAATGAATGTGTAGATTCTATTGCTTCTGTTGATGAGAATGTCGAATTTGCTTCGTCTACAGTCTGGAATGAAACATTATTAAATGCTGCAGCGAATAATGATTCACCAATGCGATCTTTATCTTCTTCCACAACATCTAGTCCCTCCTCTTCTTCTTTGTCTTCATATTCTGCTTCATCCAACAGCGATAGTTCGAGCATTGTCATATAATTCACAAATTCCATATAACCATCATCTGACTCGTCGTTTAATAATGATGGCACTACATTATTTGATGTTGATTCACTATTACTACTAGTACGAGGTCGATAACTCGGTCCACGATATCGCCACCCGCCATCCATTCTTCTTCGTTCATTCGCAAATGAGTCATCCTCTTCTGAGGAGGAGGAGTAGTCAAGTCTTCCAGTCCTTGATGGTGCTGTTGTATGTGACAATAATTTAGAATGCAGATTATTCGTTTGTTGATGACCATAGCGACTGCTGTCGGGTAATGAAGTAGCTGTTGAAGAATGAAACGCCGATACTATCTTCGCAACAACTGACAACGACGACCAACAACATAAAAAAATAATTGGGAAGAACATCATGTGATAATATTAATTGCTACAACGCCGCACACGAATCCATTCCCGCCAAAACGTGTGAATTTTTCCTGATTTTACTTCTGACCCCACCACTTGAACTTCCTACTCAAAGTATGCATATCACCTTCTACTGCGGCTAGAATGATATATGCTTGGCCACCAGTGTTAGGAGATTCTCTCAGTTTCTCACTTGTAGTGTGCTGTAGGTTATGATAAGAACACCTCACCCACTTCATACTCATAGCAAGTCTTTGTCACATATATATATAGTTATAGTGTTTCAGCACCTTTTACTGCAGCTGCAGGTCAAAAGGCTGCAACCTCACACTGATATGTGCACTGGGGGAGGAGAGAGGTAAAATTACGCTTCATACTCAAGTCAAATCTTCTTCATACATAATACATAAATAAATTGCTTTAGCATTTTCTACTGCAGCTGCAGGTCATAAGGATGCAACCATTACACTGATATCGGCTCTTGGAATAGAAGTAAAATTGGCAGCAGCCCTAGGAGATTCTGTCGGTTTCTCACTTGGATGATGCTGCATGTTATGATTGGGGTGCATACTCATGTTAGATCTACTTTATACATCATATATAATGTATTTCAGCACCTTCTACTGCGGCCAGTGGTCATGAGGATGCAGCCCCAACCTAATATATGCTTGGTCTCACAGTCACAATGGTGGCAGTAGGAGATTCTCTTGGTGGTTTCTCACTTGGGTCATACTGTTGGATATGGTTAGGGCAACCCATCCACTTCATACTCATTGCAGGTCTTTGTCATACATATATAATGTGTTCCAGCACCTTTAAGGCCAGTGGTAATAAGGATACACAATGACAATGCACCCCATACTGATATCATCTATCTGAGAGTGAGAGTCCCCAGTGAGAGATAGTTTCAAAGTCATAGATATTGTAGTGTAAAGCACAATATTGGCTTTCTATGCGTCCTCATGAATACTAGTTTAAATGACAGGTGCTGAAACACAATTTATGATTATGGTAGACCTGATATTGGTAGGGATTACTACATCATAACCAAACATCCCCTAAAAGTAGAGGGTATAGACCACTTCAGACTGAATCTTTCATCCACCATATGTATATAGTATATAGAAGATGTCTGATCACATTCTACTGTGGTCAAATGACATATAGTTGCATCCCAATGCTGGTACACACACCACTCCCACCAATGGAACCCCAGTAAATGAAATCAGTCGAATTTAAGTCCTTGCCCGGCCTTTTTGGAATTTAAGATCATCTTTACATTATAATGTTGTCTGCAAAAAAGGCCCGACAAAGAGCCTTGATTGTTAGTGGTGGAGATAAGATTCTGAGCAATTGAAAAGTCGGGGATTTTTGCCTTGTGAAAATGAGCTTTTTGTATGTTTGAGGTCAAATACCAACCAAAAGTGACCAGTGTGGTGCATCTGGAGGCGCTGGGATACAAAAAACCTTTAGGGACACCCAGCGTGGGGATTGAACCCACGACCACACGATTAAGAGTCGTGCGCTCTACCAACTGAGCTAGCCAGGCCATGAGACAAAAACGGCAAAATGATATTACTCTTCTTGGCTGTGGACTGTGTCTAATTGTGTCGCCCACCTATCCCGCCAAGAGTTTTGCCTTCAATTACATTCTAATAATGATGAAACTAATGGCTAGTATTATCAAATGGTATAAAAAAGTACGCTTGTGATACTAGTATGTATATTATTTTAATAGTCTCTCCAGTGGTTGTTCATTTTCATTTGTTCCGAAAGCAGCTGGGATAATATATACTCATCGCGCAGTAATTCCTAACAAACACATAGAAATGCATGCTCCACTCAATGGGGTCGGTACGACTCCTGTCATCAACATTCTTGCCATTCCATCACATCGGATCCATTCTAATATCAACCCCCATCAATGTGTTGCCTTTGTTGAGTCATTTGTCAATTATTTCATGAAATCTCTCCCTTTTCCTGCCATCATCCATCACCATCATCCTCTCATTCACTTATATGTTAATACGCCACATGACGCCTTTTTTGCCAAGTTGATGTTACCAAATATAAATGGGGCACGACGGAGCCTCTCGAACACTCCTCAGACCAATTGATGGGGTGGTCACGAGTCACGACCGCCGCGCTGCCACAAAACCAGTTTGCTGAGTCCGTGAATGAGGTAGATGCGTCGTGTTGCGGCGGCTGCTCTGAATGGTGGCCGTTCATCGATGAATGAGGGAGGAGGACATTCGTCATGGTCCCTTGCATTTTGCTGTAGTTTTTTTGACCGCTAAAATTTTAGGGGTGGGCAACACTGAGTTTTCAAAATGGGCAGGAGAACACTTCTAGTTTCTGGGACAAAACGTTTGGACCAGAAAAGCAACAGTCAAAACTCCCCAAAGACAAAGCAACCATGGGCGAACCGTCCACATGGCGGAAAAGGGAGAGATTTCATGAAGTCATTGACAAATGACACAACAAATGGCAACACATTGATGGGGGTTGATATTAGAATGGATCCGAAGTGATGGAATGGCAAGAATGAGGATGACAGGTGTCATACCTACCTCATTGATTGTGAGCTGCATTTCATGGGATTTTTGTTAGTGAATTACTATAAGTGACGACATGATGAGTGATGAGTGTTATATTAACCCAGCTGCTTTCGGCAATGTGACAATTAACAACCACTGGAGAGACTATTAAATAGCACATCTAGTATCACAAACGTACTTTTTCAAACCAATTTGATAATACTACTAGCCATTAGTTTCATCATAATTAGCAAAGTAATTGAGGCAAAACTCTTGGCGGGAACAGGTGGTCCAAACTTTTTGTCCCAGGAAGTGTTCTCCCATCCCAACCACCGGTACATATGCTCTGTAGAATTGTCTTTTTTGTACCACAGCTTCTCAATGGCAGTAAATTCCTTTCTCAGAACTGGCAATCTGTGCCACGCGGCACGGCCTAGCGATTTGTTCGGCCACCATGAGATTTCTGTTATCGTCGTGAGGGGAGACTATAGTATCTACTGCATATCCAGTAATCCCTTACCCGATTTTGTCGTCATCTTACCAAGCCAATTTTTCATTGGTCGTTAAAAAAGGGTCAGGGATTATGTTGGAGGAGAAGGCCCGACAGTCCCGTTGCAGCCGCTCGACCGTGTTAAACACACCTGCCCAGTCTCGGCGGTAGTAGGCGTCGACGGCACTCGGTAGACCCTACTGAAGATACTGGGGTCTAGCTATCATGCAATGGTGATTATTTTAAGAAGTGAGTATTTGCCTGGGGTGGAGTTCTGACAAAGATTCTCCGAGACACTCCGCGTTCCCGCAAGATCCGATTAAATGCTATCCCGCAATAATCTAATAAGGTCGTCATACATCTCCACCCAACAGATAACACAACCTGTGGGGTTCAATGGTTGCCAAAACTGTACGAGAAAAGCTTAACTGCCTGCACGCCGATGAGCAGCATCGCTGCCGTATGGACTTGTTTGTGCTACTTCAAGAGGATAATCTGCCAGCAAACGATAAAATAATGATGAGATGATGCACAACGAAGCCAGTTGCATGAGGACTTACTTAGGCTGAGATGAGACGATGAACGGAATGTGATGAACGATGTGAGAGGATGCACGACAAAGGCGGTTGTGGCCAGATCAAGACAATGAAGGCAGTGATACAAACAGACAATGCGCAACGAAGGAGGCTCGGATAAATTTTCTTTGTGTCATACGAATGACGTGCGAAGAAGGCACGCATTGATGAAGATGATCTGTGTCGATGCAACAACAAATGACAAAGGTCAAAGGTGGTTGCACTTGCGGATGCAATTGATTGGGCCACGACGGCACGCAGCTAATATGGCTTTGTCCTTCCCTTGTGTTTATGGCTTGACGAAGATTGTCTTGTGTGTATGCCATTGATTGTCCATCAGTCTAATAGTCAAATGCATTTAGGATTAAATAATAGGAGGAGTATCAGTCAAACAACAAACAATTATCACAACAACGTTTTGATGATACAGGCCAATGAGATAGTTCTTGTGTCATCATGGAATGAGAACTTAATGCACTCATCATGTGATACCTTCACCGTCACCCCTTGTAGTAGTAGCAATATATTCTTTGCTATGACCCTGGCTATAATGGCCAGTTGGGTCTTCTGGCTATAAAATTAATATACTAATAAAATAATGGTGCTTAAACTCATACATATATATAGAGATCTACCATGAGTATGAAGTGGGTGGGGGGTCTCCAGAGCATACCCATGTCAAAAACTGACAGATATCTCAGTTAGGTCTCAGAGGGCAGATATCAGTGTGGGGTTGCATCTTGCATCCGTATGACCTATAGTCACAATAGCAATAGAAGGTGCTAAAACACTACATATATATATAAAGAAGACCTGCTATGAGTATGAACTGGATGGGGGTATCAATCGCAAGTACTAACAGAGGATCCAAGTGCGAAACCAGGCGCATCACTCTTATGTCCCATAGAGAAGATATCAGGCTGGGGTTACATCTTTATGACCTTCAGCCACTGTTGAAGGTGCTGAAACACTTAATATATATGTTGGTACCCAAACGCGCACAAGGCCAATCTGTGCATTCGTGCCTGGGGCAGTTGTTAGGGGTTAGGATTAGGGTTAAATCATTACTGCCCCGTGCGCATAATAGGTGTCCAGTACCCGCACAGGCACGTTGCGCATATCGGTACTAAAATAAAGAAGACCTGCTATGAGTATGAAGTGGGTGGGGGGTCTCAATCATAATCAACAGCATCATACAAGTGAGAAGCCAGAAGTGATTCTCATACTCATACTGCCACCACTGTGTGTGAGACGAAGTATACATCAGGTTGGGGTGACATCCTTATGACCTGCAGCCACTGTAGCAGGTGCTGAAATGCAGTCAATATGGATAAAGATTAAGAGCTGTGTGTCCGTGTGTCTGTGTGTCCGTGTGTCCGTGTGTCCGTCTGTGTGAGGCCAAAAATTGTCCATCTGAATTTCTGTCTGTGTGTGTGTGTGAGGCCCAAAATTGTTGACAAAAATTTGTCAAACACACAAATCTTTGTACTCTTAACCATTTATGTAGAAAATAACTACGAAAAGAAAGCCTGCAATCACACCAATCCAACAAATAGCCCACAATCACATACACTAACTACAAAAAGAAAGCCTGCAATCACACCAAATTAAA
>Ga0247832_1006289_pt1 | contig 13127 bp, 8 predicted proteins | sample LaCruzMarch2015__10_FD_192407 | JGI IMG/M metagenome (GOLD analysis project Ga0247832, IMG submission 192407) | Freshwater microbial communities from meromictic Lake La Cruz, Castile-La Mancha, Spain - LaCruzMarch2015_4m | ecosystem: Environmental > Aquatic > Freshwater > Lake | place: Spain... | reverse complement strand
TCATTTGAAGAATGGAGAAGGGTTAACTACAACAACAACAACAACAACAACCTCGTCATGTCCTCCCTGCAATGAAGTACGACTATCCATGAGAGAAAGGATAATGAATTTACTACATGAACGTACATGTGGTAAACTTAATTTATTACAACCAAAGGAGAGCGGTGGAGGAAGGAGGAGGATTGTACTCGTAACACATTTAATGTATTACGGTTATTGCTTCAATCCGGTAAGTTTCTTCTTTATTATGAAACCAACATCATCATCAACGTCGACGACAAATGACGAAGACGACGACGACGACGACGACGACGACGACAAAAAGAATAACAAGGAAGAAGAGGAAGATGAGTTGGAGGCAATAGTAGTTGAAGTTTCAAACACGCCGTGGAATGAAATGTATGTATATGTCTTACACCCAGATAGTATTGACATTATTGACTACTCTACTTCTGCTACTACTGCAACTGCTACTACTACTGCTACTACTAAACAAAAACAACATCGATACAGGTGGCGTAAGGCATTTCATGTTAGTCCATTCATGACCATGGATTATATGTATGATTGGAAATTTGTTATTACGGGTAAAGATTGTATTAGTGTCGAGGCTAAGATGATACGTCAATGTCCTGCTACTACCAACCACGATGATACACTATCATCATCAGCATCATCAGCAGCAGCAGCAGCAGCAGCAGCAACAATATCGGACAAGGGAGTGATTAATAAAGAGGACAATGACAAAGATGATAATGAAAGTAATAGTAGACTATACTTTACTGCTGGATTTACTATACATCGTACAACATCAAATAACGACCCAATCTACTACTATCCAATAGAGTTGGCATTAATAATAATCCGATATCCAATGTATTGTATATTAATACAATTATGGATACATTACGAGGCCGTACAATTATTATTACGTAAAAACGTACAATTTATACCACACCCATTAGGGAGTACGACATTTGTTAGTACTATGATCGAAGTTGGCATGATACCCATATATGCAATTGTTAAATGCTTTGACAAAAATTATAATAAAGTCCTTTTGGACGACAAGAAGAAGAAGTAGTAGTAATGGTACTACTACTACAATGACAACGATGACGAAGAAGAAGGACCGAGAATAATGGGATATATGTAATCGAGACAAAATTATTAAATGTTAATAAACTATATATCGGTTTTCTCAAATTTCTATTATTTGTTTTAGTAGTGTATATTATGACACACACACCATGTGTGTTGTTTTGACTAATTGGAAAATGCGTCGTCATACATCGCACGCCACATATGTCTCTGCGCAATAATAATTACACGCACAGAGTGTCCTCGAAAAAAAAACACCTCCATTTTTCGTCACATCAATCGTACGGCTGAAATATAATCGCTCCTTCGTATAGTGCATATAGAGAGAGCCCCATATATGCGTGACACACAAACAACTTTCTGCATTTCCCACGTTGTTGTGAGTGGTATACATCCCACGTGGCCACAAAGTCTTTTTTTCTGTGCTTTTGCATCGATATATTATCGTCCTCCGGAAATATGACATATCAATAGAGCACGATAACTATTACCGTGCCGCTGGACGACGCGACGAAAGACCAATGCGACGACTCATAATTATTGTAATGAGATTTGTGTCCCGGTCATTATTTTCTCTGGGTTTCAGGTCATCGATGACCGTCCAAACCAATACATGACCGCGAATATCCTCCTCCCATCCTGGACGACGGGATGGGAAACTACGACGGAGTCTTATTCCTACCGCCCCTCGTCAAGCTCGGCCGGTCGCTGGGCAGTGGCGGCGGCAGCGGGTCGTCGTCGACATCAGAAAGTACGGCGTGCATCGCGACCCTGTTGCGCGTTCTCGATAACATCCTCGCCGAGCACGCGAGCACCGCCACTGCCGACGATGGCGCCGCCGGAGGAGGGGAGACGCCGAGCGATGATGCCGCGAATAAGAATGCGCGGCTGCGCAGGATCAGGGTCCGCGGTCCGTTCCACGCGCGCGTGGGAAGGCACGACGGCGGGATCGATTTCTTGGTCGCGTGCGGCTTCGTCCTCGTTGCCGCGCCGTCGTCGGGGCGGCTGGAGCTGCGCGCGGAGGACGAGGATCCGACGCGGCTGTTCGCCGGACGTTGTCGATTGATCGTATTCGCCCGGGACGTACTGCGGTTGGCGGGCCCCGCCCCCGGCGGCGGTCGCTGGCCCGATTGTCCGTACGAGATGGTCCACCAGCGCACCACCGCGCGGGAGAAGACGACTGCCACTTCCGTGCCACCGGCGATGGATGCAGGAGCGGGGGCGACGACGGATTATTATTACGGCGAACCTCCTTCTTCGGGTAGAAGGAGAAGTGTACGGGAGGATGAGGTTAAGATGCTGGAATATTCGTCGCCGGCGGCTGAGCTGTTGCATCGGCACAGTCAACAACACTCTGTTGTCGAGCAGCTTGGAGTGGGGTGCTGTAGTAGTAGTCCTGCCACTACTTCTCCAGCTTCCACAACAACAACAACCACCACCACCACCGCCCCAAGCGAGAAAGTTTCTCCACCTTGCACTCGTCAATCACAACGTACAGTCCCGATAACATCAGTCGCGACGAATTCGGCCTTGGAATTTTACAACTCATTACAATCATCAAGAATGACAGATACTACCAGGAAGGTCGATGATGATACAAATGTCGAGATTTCGGATGATTTATTATGCGAGATTGAAAATGAACTCAATGGCGTTAACAACGACGATGAATCCTCCTTCCTCGATTATGATGACGGGACTCGAATAAGTCTTAATGGAGGCGCGATGATTGATGTAACTGTTGGTGATGGTGCCGACGTTACTACACCAGCTACCACCAACATGGACGTCAATAACCCCCCAGTCGCTGTTACTGTATGTAATTACGAATATGATGATAGTAATATAGACGAAAGTATGATGGTCGTCATTCCACGAGAACGCGAAACGATAGTCCTTTCATCATCATCATCATCATCATCACCATCACACGCTAATAATAGTTCAGCGATACGACTCGAGAAGTCAAAAAGGCAGGGTTCGGCAATATACGAGGATGAACACGAAGAGACGACGGTCGACGATGACCATCGTGACAAGATGGATGATACGATGACCGATTCAGAGCACGACACGTGTCATCGGTCTGCCTCTATCGATCCTGCCCCCACGGTGGTAGATGGCAAGCAGTCACCACAATTGCAATTGTCCAAAATGGTGGAAAGGATACTAGATTCGACGACGGAGGATGTCGACTCTAATAATAACCCTTCGTCGATAAATGTTGTTGTAAGCGGCTCTGCTGCCATGGGATGCAAAAATGTTGCAGCACTTGTCGATGATCCCTTGGGCGGTTCGTATAAATCTGCCTCGGATATGTTGGGTGGTTTGGAGTTGGATTCCGAATTCAATCAACGAGCCACCGAATTTTATGTACAACAACAACAACAACAGCAACAACAACACGCCAGTGATTACATTAATGTTCTCGACGATAGCATCCGCATTGAATATGATCACAAGCAGGATGAGCGAGAGGATATTCCCAATCATCAGTATCATCATCATAGTCATCCCAATCATTCGGAATCATCATCGTCGTTGTTGTTGGTGTTGCCGACGCAGCCACCACTTGATAATGTACTTGATCAAAGCGACAGTCACGACATTTACACACGATTCTTCAATAATATACCGCTACCCGGAGGGGAGTTCTCGTCTTCCTCTTCTTCTTCTTCTTCTTCTTCTAATAATTGTGATGATACCGAAGATGTACGAAAGTATCGTATGGGGTTTCTACTTTGTCATCAATTGCTTTTCTCATTGTGGTCGACCGATATGAACTGGGAAAGCCAGGGTATCGCCAAAAAAAACTCCAGTACTGGGCCATATTATGTACCCGCATCATCCTTTACTATCGATCCTACGATCGGATTGACAGATCTTAGACGGCATCGCCAGATTTGGGAGGATGAGATAAAGGATGTTACCACCGATAAGCCGCTTATGCTTATTCCGCTTGATATTGTGTACGTGTCATGGGCTTGGTTCCTTCGCTTAAATGAAGGATGCGGTAACGATAGAGAATGTGAAGGTGATACAGCAGCAGTAGCGGATGCAGCTGCTGTATCAGGGAAGATGTATCTATGGATAATGTCAAACCACCATCATCTATCCAAGATTGACGATGTTTCAATTACATCGACACACCCAACCCTCCCGGACACCAGTGTCGACGTTTGCAACTACATATGCAAGTCATTGCGAGATATAGGTTTGATAAGCATTTACAGTGCTGGAATAGCAGTCGGAGGAACATCAAAATCGGCCGAATATTTTCTTGGTATCAATGACGAGAATTTGTTTCAGGAGGACATGCCTAGAAAATTGGAGGATATTATTCCCATACTACTCCTGAACGACGTGGAAATGTTACGCGAGTGTCATGCCGTGCTTTCTGAGCTCGTTTGTCCAAAATTGCATAACGCCCTTGACCTCGCCATCGATACTGATAATGATTTATCTATGAACAGTCGTTGGACTTGTTGGTACTACTCCTGTCGACACGCTGTGAAACATCTCATTGCGTCTGCACGTTTGGAGGAGGCTAAGCTCATTTTATCAGACACGAGATATATTAGGTTGAGAATGAGGAATATGGGTCTTTTAGTCGGAACGGCTGCACACTGTCGTGACTGTTTAGCGATGGCTTTGATCTTGTCACAGTCGCCGGATAGACGGAACAAACAGTCCGATAGTATAGCAGGATGGAGTGAAGAGCATTACAAGATTTTGTGCTCAGTTTCATCTATATTGCGAAAGAAGGCTGGAGATCTTTCTCATGACCAGAATGATTCCAGGCGGCGTACTTTACAGATGGATGTTGGAAATGCTATGCAGATGATCGGGAAATGCATCGCTGACATTGGCATTTACCGTGTGCAAGAAATTGAGCATTACGAAGAGGCTCTTGCGCTGAAGACTGAATCCTATGGCGGAGACCAAAATCACGAGTCACTTGCGGATATACTGGTAAGTATTTTATCTGTATCACATCACTGGTGCATGTAGTCTTTGCTCTCACTCAAAAATATCGACACAACATAAGTACACAATTGGTTGTCATCATCAGAAGTATTACCATTTCAAGTATGCTCAGAAATCCTACGAGCAAGCATTGAAGATATACAAGGTCACTCTTGGATACGAGCACCCGTGCGTCGCAAGTGTGTTGCACAATATAGGAATTATGTATCATGCGAAGAAAGACAATGAAACTGCGCTGAAATGTTTGAAGAAAAGTCTTTCCATACGATTGTCTCAGCTCGGTGAAGCTGATCTTTCGGTCGCAGATAGCTATGGATGGATAGGTAAGATTCATCGCGAGAAAAAAAATTTCACTAAGGCCTTAGAGTGCTTTGTTCGTGCTCATAAGGTCAAGGTCGATGTATTAGGAAAGGCGCATGTTGAATCTGCGGAAGTTCTCCACAATATTGGTATAGTTTATGACGATCTTGGTATGCTTACTCAGAGGTGAGTAACGTGTGTGTGATATGAGCATGCTAAAGTTACAATATGGATATACACTCATTGTTTTTGCAATCTAGTTTGTCGAGTTTCAGAGAAACATTGCTTATCCGGCTGGCAAACGTATCAGGTGCATACGACATTGACCGGATTAGTGACGTGTGCGAAACTCTTGACTGCATAGCCAACGTATATCGAATAAAAGGAGAGAATCAAAAGGCTCTACAATTCTTCCAACAATGCTTGAAGAGAAGACTGCGCCTTTTATCCATCGCATCTTCAGACGAAACACTTATTTCATTGCTGATACAAACATATGAGGAAGTTATCATGTTGACTAAGTTACAGGCCAAGGAGTGCGAGAATGATAGTGAAAAATTGAACGAAATTGGCAAACTTTTGGCTGAGATGGGATCCCTTTATGATCATAGGCTTAACAAGAAGTCGAAAGCATTGACATATTTTCAGAAAGCATTGCATTTATTTGAGCAAACGAAAGACTATAAACAAGTTTCAAATACTCTGTTGATGATTGGAATGATTCATGTAAAGAAATTAGACAATCAAAAGGCTTACAAATGTTTCCAGGATTCGTTAGTGAAGCGGAGGGTATATTCGAAGGAGAGGGATACCGCTGAAATAGCGGAAACTATGCATAATATTGGCAACTGCGAAGCTAAAGACGGTAGATTTGATGAATCGTTACGTTCGTTTGAAGAAGCACTGCGGATAAAAAACAAAATTTGTCCTAACGAGGGTTTGTCTATCGCGAAAACGGAGCACTGCATGGGTCTTGTCATGCTACAACTGGGCAATCTCGATGCCGCCCAAGGATTCTTTGAGAAGTCTCTGATAGTTAGGCGAATGCTGCTGAGTAACGATCATTTGGATGTATCATTTTCTCTGCACAGGTGAGTATGAGTATGCTGTGATTTGATTATTAAAGCACAGTTGTGGGTCAACTCAACCCCATCCAAACGCTTGTACCATACGATCTATCTCATGCGAATTAGTTTGGGAAAGATTTGTTCCCATCAAGACAGAACAGATGAAGCGATTGCTTGTCTTGAGGAGGCGTTAAGAATAAAGAAATCCAAGCTTTCGGATATGCACATGTCACTGGCAGAGACTCGACATCTCTTGGCATCACTTTATATCAAAAAGGAGAACTTCGATCCTGTCATTGACTTACTTCTTTCTGCACTTGTAGCCTACAGGGGTAGTCGAGACTGTGATATACTAAAGAGTGATGTACTCGATTTACTCGGTAGAGCATTTGCCCGGACAGGTGATATTGATAATGCAATTCAGTCCTACGAGCGTTCATTAAAGATCAAAACTATTCTTGTTGGAGCAGACTCGTCTCCTTGTTCCAACGTACTGATGGAAATAGGGAAGTTAAAATCATTGAGCAACGATATAGACGGTGCTCTCATCGCATTTAAAGAAGTAAAGAGAATACAGAAGAAGATTTACCGAAAGGATGATTTGAGGAATGCAGATTTATTAATTCAGGTTGGATTAATTCAGGATCGACTTAAGAATTATGGACTAGCTCTTCGTTGCTTCGAAGAAGCATTGCGAATTCGTCGCAAACTTTTGAATAGTAATAATCATACGGAGCTTGCTGAGGCGCTGGTACATGTAGGTACGATGCATCAATGTTGCGGTGAGCACTTGAAATCGTTGACATTGTTCCAAGATGCCGTAAAGATCTACCAATCATTATCTAATGGCGATATGATGGTTGAAGAATACGTTGGTGCACTGCATCTGCTTGGATTAGCGCAAATGAAGTCCGGTGATACCGAGAATGCTTTGTATTCATTAGAAACCTGTCTTGACATACACGAACGTTCCCATGGTAGTGAATCTGAGCAATGGTCAGAAGTTGCGTATGATCTTGGACTTGCTCGAATCGAAGCCGGTCTAACTGAAGCTGCTGTTATACTCTTAGTCAAGTATATCAGCCTCCAAAGGGGTTGCGTTGATAATATACCAAACAATCCCAATAATTTGTCGACTGCATTACTTTCTCTTGGTAAGATCTACCTGAAACAACGACGCGTCGATGATGCGATGGCATGTTTTGAGGATGCACTAGATATTAGGAAACAACAACAGTCGGAGAGTGATGACGATAGCAGTAGCAAAAAAGTAGTGGATATCTCGGAAGTATTGTTTGAGATAGGTGGTGTGCGTGAATCGAAGAAGCAATACCTAGAAAGTCTCGTTTGTTACGAAGAGGCTTTAAAATTACGTTTGTCAATATCATCGGGCGAAGATGAAGATACTGCGAATATTGTATTTCGAATTGGAGAGATACGTAGGGTTAGAGGACAGCATGACTTGGCTTTGCAGAACTTCACACGTGCACTTGACATGTACAAAAGCTCGGTGGGGGAGGTACACTTGAGTGTTGCCGACTGCTACCATAGTCTTGGATATGTTTGTGATGCCAAATGTGATGTACAAAAGGCAATGCAGAATCACAAGGAGGGTCTAAGTGTGCGTAAAATCATTTTGGGTGGTGATCATGTGAAGATTGCTGCTAGTTTTGATGACATAGCTGCAATATACCAGAAGCAGCATGAAGATGAGAAGGCTCTACGATGTTTGAAGGAGGCGCTACGTATACGGAAGCTCCGACTTGGTAGTCATGACATTGAAGTTTCTCGGACATTGTTTGGTATGGGTATAATCTTCGCGACGATTGGTGATACTAGTAATGCCATGGGGTGTTACAATGCATCGTTAGAAATAAGCTCTTCGCTTGATAGTCATCCTAAACTTGAAGCACAGACTCTTCATCAAATTGGGTGTCTTCTTGCCGAGAGTTGCAATTACAAAGAGGCATTACAAAATTGGAGAACCTGTCTGAGCAAGTATCGAGAAGGTGGACTAAAAGATGATCATTATATGGTTGCCTGCACGTTAGGAAATATAGAAATGGCAATGAATGCTCTAACTAATTAGAAGTAAGAGGGAAACCGCTTACTAAATTAGTGAGTATCGTGACTTGATGATGGTGGGTTTACGGCCTCGTCCTGACGTATCCCTTATAGTAGGATTGTTGATGGCAGGACCTGCCTGCAAGTGTTGATTCGATGTTTTAGAATCAACACTGTTGGAGCTCGTTCTCTCAGACCGACCTATAGCCGCTGAAGACGATGGTGATGAAGAAACGGCCGGTGCTTGAAGACTTAGCTGCGCTAGATCATCGTCGAGTCCTGACGAGTCCTTATTTTCATCACCGGATCCCTCGTCTGATTCAACATCGTTATCACCGCTTTCTTTGGTTTCGGTCTTTCGTCTGAACAAATCGGCACGACGTTGAATCTCACGAATTTTGTTCTTGGCCAGAATATCCCTCCTTTTTTTCACTAGACGGTCTTTACTTGGTGATACCTCTCTTTGCTTTGCTGGCGAGAATGCGTTCTCAATGGATTCCATTACTGGCTTGGCATGATAGCGCCAATACGCCTGTTTGAATGCATGAGAGCGAGTTTCCACTTCAGGTGGAGGTGTAAGTGCATTGGGATCGCACTGCTCCGGCGTAGATAAGTATAGATTATCAGAATCATTTGTGTCAAGCTGTAAGCCTGACTTCCTACGACCGTCCCTTGACTTCAGATAGCGCATCCGCGCTGCATAGATTAGACCCCGTGCTTTTGGATCTTGATTACTCATTCGAATTCCACCCACTAAGAAGAAGCACAGGGGCAAGGGAATATGAGATCCTCTTTGGCTGGTGCTACTTTTGTGCCAATGATGAAACAATACCCACTCCCCAAAAGGGTCCTTGGAGGGAAGGCGCGCAAGAAAAACTAAGTTTTTCTTCTTTTACGATCCAAAATTTGCGTCGGCGTTGACTCCGTCATTGGGTTGCTCCATGTGTTGTGGAATGTCATTTAGTTTATATTGCTCCCTTTTTACTTATAAATAGCACTAAACCCTCTAATCCAATACTATCTTAGACAAAACATATCACCGATGATTCCCAATCCAATATTTACTCATCATCATCCTTGGACTTGAACCCAGCCTTCAACTCAGTCTCAATGTTTGGAGGGACAAAGTCATAATTGGCCAACTTCATCGAATAATTGGCACGTCCCTTACTCATACTCCTCAATGTACTCACATATTGAAACATATTTGCTAACGGAACTAATGCCGAAATAGTCTTGGTATTACCTCTCTCACCCAAATTACCAACCTGTCCCCGACGGCTATTGATATCACCTAATACATCACCCATGTATTCCTCTGGAGTTGTTACATCGACTTGCATCAGCGGTTCCATAAGACGAGGTTTTGCTTTGCGTAATCCCTCACGTGTCGCGGCACGACCGGCAATTTCAAATGCCATAACCGATGAATCAACATCATGGTAGGCACCATCAATTAGTGTTGCCTTCATCCCAAGGACGGGGTATCCTGCCACAACCCCTGCGCCTAAGACAGACTCAATCCCCTTTAGTACACCGGGGATGTATTCCTTGGGGATGCTCCCACCTTTAATATCACTAACAAATTCAAAGTCCATTGACCCCTCCTGATCTGAGAATGTCTTCGGTTCAAACATAATCTTAACCCGTGCATACTGACCAGACCCACCCGACTGTTTCTTGTGTACGTAGTCAATTTCGGCTGGCGCGGTAATGGCCTCACGGTACGATACCTGTGGTGCACCCACATTCGCCTCAACGTTGAATTCACGCATCATCCTATCAACAATGATTTCAAGGTGGAGCTCACCCATACCCTCAATGACAGTCTGCCCGGTCTCCTCATCACGACTAAAACGGAATGAGGGGTCCTCGGCGGCTAGTCGGACCAATGCCTCTGACATCTTCTGTTGATCAGCCTTCGTCTTCGGTTCCACAGCAACCTTAATAACAGGCTCCGGGAAGTCCATCTTCTCGAGTATAACAGCGGCATTCTTATCACACAAGGTTTCCCCCGTGGTTGTATCCTTAAGTCCAACTAGGGCCACAATATCCCCCGCCACGGCACTCTTAATTTCAGTACGTTCATTGGCATGCATTTCTAGCATCCGGCCAATACGCTCATTCTTACCCTTGACAGAGTTATATACTGATGTTCCCGCCTCAAGGACGCCCGAGTAGATACGTGTGAAGGTAAGTGATCCAACGAACGGATCACTCGCGACCTTGAATGCAAGCGCCGAGAAAGGTTCAGCATCACTTGAATACCGTACCACTTCCTCATCACTATCCTCATCAATGCCCTTAATGGCCTCGACCTCGACTGGACTCGGGAGGTAGTCTACGACCGCATCCAGTAGCGGCTGTACGCCCTTATTCTTGAACGCCGTGCCGGTGACCACCGGCACGAAGCTCAAATTGAGCGTCCCCTTCCGTAACAGTTTCTTCAACGTATCGACGTCCGGCTCGACCCCCTCGAGGTACTCCATTAATGCCTCCTCGTCTTGCTCCACCGCCAATTCCACGAGCTTTTCGCGCCACTCCTTGGCCTTGGCCTTGAGTTCGGCATCCACGAGCGGTTCGTCATTGCACTCGTCCAACGGTATACGTTCGAAGCTGGCGCCCAAATCCTCGCCCTTCCACACGACCGCCTCCATGGTGACCAGGTCGATTACGCCCAAGAAGTCGCCCTCGGTCCCGATGGGGAGCTGCAACACGGCCGGCGTGGCCCCCAACATGTCGACGATCGTTCGTACGCAAAAGTAGAAGTTGGCCCCGGTCCTGTCCATCTTGTTGAGGAAGCACATACGCGGGACGCCGTACTTGTCGGCCTGACGCCATACCGTTTCGGTCTGGGGTTCGACGCCGGCGACGCCGTCGAATACCGCCACGGCCCCGTCGAGTACGCGCAGCGATCGTTCGACCTCGAGGGTGAAGTCGACGTGACCGGGCGTGTCGATGATGTTTATCCGATGATCGCGCCACGCGCACGTCGTGGCCGCGGCCGTGATGGTGATCCCGCGCTCCTTCTCCTGTTCCATCCAATCCATGGTCGCGCCGCCCTCGTGTACCTCCCCGATCTTGTAGCTCTTGCCGGTGTAGTACAATATGCGCTCGGTCGTGGTGGTCTTGCCGGCGTCGATGTGCGCCATGATCCCGATGTTGCGATACATGGGCAACGCGACCTTGCGCAGCGGCGACGAGGATGCGGCCTTGAGATCGATTTCTTGCTTTTTGAATGCCGTGTATTCGTGCAGGATGACGAGCCCTCGACGACGCCTGGCATCGCGTTCGTTGTTGGTGTCAATGACCAGCTTGGCAATTATCGATGGGAGGGGAGCATCGCGAATGGTGGTCGCGGTAGGAACGACGCTGCTGCTGGGGACGAATGCCGATGCCGAAGTGGCAAGGAGGAGTATTAGCGAGGCGGCGTAGGTGACCATGGTGTCGAACCACACGGACTGAATATTAAGTGACGGAGCTGACTTAGCGGCGACAGTGATTCAGCGCTCCGTGCTGGGTGACGTTGTTCCCGCCAAGAGTTCCCGCTCAAATAAAATTAGATGAAAACGAAAAACGAACTAACCCCCAACCTCGCTCACCATGGCCTGCCTCCTCCTCCGCTTGTTTATCATGTCATTAGTATCGTCGTCATCCTTGTCGTCGTCGTCATCGGTCCTTGGCTGCTTTGTAACGATCATCCGACGATCGCCTGCTGTGATGACGAGGAGTCCAGTCGTGGGGAATGGTGGGTTATTTGCTGCTGCTGATGGAGATTATGGCGAAAACTCGAATAACGAAATAAACGACGACAATAACGAACCACCGGTACAACAAGAAGCAAAGCGTAAAAAGAAGGGAACGAAAGAGTATAAATCATCATTTCCATCAGCATCGCCGTCATCATCACCAAGTAGTTCAAGCGAAGAGGATGCAAGGAGGAATGCGCTCCCTTTCGTCGTGACCGTGAATGTACCGGACCCGTACACGCATCCGAAACATATCGTAAAGGAGGCAATAAAGAATACAAAGGCTATTCGTCCCGTCAATTACAATAACAAGTCATTAGCAAGAATACGACGATCGTCATCGAGGACAACAGACGGCCGCACTACTGGTGGTGGTGGCGTCGTGTCCTCCATTTCTGCTACCGTAAGCGCCCTACGTGCCGATGGGTCATTACAGTCGGTGCTCGGCGAGTTCACGTTCGACGCCACTACCAATTGTGGCGATTTACTATTAATCGCCGATACCGAGTATGAGGTAATATCCGCCAAGTCGCAATTCCGGTATGCCGGTAATCGAAAGTTCGTACTGGTTCGGAAGGTATTGGTCGTGAAAGAAATTAGTCGTATTGCCGAGGAGGCGAGTTTGAGACGATTAATGGACAGAGTGCCCGAATCGGAATCGGGTAAGAACTTCGAGTGAAAGAGAAGACGATATTTTATATAATACTAGGTTTACACATTGTGAAAAAGAAGCATTCTCTGTAATATTCTTCCACGAAGGAACTCTTGGTCTGGAATGTTTTTTTTGTCCAGCTCTCTCTCAAGACTTTGCGATTCATTCTTTTGTGTACATGCATATCAAACTCTCGTGCGTCCATCG
>Ga0247832_1006283_pt1 | contig 13137 bp, 9 predicted proteins | sample LaCruzMarch2015__10_FD_192407 | JGI IMG/M metagenome (GOLD analysis project Ga0247832, IMG submission 192407) | Freshwater microbial communities from meromictic Lake La Cruz, Castile-La Mancha, Spain - LaCruzMarch2015_4m | ecosystem: Environmental > Aquatic > Freshwater > Lake | place: Spain... | reverse complement strand
GGGCATCGGCGCCGTAGCGCTCGATCAACGGCAGCGGATCGATGCCGTTGCCGGCGCTCTTGCTCATCTTGCGGTTGTTCTCATCCCGCACCAGGCCGTGGATGTAGACATCCGCAAACGGCATCCAAGGTTTGCCTGCACCGAGCGGCTGCATGGCCCCTGCCAGCATCGTCATGCGGGCCACCCAGAAGAAGATGATGTCGAACCCCGTCACCAGCACGCTGGTGGGGTACCAGGTGGCCAGATCGGCGGCATTCTCATCGGGCCAGCCCAGGGTGGAGAAGGGCCAGAGGCCGCTGGAGAACCAGGTGTCGAGCACGTCCGGGTCCTGCTCCAGCTGCAGCGCGCGGCCCGCCGCCCGGCTGGCGGCGCCGTACTGCGCCTCCGCCTTGGCCTGGGCCTCCTCGGCATCGCGGGCCACCACATACGGGGTGGCGTCGCTGATCACGCCGCCGGTTTCACTCACCACGAACCAGGCGGGGATGCGGTGGCCCCACCAGAGCTGGCGGCTGATGCACCAGTCGCGGATGTCGGTGAGCCAGTCGCGGTAGACCTTCTCCCAGCGCTGCGGCACGAAGCGGGGTTCGCCCTGATCGAGCGCTGCGCGGCAGCGGGCGGCCAGCGGCTCGGCCCGCGCGAACCACTGGGTGGAGAGCAGCGGCTCCACCGGCACCTTGCCGCGATCCGAAAACGGCACGCTGTGGCGGTGCGGCTCCACCTTCACCAGGAACCCTTCCGCCTCCATCGCCGCCACCACCGCCGCGCGCGCCTCGAAGCGATCGAGCCCGGCGAAGCGGCCGGCGGCGGCGTTCATCGAGCCGTCCTTGGCCATCACCGTGATCAGCGGCAGACCGTGGCGGGCGCCTATCGCGAAGTCGTTGGGGTCGTGGGCGGGGGTCACCTTGACGCAGCCGGTGCCGAAGGCCGGATCCACGTGCCCATCGGCCACGATCGGGATCTGACGACCCACCAGCGGCAGGGTGATCGTGCGGCCCACCAGGGCGGCGTAGCGGGGGTCTTCCGGGTGCACGGCCACACCGGTGTCGCCCAGCAGGGTTTCGGGGCGGGTGGTGGCCACCACCAGATGATCCAGGCCGGCGGCCTCACCCGCCGCGCCAGCGGTGAGGGGGTAGCGGAAATGCCAGAGGTGCCCGTCGAGCTCCTTCATCTCCACCTCCAGATCGCTCACCGCCGATCCCGAGGCCGGGCACCAGTTCACCAGGTACTCGCCCCGGTGAATCAGCCCCTGCTCGTGCAGGCGAACGAAGGCCTCCACCACCGCCTCGTTGAGGCCGGGATCGAGGGTGAAGCGCTCGCGGCCCCAGTCCACCGAGTAGCCCAGGCGGCGCAGTTGCCCCACGATCGTGCCACCGCTCTCGGCCTTCCAGCTCCAGGCGCGCTCAAGAAAGGCGTCGCGGCCCAGGTCGTCCTTGCTGCCGCCTTCCGCCTTGATCTGCTTCTCCAGGATCGACTGCACGGCGATCGAGGCGTGGTCGGTGCCGGGCAGGCACAACACGTTTTTGCCCTGCAGGCGCTGGAAGCGCACGATCGTGTCGATCAGGGCCGTCTCGAAGCCGTGACCCATGTGCAGGCTGCCGGTCACGTTCGGCGGCGGGATCACCACAGAAAACGGTTCGCCGGGAGCGTTGGGGTCGGGGTGAAAGGCGCCCGCCGCCTCCCAGGCCGCCTGCCAGCGGGCTTCCGTGCCGCTCGGGTCGTAGGTCTTGGGCAGGGCCTCGGCTTGAGCAGGGATGGCCTCGGCCATGGCAACGGAGCACCAGCAGTGGCCCCATGGTCTCAAAGGATGCCGGCCCGACGGCCGTTGGCCATGGTGTGGGCTCCCAAACAGCCAGTCCCTGCCATGGAACCGATGAGTGACCCAGATCGCTCCACCTTCAAGCCCTTCCAACCCAGCAGGCACGCGGTCTATGTGCGGCTGCTGGTCGTGTGCCTGCTGATTCTGATCCTGTTCACCCTACCCCACCCATGGAACGGCATCTCCTCCCTGGCTTACCAACTGATGGGAGTCGTGATGATCCACGGACTGAGCAATCCAGACGGAGTCCACAGCTTTGGGCCGATGCAACGACTGCTGTTCAAGGGCTTGGGGATCGCCGCGTTGGCCGTCGCAGTGCTCTGGTATCTCACACCCGTGGAGCTGCGCCAGACCGGTGTGCCTGTGATCGTGCTCTGGAGTCTCTTCAGCCTGTGGAGTGCGGCCCGGCTGATCCGGAGACTGGCGCTTGAGCGCACTGTGAACGCCCCGGTCCTGCGCGGTGCGCTGGCGGGTTACCTGATGCTGGGGCTGGCTGGCGGCCTGATCTGCGCTGCCCTGGAGACCCTTGTGCCGGGAAGCTTCAGCAACGTGGCATTCACCCCGCAGGGGTTGGACACGATAGAAGCGGTGTGGCGCTTGAACTTCATCCAGATCAATTACTTCTCTTTCGTGAGTCTGACCACCGTCGGCTATGGCGACATCACCCCCCAGACGCCCCCAGCCCAGATGCTCAGCGTGGCGATCTCGATTACCGGCACCTTCTACGTGGCGGTGGTGATGGGCCTCCTGATCAGCCGCTTCACCCTGCAGGGCGAAGGCCGGGATGCTGAGTGGCCATGAATGGACATCCCCTGATCAGGTCTAGAGTCTTGGCCACCCAGGGGCTGTCATGAGTCTTTCTGACCGCTTCATTCGCAACCCGGTGCTCACCACGGTGTGTTCGCTGGTGATCCTGCTGATCGGCGGCGTGGCGATCCCTTTGCTGCCCCTGGAGAAGCTGCCTCAGCTGGCGCCCACCCAGATCCAGGTGATGGCCACCAACATCGGTGCCGACGCCCGCACCACCTTCGACACCGTGACGCGGGTGCTGGAGAAGGAGATCAACGGGGTAGAAGACATGAAATACCTGTCTTCCAATACTTCGTCGGATGGCATCAGCAATATCAACGTCTTTTTCCCCGTCGCAGTGGATCGAAACATTGCGCAGGTGAACGTTCAGAATAGAGTCTCCCAGGCTTCACCCACCCTGCCCGACGTGGTCAAGCAGACGGGGGTGACGACCAAGGCCGCCTCGCCGAGCATTCTGGTGGCCTACGGCTTCTACGCCGATACCGACGCCAGCGGTGAGCCGCTCTACGACCAGCTGTTCCTCAGCAACTTCCTCGACCAGAACCTCAGTGATGAGATCCGCCGCGTGCCAGGTGTCGGAAACATCACGATCATCGGCGAGCGGCGCTACGCCATGCGGATCTGGCTGGATCCAATACGACTGGCCAGATTTGATCTGACCCCGCTTGATGTGGAGCGGGCGCTCCAGGAGCAGAACATCCAGACCGGTGCTGGACGCCTTGGACAACAGCCCAGCCCGCAAGGCCAGGAGGTCGCCATCCCCCTGAAGGCCGAAAGTCGCTTTCGTGATGTGGCCGATGCCGAGAACCTCGTTCTCAAGCGGGGTGAGAGCGGAACGCTGGTCAAGCTGATCGATGTGGGCCGAGTGGAGCTGGGCGCGGAGAATTACGACGTTGACACCACCCAGACCGGCAGGCCTTCGGCGGCTCTGTTCGTGTATCAGTTGCCGGGTGCCAATGCCCTCGATACCGGCAATCGGGTGAAGGAAAAGGTCAAGGAGCTGTCCGCCAACTTCCCACCTGGCCTGCGCTATGAGATTCCCTATGATTCCACCCTTTTCGTCACCACGTCCCTGGCGGATGTGACGGGCAACCTGCGCGACGCCATCGTGATGGCCGTGCTCACGATCCTGCTGTTCCTGCAGGACTGGCGCTCCACCATTGTGCCGGCCCTTGCCATGCCGGTGGCGATGGTGGGAGCCATGGCGGTGGTGCTGGGGCTTGGCTTCAGCATCAACCAGCTCACCATGTTCGGCATCATCCTGGCGATCGGCACCGTTACCGATGACGCGGTGGTGATTGTGCAGTCGATCAAGCAAAAGCTCGGCCAGGGCATGAAGCCACTGCAGGCGGCGCTGGATTCCATGAACGAGCTGGCCACTCCCACCATCACCGCAGCCCTGGTGCAACTGGCGGTGTTCATCCCCGTGTCCTTTTTCCCTGGCACCACCGGTATCGTTTACCGCCAGTTTGCCGTCACCCTGGCAGCGGCGATCGTGTTTTCCACCTTCAATGCATTGACGTTCTCGCCCACCCTCAGTGCGCTGTTTCTGAAGCCGGAGGGCGCCCCACCTGATGCCATCCAGCGGGGGATCAACTGGGGTCTCGGTTGGTTGTTCCGGGGCTTCAACCGGATGTTCGACGCACTGGTGGCCTGGTACGGCAGAGCCATTGAGCGGCTGATGGGTCTGCGTCACATCGTGTTTGGCTTTTTCGTTGTCGGGCTGATCGCCACCGTGATGATGCTGGGCATCGTGCCGACTGGGTTCATCCCTGATGAAGACCAGGGCCTGATGATCTTGATCGGCGAATGCCCTCCCACGGTTGCCCTGCCCTATACCCAGGGTCAGGTCAAGCAAGTGAGCGGCATCCTCAAGGACTATCCGGATATCGAAAGCTTCCTTGGAGCTGCGGGATATGGCCTGGAAGGGAACGCTTACAACAAATATCTGTTCTTTGTTCGCTTCAAGCCCTGGGATCAGCGTGCCGAGGCAGACCAATCCGTGTTCAGCCTGCTCCAGTCGATCAACGTCAGACTCAAGAACGAGGTGACGGGTTCCTTCGCCATCGCCACCAACATTCCGCCTGTCGACGGAGTGGGCGCGACAGGAGGTTTCGAGTTTCACCTGCAGAACCGTGCGGGCCAGCCAATGGATGTATTGATCAAGAACGCTCAGGCCCTGATCGCAGCAGCCAGGGAGCGGCCTGAACTGCAGGGGGTCAGAACCAGCTTCACCCCCGCCACCGAGCAGATGGCGATCACGCTGGACCGGGACCTCGTCAAGGCACTCGATGTCGATGTGAGCGAAGCCTTCGGAACCCTTGAGGCGTACCTCGGCGGGAAATACGTGAACGACTTCATCCTCGGATCCGATCAATATCGGGTCTACATTCAGGCAGAAGCCGATCAGCGTCGTCAGCCCGGCGACATCGGATCGTTCTTTGTGCGCTCCCGTTCCGGTGACCTGGTGCAACTGCAGAGTGTCATCAAGACGGAGCCCTTCATTGCTCCGCCAACGATCACGTCTTACAACGTCTACGAGTCGATCAAGATCCAGGGTGTTCCGGCTCCCGGTTACAGCTCCGGCCAGGCGATCGTCGCCATGGAGGAACTGGCCGCAGAAACGCTCGACCCCGGTTTCGGCTACGAGTGGTCAGGCCTCTCGCTCGAGGAGAGGAGTGCCGGAGGAGCCACCACAGCGATCTTTGCCCTGGCCTTCGTGCTGGTGTTCCTGGTGATGGCCGCCCAGTACAGCAGTTACATCGACCCCCTGATCATTCTGCTCACCGTGCCCCTGGCCACCCTCGGCGCCATGGTGGCGATCTGGGGGCGCGCCAATCTGTTGCAGGCCGGGGGCTTCTGGCCGGTGATCAGCAACGACATCTTTGCTCAAGTTGGTCTGCTCATGTTGATCGGCATGGCCAGCAAGAACGCGATCCTGATCGTGGAGCAGGCGAATGAATTCATTCGGCTTGGGATGAGTCTGCCCCAGGCTGGCATCAATGCGGCCAAGGTTCGATTTCAACCGATCGTGATGACCGCGGCATCTGGACTGGTGGGTTACATCCCGTTGATGACCGCTTCCGGTGCCGGTGCCATCAGCCGCTGGTCGATTGGTACCGTGAGTTTCGGCGGCTACCTGGTGGCCACGGTGCTCAGCCTTGGGGTGGCACCGGTGTTGTTTGTGATCATCAAGGGGCTCGAGCGCCAGTATCTTCTCAACGGCGACGTGGAGTCGGCCTGAGATGAACGCAGCTCATCGCCAGAGACTGTTCGCGGCGCTGATCGGCGCCGTGCTTGGCGGGGCCATGGGCAGGGCCATCGAGCCGATGGCCCAGGACCCCACCGGCCAGGAGCGCTTTCGCAGCCGGACTTACCAGATTGTGTACCGCGCCTACCCCCGTATCGGTGCGGGGTTTGGGGCCTTGGCGGGAGCAGGATTCGCCACCATCGCCCAGGCTCAGCGGAGACGGCTCCAGCAGCGCAAGCCTCGATCGGGCGGGCCATCAGCAGGTTCGCGGCCTTGAATCCGCAGCCGGTGGCCAGGGATCCCAGAAGCCACCCCGGACCCTCCCGCACTCAGGTCGGGGCGATGACAGGTCTCCCCCTTCCCTTGCTGCCCCCGATGGCTGGGAGGCCGAAATCAGCCTGGCCCGCTTCCTGTGGAGGTACGGCCATGTAAGACCCCACAGCTCCCTGGGATGCAGGACTCCCCATAGGGTCCACACTGATCATCAACTCTGTTCCTTCCGCTCAGGGTTAACGATGTCAGGGGCCACATCCAGTAAAAGGCACCCACATCACATCGCCTGGGTGGCCTTGGCTTCCTGAATGAATCCGACAATGCCATTGAGCAGAATGACGGCAAAGATCACGCTCGTGTCGATCCACTCCCAGAGCAGACCTGTCAACACCCCGGCCGCCATCAGGATGTAAACCAGTGGCTGATTGAACTGCTCGAGGAAGATCGTCAGCGGGCTCTTACCCAGCTACTGGCTCAGAGCATTGGGCCGGTTCCGCTGGCCCGTCCTGTGGGAGCAGCCTGGCTGAGACGAGCCTGCTCAGGCCGCAAAGACCTCGATCAGGCGGGCCATCAACAGATTGGCGGCCTTGAGGCCGTAGTCGGTGGCCCAGCAGCGCAGGGGCATGTGTCCCTCCAGCACCACTCCCTCCGCATCGACAGCCGTGGCCACCGGCACCGATAGGTCTTCCTGCTCCGGCATCCCAAAGCCGACACCCTCCACGAGGGGCCAACCCACCCGCTGGGTGAAGCGCAGGAACAGCTTTTGATCCTGGGCGATCAGCGTGCCGCGGCTACCGCCCAGATCGCGGTAGAGGCGCTGCTGCACATCGAAACCCTGCCGGCCGGAGGTGCTGGACTGCCAGAGGGAGTCAATGATCCGCAGCGAGCCAGCTGGGCAGCGCTCCAGTGCCTCCGGGCTGAGCTCTCCTCCGCTGCCTGCCAGCTCATCCATCAGGAGGCGCGCCGTCTCCTGATCGGCGGCATCCAGATCACCAGCGCTCAGTAACTCGCGCAGCTTGGAGAAGCGCTGCACGTCTCCCACCAGCCGGAGGGTCTCCTGCACCTCCTTGAGCTGGAAAGCAAGTTGCGACACCTGCTGAGTGAGTTCTTCCAGGCGCCCTTCGAGATCGCTCACTGCGCCTTCACCGGGGTGCCGTGTCGCAGGCTCACCAGGTTGCTCACGATCAGCGATTGCCCGGCCTGCAGCCCCTTGAGGACTGGATATCGATTGTCCTGCAGAGATCCGAGCTTCACAGGCACCTGCAGGGCAAAGCGGCTTTCGGGAGGGAGAGCGCGCAGCTTCTCGATCGGTGCATTGCCGGGGAGTCGTTCCAATTCCGCCAGGTTGCCCATCACGAACACGAACGTCTGGCCGCTGGTGCGGGTGACCGCCAGGGCAGGCACGGCCAACTGGGTGTTGTCGTCGATCACCAGCCTGGTGCGCACCCGCTCGCCGTTGCGGAACTGGCCGATGGGGTTGTCCAGCTCCGCCTTGACCAGAAAGGCCTGGGTGGCATTGTTCACCCGGGGATCGATGGACACCACCCTGCCCTGCACTGGGCTTGTGGCGGCGGGGGCATCGACCAGCACCGGCTGGCCAGGGCGCACCCGCTGACCGAAGCGCGCTGGCACTTCCAGCCGCGCCAGCAGCCTGGCCGTGCGCTGAATGGTGGTGAACGGGGTGCCGGCGCGGATCACATCCCCGGTTTTCACCGTCACCTCGCTCACTACTCCATCGATCGGTGCCCGCAGGTCCTTGTAGGCCAGATCGGCCTGCTTGGCCCGCAGGGCCGACTCCGCCGCCAGCAAATTCTGGCGCAGGGCATCGCGCTGGATGGGGCTGGCGGCTCCCTGTTTGACCAGGAACTCGAAGCGCCGGTAATTCAACAGGCTCTCTTCCCGCTGACCTTGGAGAGCCTTCACCTCCTCTTGCAGCTGGGTCTGGTCGAGCACCACGAGCAGTTGGCCCTGCCGCACCCGATCCCCTTGGCGGATGCGCAGGCTCTGGATGCGCCCGCCGGCCTGGGCGGCCAGGCTCACTTCCTCGGGGGCCTCAAGGGTGCTGATACTGGAAATCTCCACAGGAAAGCTGTGGCTGCCCGCTGGCTCCACCGACACGGCCAAGGGTTTAGGCAGCTTGTGAGGCTCCGGCTGACAGCCAACCAAAGCGACCGCCAGGCCCACAAGCACCGAGCCGCTGACGATGCGGCAGCCTGGATCGGAAGCCGGCCTCGGGAGACACACTCGCACCAGCATGGAAAGAGAACGTCTCCTCATTGTGGGTCCACAGCAAGCTGCTTCTCGTGAGGGCGAACGATTGGGGGGGGAATGTTGTGGACTCAAGCCAGCCCAGTTCCCATCCCCTGGGGATCTGCTGCAAGCCCAGAACCACGTCAATACTGAGATCAGTAATAACATCGATGCCGCTAAAAACGGTCTTGTCCAGCTTCCGTGCAACGGTCACGTTCCTGTCAATCAAGACTGTGCCAAAGCCGTATCCCATCGACAGCAGATTTCCCTTCAAGCTCAGCAGATTGATCACACTGATTAGGATCCTGCAACAGCTTGGACCGCTCCACATCACCGAACGGAGAATTCCGAGTGCATCCAGTCGGGGCACGGCACGACTGCGCGATCAACTGCCGAGGATGTTGATGGCCCTGGCCGCGATCACGGCGATGGTCAGCAGGGAGATGGAGCTTTCGAGCATCATCAGCAGCATCGCCCGGGCACTGAGCGGTATGGCCCCGGTGGGGCTGAAGGCCGTCGCCGTTGAAAAGCCCAGGAACAGGTAATCGATGAAGGTGGGGCGCCAGTCAGGGCGCACGGCATCGGGCACCCCCTCCTGGGGGAAGAACCAGTCGGCCCGGATGGGCAGACGATTGAGCCGTGCCTCGGGGCCGCCGCGATCGAGATGCCAGAACGCCAGAGAGAAGGTAACCACGTTGGAGACCCAGATCGCGATGCCCGAGGCGAGCAGCTCGATGGCATTGAGCTGTCCTCGCCCGAACAGCATCTCCTGGATCAGAACCACCAGATTCGCAATTGTGATGCTGCCGACGGCGACCACGAACAGCCAGGTGGTGATGCGCTCGAGGCGCAACCAGCGCGACCGACCGGCCGTCAGTCCGACGGCCAGCATCGGAATCAGAACCGTCCCGAAGAGTATGAAGTCGAAGCCGTAGGGAAGGAGCCGGAAGCGGTTGGGCAGCCCCCTCTCCAGCGCCCAGAGGACGACCACGGCGAGAACGGCGGACCAGCGCAGTTCGATGCGCAGGGATTTTGCTGGCTTGCCCTGGATCACGCGCTCTACTGCAGTGCCATGGCCACCCGCAGCCGTTCCTCCGGTCTGATCAGATGGTCGAGATCCTCGGCGTCCTTGTCGACGGCGATCTCCACCCAGTTCACCTCGCCGCTGAACCTCCCGCCTGCTGTCGGGTAGTCGTCGGTCACCGGCGAACCAGCCTCGAAACCGACATCGCAGGTCTCGTCGGCGGAGAACACCATCGGTTCGGTCTGCTCCACCCGGCCTTCGCATGTCATCTGGCCGTCCACATAGAGCGTCACCGTGCCCCCCTTGGCCAGGCCGCCGCCGTCGTAGGCGAACTCCATCCGCACCTGATGGGTTCCTGCCGGAATCGCCGCTGTGCCCGCAATCGTGTAGCGGTTCACGCCATAGAAGTTGTAGCAGTACTTCGGCTTGCCCTCTCTGGCATACAGGCTCCAGCCACCGGTGAGGCCCCCCTGGGCGACAATCACGCCCTCGGCACCCTCTGGAGGCACCACCACCTCGGCGGTGATGGCGTGCGACTTGTTCTTGAAGTTGACGATCGAGCTTTCGCTCAGCCGCCCCATGCCGCCGAACAGCACTTGCCGTGTTCCCTTGATCAGCTGCGGCCGGCCGGCGATCTCGGGATTGGCCCGCTCGGCGAAGCGATCATCCAGCGGCAGCACGTTGTACCTGGTGGCTTCGATCAGCCACAGCCGCTGCAGTTCATGGAGCTTCTGGGGATGTTCCCTGGCCAGATCCTTGGCCTGGGTCCAGTCGGTGCTGGTGTCGTAGAGCTCCCAGACATCGTCGTCGAACGCGGCCAGTTGCACCTGGCCGGTCACCCAGGGCGTCCGGTGCCGGGTCACCGCCGTCCAGCCCTTGTGGTAGATGCCGCGGTTGCCCATCATCTCGAAGTACTGGGTCTGGCGCCGTTCGGCCGCCTTGGGGTCGTTGAAGGAATAGGCCATGCTCACCCCTTCGATCGGACGCTGCTGCACCCCATTCACGAAGGTGGGCTGGGGCAGGCCCGCCGCTTCCAGAATCGTGGGGGCCACATCGATCACATGATGGAACTGGCTGCGGATTTCTCCCCTGGCGTCGATTCCCCTGGGCCAGTGGACGATGGTGCCGTTGCGGGTACCGCCGAAGTGGGAGGCCACCTGCTTGGTCCACTGGTACGGCGTGTCCATGGCGTGGGCCCAGCCCACCGCGTAGTGGTTGTAGGCCTCGACTCCGCCCAGCTGATCCAGCCGCTCAGTGAGAAACTCGGCGGTTTCGAGGTGGGCAAAACCCGTGAGTGGAGCCATTTCGTTGAAGCAGCCCTGCAGGGAGCCCTCCGCTGAGGCGCCATTGTCGCCGATGATCACGTAAATCAGCGTGTCCTCGAGAATCTCCAGCTCCTGAAGTGCATCGATCAAGCGGCCGATGTGATGATCGGTGTGCTCCAGGAAGCCCGCATAGACCTCCATCTGTCGGGCGAGAATGGGCTTCATCTCGGCCGTGATCGTGTCCCAGGCGGGAATCTCGGAATGGCGCCCCGTGAGCTGACAGTCGGCAGGAATCACCCCCAACTGCTTCTGACGGGCGAAGGTTTCTTCCCTCAGAGCGTCCCAGCCCTGGTCGAACTGGCCGTTGTACCTGTCGGCCCATTCCTTGGGCACATGGTGCGGAGCATGGGTGGCGCCAGGGGCGAAATAGGTAAAGAACGGCTTGTCGGCCATCAGCGCCTTCTGCTGGCGGATCCATTGGATCGCCTTGGTGGTCAGATCTTCGCTGAGGTGATAGCCCTGTTCGGGAGTTTTCTGGGGTTCTACCGGCGTGGTGCCTTCGTAGAGCGCCGGATACCACTGGTTGGTTTCACCGCCGATGAAGCCGTAGAAGTATTCAAAGCCGCCGCCGCCGGTGGGCCAGGCATCAAAGGGCCCCATCGGACTCGTCTGCCAGACGGGCACCTCATGGCACTTGCCGAACTGCGCAGTGGAGTAGCCGTTGAGCTTCAGGGTGCGGGCAAGTGGGGAGCAGCTGTTCGGCAGGATCGAGTTGTAGCCGGGCGCTCCCGTGGCCATCTCGGTGATGCCGCCCATGCCCACCGAATGGTGGTTGCGGCCGGTGAGAATGCCTGGCGGGTGGGGGAACAGAGGGCGGTGGTGTGGAAGCGGTTGTATTTGAGACCGCCTGCGGCCAGCTTCTCGATGTTCGGCGTCTGGCAGGGTCCACCGAAGGCGCTGGAGGCCCCGAACCCCACGTCATCCAGCAGGATGACCAGCACATTGGGTGCTCCCGCCGGCGGCCGCAGATCCCGGATCGGCGGATACGACGTATCGGGATCCCTGGCGTCGTAGGTGGTCAGGCCCCCATGGGGTTGATCGGGGATCGGCAGGATCTGGCGTTGCACGGGATCGGCTGAAGTCATCGGTGAAGGCCTGTTCGGGATTGAACAACTGGGAACGGATGGGTGGATCTCAGCGGCCCATTCCGCTGAGATCTGCGCGAAACGCAACTACTGCCGCGCCAGGATCATCCGCATCTTGTCGTCCTGCGATTCCACCGATGTGCCGGTCACATCCACCAGCGCCCGCTTCACCGTGCCGGTGAAGGTGAAGGGTGGCTTGTAATCGGGCATGGTGGGGGAGCCGGGATCGGCGCCCACCGCCGCCCCCGCCGCCAGGCCCAGGCTCAGGGGAATCGTGACCGGAAGTTGACCCTCACCCACGGGCCGGCCATCCACGAACAGCTTGATCGCCGCCGGGGTGCCCTTGCCGTTGGCGATGTCGGCCGGACCCGTGGGGGTGAACTCCACGCTGAAGATGTGATGGCCGCTGGGAACCGGCGCTGTGGAGGTGATGCGGAAGTGGCTCTCCGCCACATAGTTGTAGCCGTAGGTGAGGAGTCCGTTCTGCACGTAGAACGCAAAACCACCGTCGTTGCCCCCCATGCTGAACAACACCCCATCGGCTCCGCCTTCGGGCACCACGGCCTCCACCGAGATCGAGTGCGGCCGGTTCATCACCCTGGGGGCCGCGTTGGTGGGCACCACCTGGGTTCCTGGGTAATAGACGTAGCGCTGTCGATCGGCGGCGATCTGAGGGCGCTCGACTCCGAAACGCTGGGTGCCGCGACTGTCGATCGGCAGCACGTTGTACTTGCCGGCCTCCACGTACCACATCCCGATCATGGCGATCAGCCGATCCCGTTCGGACGCTGCCAAATCATTGGTTTCGGCGAAATCCTCCTCGAGGTTGTAGAGCTCCCAGCCATGGGCATCGAGCTGGATCAGCTGGTCGTAGGAGATGGGATCGCCGAACCTGCGGCCCGATTCGCTGAAGGAGGGTCCGGGCCAGGGACACACCGCCCGCCAGCCATCGTGATACAGGGAGCGATGGCCGAACATCTCGTAGTACTGGGTGATGTGCTTGCTCGCCGCACCGGCGTCATCGAACGATGAGGCCAGGCTGAAGCCCTCGATCGGGCTCTGGGTCACCCCCCGGATGGTGGTGGGTGCCTCAATCCCCAGGGCATCGAGCACGGTGGGAACCATGTCGATCGCATGGGCGTACTGGCTGCGGATCTCCCCCCTGGCGTTGATGCCGTTCGGCCAGCTCAGGATGAAGGGATCGCTGGTACCACCCCGGTAGGTCTCCCGCTTCCAGCGCCGGAACGGGGTGTTGCCGGCATGGGTCCAGCCCCAGGGGTAATGGTTGAAATACTTCGGTCCGC
>Ga0247832_1006279_pt1 | contig 13147 bp, 10 predicted proteins | sample LaCruzMarch2015__10_FD_192407 | JGI IMG/M metagenome (GOLD analysis project Ga0247832, IMG submission 192407) | Freshwater microbial communities from meromictic Lake La Cruz, Castile-La Mancha, Spain - LaCruzMarch2015_4m | ecosystem: Environmental > Aquatic > Freshwater > Lake | place: Spain... | reverse complement strand
CGGTGGCCAGCGTCGCCTTGTCGGCGGCGCAGGCGCTGGTCTGGCCCTTGTTGGTGATGCCACGCACCGCGAACACCGTGACCGTCGACAAGATGCCGAGGATGACGATGACGATGAGGAGCTCGACGAGGGTGAAACCCTTGTCCTTCTTGGCGGCCGGGGCCACCTCTGCGATATGAGTGTCCATGTTCAGGTCCTTCCGTGAGGGTTCGGAACGCCTGCACGAGCGAACCCGCTGCTCAGACGCAGAAAGTGTTTCGGCTTCCACTCACCGCAACTTGAGCGTCATCCTGTTCAAGACTCCGTCAAACGATGCCGAAGGTGCGCAGACGCGACAGAGGGCCGGGCCCGAAGGCCCGACCCTCTCTCGATCAGTGGGTGTCAGGGATCAGGCGGCTGCGCCGACGGCGCCGGTGCAGGCCGTCGTGCTCGTCCAGATCTTGCCGTCCTTGTCGACGAAGAGGTTCTTCGACGGCGAGCGCAGCAGACCGGCGTTCACCAGAGTGTCCGCAGGCGTTGCGCCAGCGAGCCAGGTGACAGCGGGGGTCACGACCGGCACGCCGATCGCTGCGGTGTTGCTCCGGTTACCGGCACCAGCCACGCCGGCGGTGATGACGACCGTGCCACCGGTGCTACCGATGACGGTGCCGACCGCGTCGACGCCAGCCGGGGTGGCCGTGGCAGACGCGCCCACGCCGTAGACGCCGGTGGCGATGGTGGCGGTGCCGTACTGGCTGAAGTACGCCTCTGACGCGGTGGCCAGCGTCGCCTTGTCGGCGGCGCAGGCGCTGGTCTGGCCCTTGTTGGTGATGCCACGCACCGCGAACACCGTGACCGTCGACAAGATGCCGAGGATGACGATGACGATGAGGAGCTCGACCAGGGTGAAACCCTTGTCCTTCTTGGCGGCCGGGGCCACCTCTGCGATATGAGTGTCCATGTTCGGATCCTTCCGTGAGGGTTCGAAACGCCTGCACGAGCGAACCCGCTGCCCAGACGCAGAAAGTGTTTCGGCTCCCACTCCCTGCAACTTGAGGCCTATTCGACTCAAGAAATCATGAAGCGTCGGCGCGGCCGACCGACCTGACAGGAGCGGTCTCCTCCGGACAGTCGACGACGTGGACGACACCGCCAACGACGCAGGCTTCCTCCCTACCGAGGACACCCAAGAACTTCGCGCCATCGGGTACGACCTGCGCGAGCGGATCGCCAAGCTCGAGGTGCAGATGATGGCGCAGTACACGGCGATGGCCGCCTACGCCACCATCGCCCAGAACAATGTCGACGCCGTGAAGGCCGAGAGCCGCCACGACGTCGACCGCACCCAGTCGACGCTCATCGGCCTCATCGAGCGGGTTCGCCAGGAGAGCCTCGAGGCGGTGCGGCACAGCGGCCCGGCCAACGGCATGCTGCCCCCGCCCGTCATCGACGAGCCCCGGTTGGCCGCCATCGAGCAACGCTTCGAGGCGCTCGCCAGCGCCCTCGAGCGGAGCATCGAGATGCAGCACGCGCTGGCCGAGCAGGTGGCAGTGCTCGTCGAGGAGAAGATGCAGCGCGAAGGCTGGCTGGTCACCAACGGGTCCGTCGAGGACCTGTCCCTGCGCTGAGCCCCAGCCGTACAGTGACCGGGTGCCCAGCGCCCCTCACTCCCTGCCCGTCGTCCACCTGAGGCCGGGCAAGCAGCGTTCGCTGCAACGCCGCCACCCCTGGGTCTTCAGCGGTGCCGTCGCACACGTGGCAGGCGATCCGACCGCGGGCGCGACCGTGCGGGTGCAGTCGTCCGACGGCGAACTGCTGGGCCTCGGTGCGTTCAGCCCTGTGTCCCAGATCCGCGTGCGCATGTGGACCTTCGCCGACGAGAACGTCGACGACGCGTTCGTGGCGGACCGGATCACGCGTGCCACCGCCCGACGCACGGCGCTACTGGCTTCGGGTACCGACTCGGCGCGCCTGGTCTTCAGCGAGGGTGACGGTGTACCGGGCCTCACCGCCGACCGCTACGGCGACACGGTGGTCTGCCAGCTCACCACCGCCGGCGCCGATGCCTGGCGCGATGTCATTGCAGATGCACTGATCGCGCTGCCCGGCGTGCGCACGGTGTTCGAGCGCAGCGACGCCGACGTCCGCGAGCGCGAGGGTCTCGACGCCCGCGTGGGCCTGATGCGCGGCGACGAGCCCGACCCGTCGCTCGTTGCGCACGAGGGCCGGTGGCAGTTCGCTGTCGACGTGGCCGGTGGCCACAAGACCGGCTTCTACCTCGACCAGCGCAACGCCCGAACCACCATCGCCGGCCTCGCCGCCGGCCGTCGTGTCCTCAACGTCTTTTCGTACACCGGGGCGTTCTCGGTGGTGGCTGCAGCGGGCGGCGCCGAGTCGATCCTGAGCATCGACTCGTCCGCCCCGGCGCTCGAGGTCGCCGCACGCAACGCATCCCTGAACGGTGTCGACATCGGCGAACAGATGGAGGCCGACGCGTTCACGGCACTGCGCGGCCTGCGCGACCGCGCCCGCCAGTACGACCTGATCATGCTCGACCCGCCGAAGCTGGCGGCCAACGACAAGCAGGTCGAGAAAGCATCACGCGCCTACAAGGACCTCAACCTGCTGGCCGTGAAACTGCTCGCACCGGGCGGCACGCTCCTGACGTTCAGTTGCAGCGGCGCGATGAGCACCGACCTGTTCCAGAAGGTGGTGGCAGGCGCGGCGCTCGACGCCAATCGCACCGTCCGGATCGTCGGTCGCCTCACGCAGCCGAGCGACCACCCGGTGCCGCTCTCGTTCCCCGAGGCCGAGTACCTGAAGGGCCTCATCCTCGAAGCCGAGTAACCCCCACGAACTCCGGCACCACAGCGGGGCTCAGCACCGATGAGGTGCCGGAGTTCCTGGGGGTGTCATTCCTGGACGAGCTCGATCAGGGTGCCGAAGCTGCCCTTCGGGTGGATGAACGCGACGGTGGTGCCGCGGCTGCCGGGGCGGGGTGCCTTGTCGATGGGCGTGGCACCGGCGGCGATCATGGCGTCGAGCGCCTCCTGGCAGTTCGCGACCCGGTAGCCGATGTGGTGCAGGCCCTCGCCGCGCTTCTCGATGCTCTTCGCGATCGGGCTGTCGGGGCGCGTGGCGGCGGTGAGCTGGATGTAGCTGTCGGCCACCTTCACCAGCGCCTCCTCCACACCGTCGCTCTCGACGATCTCGCGGTGGTGCACCTCGGCGCCGAACGCCTCGGCGTAGTACGCGATGGCGGCCTCGAGGTCGCGGACAGCGATGGCGATGTGGTCGATCTCGGTGAGCAACATGCAACCAGTGAAACAGACTTCCGACCAGTGACGTCAAGACGAGCATGAAGAGCATCACACTGATGCCTGGAGCCTCACCCGTGACCCCACCCGACATCGACCACTTCTACCGGACCCATCGCGCCGACGCCGCGCGCTGACCACGAGCCACCGGAGGGTTGTCGTGCACCCGGGTGTGCGAACAACCCTCCGGTGGCGCGTAGCGACTCGGGTGGGCGGCTGCGACTCGGGTGGGGTCAGCGGCGGAAGAGGTTCAGCTTGTCGCCGACCTTGGCGCGCAGCTCGTGGTCGGTGACACCGAGGCCTTCCTCGGGGGCGAGGCACAGCACCCCGATCTTGCCCTCGTGCATGTTGTGGTGCATCTGGTACGCGGCCTCACCCGTCTGCTCGAGGTCGAACACCTGGCTCATCACCGGGTGGATCATCCCCTTGGAGATCAGCCGGTTGGCCTCGTACGACTCCTTGTAGTTGGCGAAGTGGCTGCCGACGAGCTTCTTCAGGCGCATCCAGAAGTAGCGGTTGTCGAACTCCATCATGAAGCCACTGGTGGCAGCGCAGGTGACGACGGTGCCTCCCTTCTTGGTCACATACGTCGAGGCTGCGAACGTGTTGCGGCCCGGGTGCTCGAACACGATGTCGGGGTCTTCACCGCACAGGTCGCGGATGTCCTTGCCCAGGCGACGCCACTCGGTCTCGTCGTGCGTGTGCTCGTCCTTCCAGAACCGATAGCCGGCAGCAGCGCGGTCGATGATGTGCTCGACACCCATGTTGCGCAGGATCTCGGCCTTCTCGGCGTTGCTGACCACGCACACCGGGATGCCGCCGCCGTTCAGCACGTACTGGGTGGCGTAGGCGCCGATGCCGCCGGTGGCGCCCCAGATGAGCACCACATCGCCCTGCTTCATCCGTGCGCCGTTGGCCGACACGAGCATGCGGTAGCTGGTGCTGTTGCACAGGGCGTTCACCGCCGCTTCCTCCCACGAGAGGTGGGCGGGCTTCGGCATCAGCGCGTTCGCCTTCACCACGGCGAGGTCGGCGAGACCGCCGAAGTTCGTCTCGTAGCCCCAGATGCGCTGGTTGTTGCCCATCATCGAGTCGTCGTGCGACGACGGATCCTGATCGTCGACATGGTTGCAGTGCACCGTGACCCGGTCGCCCGGCTTCCAGTTGCGCACCGCCGAGCCGACGCGCAGCACGACACCGGATGCGTCGCTGCCCACCACGTGATACGGCAGGTCGTGGCGGCGCGCCCACTCGCTCTCGCGGGCGAGGCGCTTGAGGGCGCCGAAGGTGCTGATCGGCTCGAAGATGCTCGTCCAGACGGTGTTGAAGTTGATGCTGCTCGCCATCACGGCGACGTACGCCTCGTCGGGGGCGAGCTCGGGCGTGGGCACCTCGCCGATGTGGATGCTCTGGCGCGGGTCTTTGTCCTTCGACGCGACGCCGGCCCACATCTCCTGCTCCGAGGCAAGCACGTGCGCGGCCCGGTAGCTCTCGGGGATCGGCAGCGCTGCGATCTCGTCGGACGACGCGCCGGACTGGATGGCCTCGAGGAAGTGCTGCATGTCGGGATGTTACCGATGAGTAGCAACCACCCTGAAACCGGACCAGGACCGCGACCGGAACGCGATGTCGGCCGGGGGTAGCGTCCGCTCATGCGATTCGGGAGAGCTCTGGCCGGCGCGTGCGCGCTCCTGTCGGTCGCCGCACTCCCGTCGCACGACCCCGCCGACGCAGCCACGCCAACGAAGTACGTCACCGGCTGGGTGCCGAGCTGGGGCATCACCGCCGGTACGGCCTCGCTGGCCACGAACGCCGGCATCATCGCGACGGTGTCGCCGTTCGCCTACAGCGCCGTCGGAGCCGCGACGTTCGCCGGGGGTGCCGAGCCACTGATCGACTCGATCACCTCGAAGGTCCCCGCCGGCATCCCGGTCGTCCCGAGCATCACCGACGGCACCGGCAAGGGCGTGATGGCGGGCATCATGGCCAACCCGGCCAGCCGGACCCAGCACGTCGAAGCGATCGTGGCGCTGGTGCTCACCAAGGGCTACGCCGGCATCGACCTCGACTACGAGGGCTTCGCCTTCACCGACGGGACCAGCTCGTGGCCGGCGACGAGACCGAACTGGGTCGCGTTCGTCCGGCAGCTCGGTGACCGCTTCGACCAGATCGGCAAGACGCTGTCGGTCACCATTCCGCCGATCTGGGCCAACGGTGCCCGCGGCTACACGGTGTACGACCCGGCCGGCATCATCGACAAGATCGACGAGTTGCGCTTGATGGTCTACGACTACAGCGTGGGGACGGCGGGGCCGATCGCCCCGATGTCGTGGGTGAACGACGTCATCACGACGACGAGGAACCTGATCGGCACCTCCAACATGCCGAAGGTGCAGATCGGGGTACCGACCTACGGGCGCAACTGGGTGACGGCGAGGACCGGCACGTGCCCGGCCAACGCTGCGCTCGGCACCGTCTCGGTGCTGCAGCGCAACGCCGACGCACTCATCGCCAGCAGGGGGGCGACGCCGGTCCGCGATGCCTCCGGCGAGGTGCGGTTCACGTACCAGCAGACGTTCACCGGCACGCTGACCAACGTCATCTCCGTGCCCGTCTACACGCCACCAAACAGCACCGCCGGTGCGGTCGCGCCTGCCGACCCCAACGCACTCGCGCCCGCACTGCGGCTCACACCGCCCGGCTCCACCGTCACCTGCGTCGTCACACGCACCGTCTACTACCCCGATGCCGAAGCCGTGGCCGCACGGGCGAAGGCGGCCATCGACGCAGGGACCGCAGGCATCGCGATCTGGGCGCTGGGTTACGAGACGCCCGAGACCTGGGCGCGCCTGCAGAACCTCGCCCCCTAGATCTCCGCCATCGACGACTGCATGGACTGCATGGACGGCATGGACACCTGATCCGGCTGCCCTGACCGGCAGGCGTGCGGCCTACGCTGGAGCGAACGTTCATCCGAGGAGGACATCGTCATGGCTGGTTCGTACATCGTCGCTGGCGCCCGCACACCGATCGGGAAGATGAGCGGCGCGCTGGCCTCGTTCAGCGCCGCCGAGCTCGGTGGGTTCGCCATCAGGGCAGCGCTCGAGCGCGCTGGAGTCTCTCCCGACGAGGTCGAGCACGTGCTGATGGGTCAAGTGTTGATGGCCGGCCAGGGCCAGGTGCCCGCCCGCCAGGCGGCCGTCAAGGCCGGCATCCCCATGAGCGTCCCATCCATCAACATCAACAAGGTGTGCCTCAGCGGCATCAACACCATCTACCTCGCCGACCAGATGATCGCCGCCGGCGAGGCCGACATCGTCGTGGCCGGCGGCATGGAGAGCATGACGAACGCGCCGTACATCGCCGCCGGCGCACGTGGCGGCTTCCGCTACGGCAACACCGAATTGGCCGACGCGATCATCAAGGACGGCCTGTGGTGCGCATTCGATGCGTGCCTGATGGGCCTCGGCACCGAGCGGTACTCCGCCGGCAACATCACGCGCGAGCAGCAGGACGAGGTCGCGATGAAGTCGAACGAGCGGGCGGCCAACGCCATCAAGGACGGCCGCTTCGCCGACGAGATCGTGCCCATCAGCATCCCGCAGCGCAAGGGCGAGCCGATGCTGATCGAGACCGACGAGGGCGTCCGGCCCGGCACCACGATGGAGTCACTCGCCGGCCTGAAGCCCGCCTTCGACAAGGACGGCACCATCACGGCGGCCAACGCCTCGCAGATCAGCGACGGCGGCAGCGCCATCGTGCTGATGAGCGAGAAGGCCGTCAACGCCCGTGGCGTCACGCCGCTCGGCCAGGTCGTCGGCTACGGCATGGTGGCCGGGCCCGACAACGCCTCGCTGCTGCAGCAGCCGAGTCGGGCAATCATGAAGGCCCTGCAGCGCGCCGGCAAGACCGTCGCCGACGTCGACCTGTTCGAGCTGAACGAGGCGTTCGCCGCCGTCGGCATCGCCTCGATGGCCGACCTCGGCATCACCGACGACATCGTGAACGTGAACGGCGGGGCGATCGCCCTCGGCCACCCGATCGGCATGAGCGGCAACCGCCTCGCGCTGACGATCCTGCACGAGCTGCGCCGCCGTGGCGGTGGCCTCGGCGCCGCAGCGCTGTGCGGCGGCGGCGGCCAGGGCGACGCCCTGCTCGTCCGCACCGTCTGACACGGTTCGGGGGGCTGACGACCCGTCGAGCGAATCGCCGCTCACTGGTTGACACACTTCCGTAATTATCGTAACATGACCGTCATACAGAGGTACCGCCCCCGGAGCTGGTTGTCCGCCCGCCACCAGATCCGGGGACGGTGCCTCTGTTTCGTTCTTCCTGGCGACGTGCCGAGCGTTCCTCGGATATCCCCTGCAGGCAGGCGCTCGACCTGCCGATGCAGAGGGGATGACGATCTTCACGCGAGACCATCCTCCGGCCGTCGCCCAGCCCCTGCCCGGCCATCTCGCCGGGCCCGGGCCGTCGCCGGCCCTCGTCGAGCACGCTGCGCACGTCGGCAACGCCGTGGTCGCCGCCGTCGACTCGGTGGTCGCCGGTCGACGTGCAGTCGCCGAACTCGCGACGGCATGCCTGCTCTCGGGCGGCCATCTGCTGATCGAGGACATCCCCGGGGTGGGCAAGACACTCCTCGCTCAGGCGATGACCGCAGCGGTGGGCGGCACCTTCCACCGCATCCAAGGCACGGTCGACCTGCTGCCGGGCGACGTGACCGGCACGCTCGTCCCCGACCACGACCACGACCGGCTGCGACTGCGGTTCCGCCCGGGCCCGATCTTCGCGAACGTCGTGGTGTTCGACGAGATGAACCGCACGGCGCCGCGCACGCAGTCGGCCCTGCTCGAGGCGGCCGAGGAGGGCACGGTCACGGTCGATGGCCAGAGCCACCCGCTGCCCGACCCGTTCTTCCTGGTCGCCACGCAGAACCCGATCGACATCGCCGGCACCTACCGGCTCGGTGAGGGCACGCTCGACCGCTTCGCCGCCGTCATCTCCCCCGGCCGCGCCTCGTTCGAGGACGAGGTCGCCGTGTTGTCCGGCCGGCGCGGCCGCCGCCAACTCCACCAGGTCGCACCGGTGACCACGCTGGCCGACCTCGCCGGTGCCCGCTCGACCGTGAGCACCGTGCTGGTGCCCGACGTCGTGTCGCGGTACGTCGTCGAACTGCTCGAGGCGACGCGCTCCCACCCGCAGGTGAAGCTCGGCGCCTCGACGCGCGGTGGCCTCGCCGTGCTCGGTCTCGCCCGCGCCGTCGCCGTGTTGCGGCGCCGCGCCTACGTGGTCGCCGACGACGTGGCAGCCGTCGCGATGGCAGCACTCGCCCACCGGCTGATCCTCCACGACGGTGACGGTTCGACGACGGCCGGCCGGCACGTGACGGACGATTGCCTCGCCCGCGTGCGGCCGCCCACCGTCTGACCTCTTCATGACCGCGCCGACGCCACCGCTCCCGCCGGCCACCTCGGGCACCCGCCGGCCCGTGGGCCTCTCGCGCGGCATCGCCCACCTGGTGTTCGCCGGTGCAGCTGTCTACGGCCTGGTCCGGCTCACCGGTGCCGTTGCCCTCGTGGTGATGCTGGCCGCGGGCGCCGTGGCCGCGGGAATCGCGCTCATGACCGGCTGGTGGCGGCTCCGGGCGGTCCGCCGGCTCACGGTCGAACTGCCGCGTTCGGCCACCGTCGGCGACGCCGTCGTGCTACGGCTGGTGGCGGCGCGGCGTAGCGGCCCGGTCCACGTCCGTGTGACCGCACTCGACAGCGAACTCGCCGCCGGATGGCTGCGCGGTGGTGTGTTCGAGCACACCATCACCTTCGATCGGCGAGGCCTGCTCGACGAGGTGCGCGTCGTGTGCACGACGGCCGGATCGGCCGGCCTGGTGTGGTGGCGCCGCACGATCGTCGTGCCGCTCGACGATCTGGTGATCGCGCCCCGCCCGGTAGTGCCCGGCACCCGCCCGCACACCGAAGCGGAGGCCACCGACGAACCGGACGATGCCGTCGTGATGGCGCGCTCGCTCGACGGCGAGATCGACGGCATCCGACCCTGGCGTGACGGTGACCCGCATCACGCGGTGCACTGGCCGACCTCATTCCGCACCGGCGCCCTCTCGGTGTTCGAGCATCGCCCCGGCGCCGCGGTCCGGCGATGGATCGTGCGCGCCGACCCGACGGCACGCGACCGCACCGTCGAGATGGGGCGAGTCCGCGCGACTGTCGACGACGGTCGGCGACGGCATCTCGACGTGCTCGTCGCCGTGGGCCAGGAGCGGCCCGTACCGATGACGGACCATGCGTCGGTTGAGCGGTGGACCGCCGTGAACCTGCCCGACCCGATGCCGATGCCACCACCGCGGGGTCCGTGGCGCGAACGGCTGGGCGAACCCGATGGGCTTCTCAGCCGCTCGGCGCGCTGGTGCATCGCCCTGGCGTCCGGCATCGCGCTCCTGCTGCTGGCCGATGGCCTCCAACGACCGCAGGTGATCAGCGCGGGTGTGGTGGCAGGCACCGTGATCACTGCCGCGCTGACAGCGACGAGGGTGCCGCACCGGAAGCTCATCCGCTTCCTGCTCCGTGTGGTGGCCGCTTCCATCGCGATCGCCGGCATCGCATCGGTCGTGGTGCAGGCGGGCGGCATCACCGACATCCGTGCGGTGTTCACCGGGCCGCTGCCCGATCTCCTCATGCTGCTGGTGGTGGTCCAGGGATTCGAGTGCACCGACCGCCGCTCCGGCCGCGCCGCACTCGCGTTCTCGTCCGTCGTTGCCGCCTACGGGGCGGCCCAGCGGGTCGACCCGATCCTGCTGGTGTGGCTCGCCGCCTGGAGCGTGGCCTGGCTGGTGGCCATGGTGCTCGTCGCTGCGCCACCACCGCAACGCACGACGACGGGCGTGCCACGCCGCGCCGCCACCACTGTCGTGTCGTTGGCCGCTGCCGCTACGGCCGCTGTGCTGCTGCTCGGTGTCGTCCGGGTGCCCGACGGACCGGCCTCGCTCGGGCGACCGTCGTCGTTCGAGTCGCTCCGCCCCGTGCAGACGCCTGGCGCACTCGCCTCGGCCACCGGCGACGAGCAGACCGCACCGCCACCACCGACGTCCGGCCCCTTCGCGAGTACACCGCCCAGATCGGGGGCCGGGGCGAGCGGCTACCCGGGCTTCGGTCAGAGCCTCGACACGTCGGTGCGCGGCGACCTCGGCAACGGTGTCGTGATGCGCGTCCGCGCCCCCGAGCCGGACTTCTGGCGCGGCCAGACCTTCTCGACCTTCGACGGCCGGTCGTGGTTCGCCGACACCTCCCCGGGCACGGCCTCCCCCGGACCCGACGTGCAGGTGCAACCGGCCGATGGCGACATCGCCACGCCCGTCGGCGTCGAGGTGCGCGAGTTCGTCCAGACCTACTACCTCGAGGTCGATCACCCGAACGTCGCCTACGCGGCGTACCGGCCGACGCGTGTGCTGATCGACTCGAGCCTGTGGGCCCGGCCCGACGGCGCGCTGCGCCCGTCCGTCATCATGACGAAGGGCGCTGTCTACACCGTCGTGTCGGCCCGGCAGCTCATCACCGAGTCGGCGCTGCGCGCGCAGGGCAACGTGGCGACGGCGCTCCCAACGCAGTGGCTGCCCGAGGTGCAGCGGTACCTCGAGGTGCCGGCCTCGACGACAGCACGCACGACGGAACTGGCCACGCGCCTGGCATCGACATCGACGTCGACCTACGACACCGTGCGGGCCATGGAGGCCTGGATCGGACAGAACACCCAGTACGACCTCGACGCCCCGGTGCCCGCCGATGGCGTCGATGCCGTCGACGACTTCCTGTTCACGTCGCAGCGCGGCTTCTGCGAGCAGATCGCGACCGCGCTCACCATCATGCTGCGAACCCAGGGCGTACCGGCCCGCCTCGCCACCGGCTACGTGCCCGGCGAGCGTGACGGCCTGACCGGCGTGTGGACCGTGCGCGCCAGCGACGCTCACGCCTGGGTCGAGGTCTGGTTCCCCCTCACTGGCTGGCAGGCGTTCGACCCCACCGCCGAGGTGCCTCTCGCCGGCGAGATGACCCGCAGCTCGATCGGTGGCGACATCACCCGCAACCTGAAAGAGATCGGGGCCAGGCACGGGCGAGCCGCCCTCATGGTGCTGGCCGTCGTGCTGGCCTCCGCCACGCTGCTGTGGCTCGTCGTCCGGGTCGTGCGTGTGGTCATCCACCGACGGCGCCGTGGGCGCTGGGGTCTGCTGCTCGATCGGTGGAGCCGCGAGGCGGCGCGGCGCGGCGTCGATGCAACCTGCACCACCCCCGAGCTCGCCCGCCGGTGGAAGGCCGCCGTTGCCGACGAGGACTCGTCGCCGGACGAGCTCGCCGAGCTGCTCGACCGGGCAGCGTTCGACCCCACGTGGACCGACGACGACGAGGCGTTCGTGCGCGCCGCTGCGTTGCTCGACCGGCTGTCAGGCTGAGACGTCGCGCCGGCCCTCGAGCGCACGGCCGAGCGTCAGCTCGTCGGCGTACTCGAGGTCACCGCCGACCGGCAGCCCGCTGGCGATACGGGTGACCCGGACACCGAACGGCTGCAGCATGCGGGCCAGGTACATCGCCGTGACCTCACCCTCGGTGTTGGGGTTGGTGCACAGGATCACCTCCTCGATGCCCTCGGGGGTGATGCGGGCGAACAGCTCCTTCACCTTCAGCTGTTCGGGCCCGATGCCCTCGAGCGGGCTCATCGCACCGAGCAGCACGTGGTACCGGCCGCGGAACTCGCCGGTGCGCTCGATCGCGACGATGTCACGTGCTTCCTCCACCACGCACACCACGGTCGAGTCGCGACGATCATCGCTGCAGATGGGACACAGCACGTCGTCGGCGATGTTCCAACAGCGATCGCAGAACCGCACCTTCGCCTTCGCATCGGTGAGCGCATGCGCGAGTCGTGCGACCTCGTCAGCCGGCACCTTGAGGAGATGGAAAGCGATGCGCTGCGCCGACTTCGGACCGATGCCGGGCAGACGACCGAGCTCGTCGATGAGCACCTGGACCGGCGTGGTGTACGACGCCATCAGGACCGCTCGTCCATCAGCTCCGAGCCGGGGAACGCCTGAGCCAGACGCTCGATCGGCGTGACGACCGACGCCGGCGGGGCGTCGACGAGGTCGTGGATGTCGATCTCTTCATCGGGGGGTGGTGGCGCCACCGGGTGGAGTGGCACGACCGTCCCACCGGCGCCGGGCACGTCGTGATCGTCGGCGACGGGTGCGCTGTCGGTGACGATGCGCAATGCCACCGGCTCGCCGGCAACGGCCGCCACCGCTGCCTCGACCTGCCGGCGATACTCCTCGCACTTGGCGCGATGGGCGTCGTTCGGCGCTGCGATGGTGAGCGTGCCGTTGCTCACCCCGACCAGGCGCGGCGCCGAGTAGATGGCACGGATGATCGAGGGCCGGAGCGAGGGCACGATCTCGGAGGTCCACACCTGCGCCACGTGCTCGGCGCCCTTGCCCGCCGGGGCCGCCGGCGCTGGGGACGGGGGCTCTGCCGGTGCCGGTGCCGCGCTGGGTGCCGGCTCCGTCGCGCGCGCTGCCGGCGCCGTCGGCGCAGGCTCAGCCTCAGGCGCGGGCGCAGGCGCAGGCGCAGGCGCCGTCTCGGTGGGGACGCCGGCGAGCGACGGACGCTGGATGCCGCCGGGCTGTGTGGCGTCGCGGCGCGAGCGGCCACCCAGCTGCACGCGGCCGGTGGCCGGATCGACAGGGCTGGGGGCCGGCGCAGCGGCCCGCGGGCCACCCTCGGCGACCGCCTTCTCGAGCCGGTCGAGGCGGTCGAGGATGGCACCCATGTCGGAGCTCGCTGCCTCGT
>Ga0247832_1006277_pt1 | contig 13150 bp, 9 predicted proteins | sample LaCruzMarch2015__10_FD_192407 | JGI IMG/M metagenome (GOLD analysis project Ga0247832, IMG submission 192407) | Freshwater microbial communities from meromictic Lake La Cruz, Castile-La Mancha, Spain - LaCruzMarch2015_4m | ecosystem: Environmental > Aquatic > Freshwater > Lake | place: Spain... | reverse complement strand
CCGGGCCGACAGCTGATTTTTGTGGCGGGCCACAACACCGCCTTGGCCAAAAAAATGGCAACGCAATCGGCGTCAAGCAAGCACCATGTCTTGGGTTTCGTCCAAGACATCCACCTCGTCATGCACGTGTGTGATTATTTTGTGGGCAAACCCGGCCCTGGCAGCTTGAGTGAGGCGGTGCACATGGGTTTGCCCGTCATCACTTTCCGCAATGGCGCCACCATGCCCCAAGAAAGGTACAACACGGTGTGGCTGGAAGAGAACCAATTGGGCAAGGTCATTGCATCGGTCAGTGAATTACCAGGTGCTGTGGATGCGCTGTTGAGTGAACTGCCCAAATACCATGGCCATGTCCAACAAATGAACAACCAAGCGGTGTTTGAAGTGGTCGATGCTTTGAGTGCAATCAAGGCGGGTTGAGCTGGCCGTCTTGGGTGGGCCGTATCGAAGCGCTGGACTGCCATGGTCTTGAAGCCGTCAAAGGGTCACAGCACAATGGTTATGCGGGTTTTCAAAGGAATGTCATGTTGCCTGTTTTTCGGAACATTCAGTGTTTGCATCGGATCGGTGAACCCCCGCTGTGGAGGGCATGTGCAGTTTGGGCTTTTGTGGGGGTCATGGGTTCGGCCCAAGCTCAGCCTGAGGAAAAAAGAGGTGCTTGGCAGCTGAGCGCAGGTTGGCAGGATTACAGCGAACCCCAAATGAATTTAAAAGGCCCCGAGCTGGGTGTGCATTGGCAAAGCCAAACATGGGGACAATACACCTTGGAGTCCGATGCGCAGCTGGGCCTGCAAAACTACAGCAGCGTTCCGTCAGGGCGTTTGGACTCGGTGCTGAACCTTGACACCCGCTGGCGAGTTCTCAGGGCATCAACAGCCCAACCCCAGTGGCAGGTCGGTTTGGCTTTGCACACCCATGCCAATTTTTTGCGCGGCACCACCAGTTTGGGTTTTGGGGGCTATGACAGGCTTTCTACCCAAGTCTGGTTGCCCGTGCGCTGGCAGCAGGACAGCACACAGCCTTGGACGGTCGATGCGGGCTGGCTGTTGTGGGGGCAGCATGTGTCCCGTTTGTCACAAGTGAACACCAGCTTACAAGATGTGACCAACCAACAGCGCAAGGGTGTTTACTTTCAAATCAGCAAGGACATCCATACCGGCCTTGGTGAGATGCAACCCTACGCACGCTGGACTTGGGTGGACGATTCGGATGTTCATTGGGTGAGTTTGGTCGGAATGGACAGAGGCACCTACGAACCAAGCAACAACAGGCTGCAAGTGGGCTTGAAATGGCGCATTCGATGAATTTGACGAATCACCACTTCAAGCCACCAAAGACAGCGGCTTGCAATGAGCGCCGATCAGGCAATCAATCGGGCATCAATCCGCAGGCGACAAAATAACCTCAATGGCGTAACGCGTCGGCAGTGGTCCGGTTTGCTGAAACCACAGCGTCATGGGCCCCTCGCCTAATTTTGACTTGGGCACATTGGCCAACACATTGCGCGCCAAATCACTGGGCCCCATGTGGCCGTACACCAGCATGCGCGAGACATTTTCACCCGCATCAAACACCTTGTTGGGCTGCAATGCATAAAAGGCAACAGCGTCTTCCGACTCGTACTGCACCAGCTTGACCGACAACAGCTGTTGTCCTTTGGGGATGTCCCAAGTGACATAGTCGCGATCACCGCGCACCACCACGCCATGGATCAGGTAGGTTTGCAGGCCAGGGGCCAAAATGCTGGGCAGCAAAGGGTCACCTGAAGCCTCATGCGACACAACGCTTGGGTTTTGCAAGTCAAAACCTTGGGCCGCAGAATTGTTACCTGCCATGTCCACTTGGCGCAACCAAACCCGGCTCAAGCCGTAACCCAAAGTACCGAGTGCGCTGCCTTTGCCTGCAGACCATGAGCGTTGCTCGTCCAGTGAATACTCCCAGCGCGCACCCGGCTCAATGCCCGAAAGTTTGAAGGTGTTGGTCACGCCTTCGGATTGACCCGATATGGCCACAGCAGCGGGAGGTGTGGTGTCCAAAACACAGTTGACGCGCACGATTTCCGAGGTGTTGCCTGCATCGTCCCGAGCACGCACCCAAATCATTTTGGCACCGTCGCCTTTGACAACAAACGAACCACCGGAACCGCGTGTCCAGGTGATGCCTAGGTCCAGCGAAAACTCCCAGTCGATGCCCTGACTTTCAACACCCCACCTGCCGTTGCTTGTGACGCCATCGGTCACGTCAAGGCCGGTGTCGTTGAACGACAACACAGGGGTTTTGAGAACGACTGCACCGGTAACCGGTGGTGTCTGAGCGCCTGGGGCTGTGGTGGTCACAGGTCCCGCGCCTGAACCGCCACAGGCCACTAAAAAAACTGCCACAGCGAGCACGACGAAAGACCGGCTTAAAGAGGGTGGGGGCGTGAACATGTGAACTGATCCAATTTTTTCAAAAAATTTAATGGCATCACCAGACTGTTGGTAATGACCTGAATCCGTGATCTGAAGACCGTTAAAAACCCAAAAAAAACCCCCACAAGAAAGGATTCAAGTGAGGGTGATGGGATCGTTCCGCGGGGGCGGGTGAATGCGCATGCTCATTCAAGCATGCCCTTCATCCGCCTGGCCGTTGAAACGCCTGTCCGTTGAATTACAGACCGATCTTGCCGCCGTCGTCTTTGGTGATGACGATGGTGGCCGAACGTGCACGGGTGCCTGCACCGTAAGCGCCACCTGCGCCGTTGTTGGCGTTGGTGGGCCAGACACCCTTGGTGGTGTCGTTGTAGGCTGTGGCGTCTTCACCTGGGTGCTGAATGCCGACAAAAATCGCTTTGCCATCGGGGGTCTCTGTGATGCCTGTCACTTCACTGCCCTTGGGACCCACCAAGAAGCGGCGCAAGCGTGACTCGCCCAAGATGCCGCCCACAAAGGTTTTTTGGGTCTCTGTCTTTGCTGCACCCGACACCGTCATGGTGTTGCTGACGGTGAAGACACCGCCATCGCCCACGGTGCCCGGTACAGCCGCCACCAACATGCAATTGGTTTCGTCGGTGAAAGCGCCGTCGTCGGTCTGGATCCAGCAGATGCCGGTGGACTTGCTGAACCACAAGCCGTCTGGGGAGGAGAAAGAGTTGGCAGCAGTCAGACCAGAAATATTGATGTTGACTGCAGGCGCGTCCTCTTCAGCACCGAACAAGAAAATGTCCCATGTGAAAGTGGTGGCTACAGACATGCTGTTGGTTTCTTTGAAACGGATGATGTGGCCGTTGGGATTGCCATCACGTCCCAAGCCGTCGTTGTCTTTGTAAGCGCGTGGGTTGGCGGCGTCGGTCTTGCCTGGCACCCTGTTCGTTGCATTGTTGTTGGTCAATGCAAAGTAGATCTCGCCATTGGCGTGGTTGACCGCGCCCCACTCGGGTCGGTCCATCTTGGTTGCGCCTGCGGCGTCAGCGGCAATGCGCGTGTGCACCAACACTTCGGCCTGGGTGGTGAAGCCGAAAGCGGCGGCCTTGATCAAGGGGTTGTTGATGCTCAGTTCCAACCATTCACCTTTGCCTGTGGCGTCAAACTTGGCGGCGTACAACTTGCCTTCGTTCAGGTATTTGTCGCCAGCTGCGATGCCGCCACCGATGTCGGCTGCGTCCCAGTTTTTGGCGCTTACAAATTTGTAGATGTATTCGTTGCGGGAATCGCAACCCATGTAGAAGGCCAAGGGTTTGCCGACCTCGGGGATACCGCAAACGGCGGCCTCGTGCGCAAAACGTCCCATGGCCATGCGTTTTGCAGGCGCTGCGGATGTATTGGCCGGATCGATTTCAACGTTGTAGCCAAAGGTTTGTGGCTCGTTGCGGAAGTCAGCGGCGGCAGTTGCACCGGAAGCGGACACGTTCCAACGGGCGAACCTGGAGGTGGGGTCTGCATCGGTCACGGTGTGCCAGCCTTGCGTGCGCGAAGTGGCGGCCGTGGCAGAGGTGGCGGTGGTCTGAACTCCATAGCGCGTACGCGAGGCGATCAGCTTGGTGTCGGTGGGTACCGTTGCGCCAGCTGGCATGGTGAAGTAAGTGGCCCAGTTTTCTTCACAAGTGATCAAGGTGCCCCAAGGCGTGATGCCGGTGCCGCAGTTGTTCAGCGTACCGCGCGTTGTGTTGCCCGTAGGGTCAAACTTGGTGACCATCATGGCCTTCAAATTGGCCAGTTCAGCAGCAGGCCCAGTCACCGTCATGACGGTTTCAGGAGTGATTCTGCGGTTCAACGCCGATGTCGCGTTGTAGCCGGTGGGTTTGCCGTTCGCGTCCAAGTTCACTTCAACCAGCGTGACGCCGTGCATCAAAATTTCTTTGATGGCTTCGGACGCGGGACGAACACCCAAGGGCCATTGGCCAAATTGGTCGAATTTTTTGCCGACAGCAGAGCCAGAAGTTTGACCTGTTGGGTGGAAAAAGTGCGCTTCTGCCGAGCTTTCGTTGTTGACGGCCAGCACGGCCTTGTCGCCAGCTGCGTAGCTGTAGCTGCCTTTGGATTTGCCGTTAGAGCCGATGTAAAAAATCTCAGTGCCGTCGTGCTGGTCACCTACGCGGTTCGCCCAGCTTTCAGCGTCGTCGGTGCCTGCATTGGAGTAAGCCGCAACGCCAGTTTTCATGGTGTCGCCAGTGGCATGCAGAATTTTGACGGTGTAGCCAGCGGGAACCAATATCTGGTCGGCCAAGCTCTTGGCGACTGGCGTGAATTTCATCAAAGTGCTGCTGGCCAAGGCGGGCAACACATTGCTTGCTGCGGTGGAACTGCCGCCGCAACCGGGCAACATGGGCAATGCAAACATGGAGGCCAGACCCAAACCACCGCGCAGAATAGTGCGGCGTGAGGGGCTGTTCAGGCCTTTGACGAGAACTTCTTGGAAGTGCTCATTGTTGGATGTGTTGTCGATGGGGTCGAAAGAATGAGACATGGAAAAGTTGCTCCGGGTTGGTGGAATTTTGAATCTACAGAGCGCTTGTTTCATTTGTGTGACGGTCAAATTGGCCGCATAAAAAAGCAGGTTATCGCGCGGGCTACATAGGCTGTCAGTTGCGGATTACTCGCCGATATTTCAAAAAATTTTCATTGAAAATTCATCTAACTGACATGAACCCCAATCACACTGATTAATTTATGGACAGGATTCATGCATGTCAAAGACTATCGGCAAAAAATTATGGGCCACCTTGTTGGCCACCGCCTTGGTGCTCAGCGCCTGTGGCGGAACATCGGATGCGCCCGAGGCCGCCTTCACTTTGCAGTTGCTGCACATCTCTGACGCCGACGGCTCGGACAGCACGGCGCTGAACAGCGTGGCCAATCTGTCTGGGATGATCCAGAAGTTCCGCGCCCAGTACCCCCAGCAAACCTTGACCGTGAGCTCGGGTGACAACTACATCCCCGGGCCGCGTTTTAATGCGGCCAACGACAGCAGCTTGACCGCCGCACTGGGTGTGGCTGAAGTGGGGCGTGCTGACATTGCTTTCTTGAATGCGATGGGCGTGCAGGCTTCGGCCATTGGTAACCACGAACTGGATTTGGGCACCAAGCAGTTCGCTGACATGATCAAACCCAGTGGCGCATGGTCTGGCGCACGCTTTCCCTACTTGGCCTACAACGTGGACTTTGCTGCCGACAGCGAAGTGGCCAGTTTGAAGTTGGCCAACGGGGGCAAAGCGGCCGAGCAATCGGGCAAATTGACCGGCTGGACCGTGGTCGATGTCGGCGGTCAAAAAATTGGCGTGATCGGCGCCAGTTCGCCCGTGTTTGCCAACATCACCTCGCCTGGCAAATTGCAATTCATGCCCGTGTTGACCAGCAGCGAGGTGGATGTGGCCGGCTTGGCATCGGCCATCCAAAAGGGCGTGGACGAGATGACCGCCGCGGGCATCAACAAGGTGGTGCTTTTGGCCCACATGCAAACCCTGGCCATTGAAAAAGCTTTGGCCCAACGTTTGAAAAATGTGGACATTATTGTGGCCGGGGGCTCCAACACCTTGCTGTCCGATGCCAACGATGTGCTGCGCACTGGCGACAAATCCGCAGGGGACTACCCCTATGAAACCAAAGACGCTGCGGGCCAGCCCACCGTGGTGGTCAACGTGGACGCGGATTACAAATACCTCGGGCGTTTCATGGCCCCGTTTGACGACAAAGGCGTGCTGATCTCCCAACGCTTTGACAACAAACTCTCGGGTGCGTGGATAACCAGCGAAACCGACGACAGTGCGGGCGGTGTGACCGTGTCAGGTTTGGTGACCCAGGTGCGTGATGCCATCAAGGCCGTACTCAAGACCAAAGACGGCAATGTGTTCGGCAAAACCAGTGAATTTCTGGAAGGCCGCCGCGCGGCTGTGCGCAACGAAGAGACCAACTTTGGCAACCTGACCGCGGACGCCAACCTGTGGTACGCCCAACGCTTGGACCCCACAGTTCAAATCTCCTTGAAAAATGGCGGTGGTATCCGATCTGAAATTGGCGAAGTCCTGGCACTGCCTGGGTCCACCTCCGGCGCTGTCCTGACCGCCCCCAAAGCCAACCTTGACGCCAAGCGCCAAGCCGGAGAAGTCTCTCAGCTGGCGGTTGAAACGGCTTTGAAGTTCAACAACAAGCTGTGGGCCTTCAACGTCACGGCCGCCCAACTCAAGTCCTTGCTGGAGCACGGTGTGGCGGTGTTGGGCAGCCAGGGCCGTTTTCCTCAAGTGGGCGGCATGAGCTTCAGTTATGACCCGAGCCGCACAGCGCAAGCACTGGATGCCAATTTCGCCGTCACCACGGCGGGTGAGCGCATCCGTTCGCTCAAAGTGGGCAGCGATGTGGTGGTGCAAAACGGGGCCCTGGTGGGCAATGCGCAGCGCACCTTCCGCATGGTGACTTTGAACTTCCTGGCCGAGGGCACGAGCTCGGCTGCGGGGGGTGGCGATGGCTACCCCTTCCCGGCCACGGCTGATTTTGTGAACCTGGTCAAGCTGGACACCACCATGACCGAAGCCACAGCGGGTGGCGCGGCCAGCACCAGCACCGCGACTTTGGGCAGTGAGCAAGACGCCTTCATGAAGTACATGAAGAACCAGTTCGGCACAACGGCTTACGGGGTGAAAGACTCCCTGCCCGCGCAAGACCTGCGCATCCAAAACCTGAGCCAACGATCAGACACGGTGTTGAACTGAAATTTCTGGAACGAGACAGCAGTTGATTTTTTAAAAAGACAGGGCTCAGATTCATCTGAAACTGGAAGTTCAGTTCCGAAGTTTTTAACTTCTTGACGGCGCGCTGTTTCAGCGCGCCGTTTTTTCGAGGCTTAAAAAGATCACAATGTCCATGAGCCACTCAGCATTAATCGCCATCAAAACCCATCGCATGGTGCAATTGAATGCTGTGTCGAAACTGTTGACTTGCACGCGATCCATTTACTTTTTTGACTTGATGGGGGCAGCGCCATGCGCCAGATACAAATTTCTCGGATGGTCATCGTGGCCTTTTTGTGGGGTTGTGCGGCCGCTGCCCTGGCCTCAACTCTCCCATCTGCTGCGCCGACGCAGTCCAAGGACGTGGTGCGCCAGACGCCCACCCCCGTGGCGTTTCAGGTGCAAACCCTGGTCAAGGGCTTGAGCCACCCCTGGTCGCTGGCCTGGTTGCCTGGTGGCGACATGCTGATCACTGAGCGCGAAGGGCGCTTGCGCCGGATCAGTCGCGACTTTCAGCTTGACCCACGCCCGATCGAGGGGTTGCCTGCCGACATCGTGGTGGACGGACAGGGTGGATTGTTTGACGTGGCTGTGCACCCCGATCATGTCCGCAATGGCTGGATTTACCTGGCGTATGCGCAGGCGCCCAAAGACGGTCCACCCGGCGCATCGGCCACCGCCTTGGTCAGAGCGCGCCTGCAGGGGCACCGGCTGGTGGGTTTGCAAAACCTGTTTGCCATGCGGCCTGCCTCGCGGGGTGGGCGGCATTTTGGTGGGCGCATTGTGTTTGACCGCCTGGGACATGTATTTTTGACCCTGGGCGACCGGGGCGACGAAGAGCGCGCCCAAAAGCCGCTTGACCATGCTGGGTCGGTCATCCGATTGCATGACGATGGCCGCGTGCCCACCAGCAACCCCTTTGTGCAGCAAGCCAAGCAGATGCCCGAGGTGTTTAGCCGGGGCAACCGCAACATCCAGGGCGCGGCTATTCACCCGCAAACGGGCGAGTTGTGGTCGCACGAGCACGGACCTCAAGGTGGGGACGAGCTCAACATCATCCGCAGTGGACGCGATTACGGCTGGCCCACCATCACCTATGGCGTGAACTACGGAACAGGCACCCGCATAGGGGTGGGTACGCACCAGACAGGCATGGAGCAGCCCCTGCACGTTTGGGTGCCCTCGATTGCGCCCTCGGGGCTGGCCTTTTACGAGGGGAATGCCTTCCCGGCCTGGCGTGGCAGCCTGTTGCTGGGGGCTTTGCGGGGGCAAAGCCTGGTGCGCCTGGTGCTGGAAGGCGAGAAAGTGGTGGCCGAAGAGCGTTTGCTGACGCAGCAAGTGGGGCGTATCCGCGATGTGCGGGTCGGCCCAGACGGTCTGGTTTACCTCTTGAGCGATTCGCCGGACGGCGCTTTGTGGCGCTTGAAACCCTGACAGCAGACGAGGAGGCCTGGAACTGGACGGTTTGAAGGCTTGAAACGCCGCGGGCAGTACGCGCTTTTGGCAGTCGGCCCAAAGGAACGCCGCCATTTGCCACAATAACCAAGGTTATTTGACGCAAACTTGTCACAATTGAGGGCTATATTGAAAGCAGTCAGCAGCAACAGGTTGTTGGCAAGAATTTTCTTTTACCCTGCATCAGGAGCTGAAATGCTGAAATTTAAATCCCTCGTAGCCGCTGTTGGCATGACCGTTGTGGCTGCCACTGCAATGGCTGCCGACATCACCGGCGCTGGCGCGACTTTCCCATTCCCCGTGTATGCCAAGTGGGCTGAGGCCTACAAAGCGGCCACCAACGTGGGCCTGAACTACCAGTCGATCGGTTCTTCCGGTGGTATTCGCCAGATCCGCGCCAAGACCGTGACTTTTGGTGCCACAGACGCTCCTATTTCTGGCGCTGATTTGGACAAAGACGCCATGGTCCAGTTCCCCATGATCATTGGTGGCACCGTGCCTATCGTGAACTTGGACGGTTTCAAGCCAGGTGAGTTGCGCGTGACAGGTCCCATCTTGGCCGAAATTTTCTCCGGCAAGATCAGCAAGTGGAACGACCCCAAGTTCGCTGCCTTGAACCCAGGCAAGAACCTGCCCAACGACATCATCACCGTGGTGCACCGCGCTGACGGTTCGGGCACGACATTCAACTTTACCGACTACTTGAGCGCCGTGAGCAAAGAGTGGGCTGACGGTCCTGGCAAAAACGCCACCATCAAGTGGCCAGCGGCGACTTCCGTGGGTGGTAAGGGCAACGAAGGTGTGGCGGCCAACGTCAACCGCGTCAAGGGCTCGATCGGTTACGTGGAATACGCCTACGTGAAAAAGAACAACATGAACTTCATGCAAATGCAAAACGCCGACGGCCGATACGTCAGCCCCGATGACTTGACATTTGCGGCTGCTGCTGCCAGCGCCGACTGGTTCAGCGTTCCTGGCATGGGCGTGTCCATGGTGAACGCCAAAGGCGCCACCAGCTGGCCCATCAGCACGGCTTCTTTCATCGTCATGTACAAGAACCCAGCTGACAAAGCTGCCTCCAACGAAGCGCTCAAGTTCTTCGAATGGTCCTTAAAGAATGGCAAGAAAATGGCTGCCGATCTGGACTATGTGGCCTTGCCTGACAGCCTGACCGATCAGATCCGTTCACGCGTCTGGTCACAAATCCAGAAGTAATTCTGGCGCTTTCGAACAGGGATCCGTCGGTTGACATCGCGTTCAACCGGCGGATTTTCTGTTGATTTTGATGGTTATTGTTGGATGGACTCCCGCATGCAAACTTCCCTTCCTACCGCACAAGACAGCAGTCAGATGCTGGCCGTGGCCAAGCGCCAACGGTTTCAAGATGTTTTGTTTCATAGATCAACCCAGCTTTTCTCGTTGATCGTGCTGGGTGCATTGGCGGGCATCATCATTTCTTTGTTTGTTAATGCTTGGCCCACCTTTGCCAAGTTTGGTGTGCCTTTTCTCTGGTATTCAGAGTGGGACGTGAACAATGAGCAGTTTGGCGCAGCTTTTGCCATTGTGGGCACCTTGTCCAGCGCAGGCATTGCCTTGTTGATTGCCGTTCCCTTGGCTTTTGGTATTGCGGTCTTTTTGACCGAAACGTGCCCAGTTTGGTTGCGCCGCCCTTTGGGCACCGCCATCGAATTGTTGGCCGCCGTGCCCTCCATCATTTACGGCATGTTTGGCCTTTTTGTGTTTGCACCTTTGTTTGCCGACTACATTCAAGTGCCCGTGCGCGACTTGATGAGCGGCATGCCTTTGATCGGTTTTTTGTTTGGCGGCGCCCCCAACGGCATGGGCATTTTGTCCGCAGGCATTGTATTGGCGTTCATGGTCTTGCCCTTTGTGGCGGCCGTGATGCGCGATGTGTTTGAAATCACCCCCCCCATCTTGCGCGAGTCGGCCTATGGCTTGGGTTGCACCACTTGGGAGGTCGTGCGCGGGATCGTGTTGCCTTACACCCAAAAAGGGGTGATCGGCGGCATCATGCTGGGTTTGGGCCGCGCCTTGGGCGAAACGATGGCGGTGACCTTCGTGATTGGCAATGCCAACCGCATGCCCACTTCGCTGTTCTCACCGGGCACGTCGATCGCATCGACCTTGGCCAACGAGTTTGGCGAAGCGGCTGATTTCCACATGTCTTCGTTGTTTGCACTCGGCTTCTTGCTGTTTGTGATCACCTTTTTGGTCTTGGCCTTGGCCAAAATCATGATCAATCGGGCTGAAAAAGCCAAGGGGTTCTGATATGGCTGTGAACATGGATCAAGGGCTTTACCGCCGTCGTCGAATCGCCAACTCTTTGGGCATGGCCACATCTATGTTGGCGATGGCTTTGGGCCTCACGGTTTTGTTGTGGATTTTGCTGGTGCTATTTTCCAACGGTTTTGCCGCCCTGGATTGGGACATGCTGACCAAAGACACCCCTGCACCTGGCACAGATGGTGGGGGCTTGCGCAACGCCATTGTGGGCAGTTTGATGATGGTGGGTTTGTCTGTGTTGGTGGCAACACCTGTGGGTATTTTGGCGGGGATTTACCTGACCGAATACGGTGACCACAGCAAAACCGCTGAGCTGACGCGTTTTGTGACGGACATCATGTTGTCAGCTCCATCGATTGTGATCGGCTTGTTTGTCTATGCGATCGTGGTGGCCACTTTGGGCCGCTTTTCGGGTTATGCCGGCAGCATGGCCTTGGCCTTGATTGCAGTGCCTGTTGTGATGCGCACAACGGAAAACATGCTGCGCTTGGTGCCCGGCAGCTTGCGCGAGGCCGCCTTTGCCTTGGGGGCGCCGCGCTGGAAAGTGTCGTTGTCGGTGACTTTGCGTGCTGCCAAAAGCGGTGTGATCACGGGCCTGCTGTTGGCCATTGCCCGCATCAGCGGTGAGACAGCGCCCTTGTTGTTCACCGCTTTGAACAACCAGTTTTTCAGCACCGACATGAGCAGGCCCATGGCCAATTTGCCTGTGGTGATTTACCAGTTCGCCATGAGCCCTTACGACAACTGGATCCGCTTGGCTTGGGGCGGTGCTTTGCTGGTCACTTTGGCTGTGTTGGTACTCAACATCCTGGCCCGTGTATTTTTCAGGGAAAAAACATCTGTTTGATGCAGATTTGAAATCCCAATTCCAAAAAATTTTTCGTATTCACAGGAATCCACATGCCTGACAAGACACCGACCTCCAACGCCATCGAAGTGCGTAACCTGGACTTTTACTACGGCAAATTCAAAGGCCTGAAAAACGTCAACCTCGACATCGCCGAGCACCGCGTGACGGCCTTCATTGGTCCATCCGGTTGCGGCAAATCCACCTTGCTGCGCACGCTCAACCGTATGTACAGCCTGTACCCCGGCCAGCGTGCGGAGGGCCAGATCAACTTTTACGGTCAGAACATCCTGGACAAAGGCCAAGACCTGAACTTGCTGCGTGCCCAAATCGGCATGGTGTTCCAAAAGCCCACGCCGTTCCCCATGTCGATTTACGACAACATTGCTTTTGGCGTGCGTCTTTATGAAAACCTCAGTCGCGCGGACATGGACGAGCGCGTCGAGTCGGCCCTGACCAAGGCCGCTATCTGGAACGAAGTCAAAGACAAGCTGGGCCAAAGCGGCCTGTCGCTCTCGGGTGGTCAGCAGCAGCGCCTGTGCATTGCCCGCACCGTGGCCGTCAAGCCTAAGGTGATCTTGTTGGACGAGCCTACTTCGGCCCTCGACCCGATCTCGACCGCCAAGGTCGAAGAGTTGGTGAGCGAGTTGAAAAAGGACTACACCGTGGCCATCGTGACGCATAACATGCAGCAAGCTGCGCGTGTGTCTGATTTCACGGCTTACATGTATTTGGGCGAACTGGTGGAGTTTGGCCAGACCGAACAAATCTTCATGAAGCCAGCCAAGCAGGAAACCGAAGACTACATCACCGGCCGTTTCGGCTGATCAGGAGCGCACCATGGACAAGCACATTTCAAGTCAATTCGAAGCCGAACTCACCGGGGTTTCATCCCGTGTTCTGGAGCTGGGTGGCCTGGTCGAATCGCAGACTCGCCATGCCGTTTACGCGCTGGCCCAGTTCAGTTCCGAAGTGGCCGACCAAGTGGTCGATACTGAAAAACAGGTCAACGCCCTGGAAGTTGAGATTGATGCCGAATTGGCATCGATCATTGCGCGCCGTCAGCCTACGGCGCGCGATTTGCGCTTGCTGATGGCCATCTCCAAAATAACCGGTAACTTGGAGCGTGCAGGCGATGAGGCCGAGCGCATCGCGCGCATGGTCAAGCAGATCCTGGAGCAGGGCAGTCCACGCAATTTGCCATCGTCTGAGTTGCGGGTGGCGTCCGATCTGGCGACCGCCTTGTTGCGCAAAGCGCTCGATGCCTTTGCCCGCCTGGACGTGAACACTGCGCTGGTCATTTTGAAAGAAGACGATTTTATCGATGCCGAGTTCAACGGTTT